>Ga0265300_10001168_pt1 | contig 25444 bp, 35 predicted proteins | sample AusTroGonzalo_MG_FD_193482 | JGI IMG/M metagenome (GOLD analysis project Ga0265300, IMG submission 193482) | Bovine rumen microbial communities from tropical cattle in Woodstock, Queensland, Australia - Gonzalo_03 | ecosystem: Host-associated > Mammals > Digestive system > Stomach > Rumen ...
TCGACTGCTGTTCAGGTGTCGGGGGTGACTATGCGTGCGTACAGGTTATAGAAATCCGTGCGAAAAACGATATGGAACAGGTTGCAATCTACCGTTCGAATACCGTCAAGCCGGGTGAGTTCTCAAGAAAAATTGACTTCATATCGAAGATGTACAACAATGCTTATTACATTCTCGAAAATAACGACGTCGGAAAACAGGTAGCTGAAGAACTTTGGTATACGCTCGAGAATACGAATATGATTAATACCGAAAAAGCCGGACACGGCCTCGGTACCAAGGCTGACAAGCGTTCGAAACTTGATGCGTGCATGGAACTACAGAGAGTCATGGATGCTGGATTCTTAAAAGTCCATAACGCCGTTACTATTAAGGAATTGTCGACATTCGAAGAACAGAATACGCCTAACGTTTTCAAGGCTGTTAAGGGTTGTCATGACGACACCGTTTCCGCGCTTTACTGGGCAGTCTACGCTACAATGCAGCCTGAAATCGATATGGACAATATCAGACATGTCGAAGACAAGAAAGAACAAGATGAAATGACTGTAGATATGATGGCTGATGCCAACGAATATAACGAAGACTTCTGGGCGGACTTTAAATAATGATTAACTTGTATAAAAATTGTCTTAAACCGAGATTCGATACTATGAAGCCTGATACGGCGACACAGTTTGAAACCATTAAGCATTTGACTAATGGATTAAACCAATGGTTGCGTAATTATTTCATCGGCGTAAACTGCGATATTTACGGAGTTGTAACATATCCGTCAGGTACTACGTTTCAGTTAGGAACTGCCACTACCCCGCTTAAGATATGTAAGCCGGTTTTTGAAACATTTCAGCTCCTTGTACCTGAAGTATTGAGCGCGGTTTCGGTTCCTACCGGAGGTCTCGCCAATCTTTTCAACTATATAGGTTTAAAAATAACTTCATCATTAACTACATGGAGTGCCGCCCCGCTAATACCAGGCGTCTGCATATGCCCGTTGGCAACGGCGCATTTCTTCGGAATCGCGCAGACATTATTTATCGAGCTCAGTCAAATGGATCCTGATCCGGAAAAGAACCCTGATATTACAGAGAAGATATGGAATAAGATACAGGAAAAACTCGAAGGCGCATTAAAGAAAATTATAACCGTGCCGACTCCTTACGTAGGCGCATTCGGTCCTGGTGTATTTAACGGGATTGCAAAAATCAATTTGAACAGAACGGGTGTATAATGTTTTTTCATGATTATGACAGATATAACTACTGGCGAATAAATCCGTACGATTTACCTACGCGTGGTTTGATGTACCCGAAAAATATCAAGATAAAGATACGTTCAATGACTGTTCTCGAAGTCAAGTTTTTGTCTACAATGCTTCCTGAAACGGCGACAAGCGTATGTAACGAACTTCTTGAAAAATGTACGATTCTTGAAGGAATGGAATTTGAGGATTTATACCTTGCTGACAGGATGTATCTTATTTTCTGGATTCGTCTCAATAGCTTTACTTCAAAAACCGGCTATACGATAAGAATACCTGAATGTTCAGGATGCGGCCAACCGATAGAAGAAAGCATTTCTCTTGAACAGATAAAGTTTGCCCATATAGAAAAGCCGTTTATCGACAGTGTTTATTTGCAAGATACCGGAAAGACTTTTAAATTGAGCCTTCCGAAATATAAAGATTCTGGCATAATTACGAATGATGAAATCGAAGACATCGCATTGTATATCGATGAAGATTCTATGAATTTTGAAGAAAAAGTTGATTTCATAACGAATATTTCTGCCTATGATTACGTTACGCTAAAATCAATAATCGATGAAAACTATTGCGGCGTAAAAAACAATTTTGTAATCGTCTGTGAAAACTGCCATCAGGCACATCCGGTCCAGCTTACAATCAACGATAATAATTTATTTAATTCTGTAAATTTGATGGAAGTCCTTGAGACGATTACTAGGATTGCCAAATATTCAAATTTGCAGATTACAAATGACTGGTCTTGGATTGAAGTCGAAGTAGAAAATAAGATAATCGAAATGATGATGCAGGAAGAAAGCGAAGTAAACAAGAATGAAATTAATAGGGCTAAAGCCAATAATAGCATGCCTACTGCTCGTTTGCCGTCTCCTTCGTCATTACATTAAAGAATTTTCAGAAAAAAATTTTGTAAATTTTATTTTACAATTATTTTCTATATTTAAATACGATATTAAGTATATTTAAGGAATTTAACATGAAGCAGGATAAAAACGATGAAGGCTACATATCAAATAAGTACCTGAGAGAGTTAATAATCAAGTTTAATCACATGAACATTAACGATACAGGCGAATGGTGTGATCCGTATGAACGTAAGCTTGAAAATAAGAAACTCAAGAAGACCGTTACCGAAGACAAGTACATTCTGGCGAAAAGCTTTATTAAGCGTAAGCGTGAAGAAATTGAAGAACTTCAGAAAAAGTATCGTAACCTTAGTGAAGAAGAACGCCGTAAGTTTAATGCGGAATTTGACGCGCTCAAGGCTGAAATCTGTGACGCGTTCTTGAAAGTCATTAACGGACGTATTATTTCGTTTAAGCTTATTCAGACGCCGGCATATGAAGATGTTGAAGATATTCGACAAGAATGTATGATGACATTGTTCATGTACATTAACCGTTATGATGAAACTCGAAATTCAAGTGCATTTGCATTCGTAACTCAGCTGATTACAAACGCAATTAACCTTTACCTTAACGAAATGAACGAACATAAGGATAAGGAAATTAGCGGCCTTGACTTCTATGAAAATCTTAATACAATCGACGACCCGTATGGCGGAGATAATTAATAAATGCTTAATGCTAATACAGTAAATGAAAACGGGAAAGATATTGCCCTTGTTTATACGAAAGACCGTAGTGGTTGTAGCCACTATAGGTTAAGATTTAATGCTGAATATATGAACGGTTACGAACACGGTGTTACGCCGATTGTTCTTCCGAAAATTACGTATGACCCGAATCTTCTGATTGCGGCAAAGTCTATTGTTTTTCAAAGACCGGAAAATAAGCATGACTTTGATATTATCATGCGATACAAGGAATTACAGCCGAAATACGGTTATAAACTTTGTGCTGACTATGACGACTTGACCTTTATTACCGGTGACGCAGACGAAACAAATGACGCAGTACCTCCATATAATCCGGCGCATGATTCAATCCATAAGAATATGCCGGAAATTATGAAATATATGAAGAAATGTGTCGATATTCTCGATGTAATTTCTGTAACTACCACATATCTTAAGAGAATGTTTGAACGTGCATTCGGTGCCGGCAACGTTATTATTATCAAGAACGTTGTTCCGCGTTATCTCTGGAATTTCCCTAGAAAGAAGCCGCTCACACAGGACCTCATAAAGCCGCGTGTGGTCTATTCTGGCTCTCCGACCCATTACCGTCAGCCAATTCCTAAAATGGCCCCAGGACAGAACCCAAACTTCCCTAACGGCCATCCTGGACAGCCCGGCGACCGAGGAGACTGGAATACTGGACTTTGCGACTGGGTAATCAAGAATGTCAAGGAAGATAAGATTGATTTTTATGTCATGGGTTCGCTGCCGTTCTTCTGGCAGGAAATTCAACATAAGATTCAATTTATTCCGTGGGCGGATTCACATACGTTCCCGAGAAAATTCATGGAAATCAATGCCGACTTCAGTATCGCTTCAATTGTCGATAATCCGTTCAATAGAGCTAAGTCATCATTGAGATTTACAGAAGCTTGTGCATGCGGATGCGTATTCATGGGCAATATCTTTGCAAAAAATGATGAAAGCCCATATCGAGAAATTCATAATGACTGTAAGATTAAAGATACTTCGACAGTCGATGAAATCGATAAGGTGTTCTGGCCGTTGACCAAGAAAGACAAATATAATGAAGTTCTGGAATGGCAATATGAATATGCGAATAATAACTCGCTATGGCTAGAATCAGAACAACATCTTAATGAAATGCTGATGTTCTTTGATTCAAAAAATCCAGATATAATCTAAAAATTCAGAAAAACCTAAAATTATTTTTTAGGTTTTTTTTGTTAAATAAAACTTTGCTATATTTGTATTATCGAAAATTTTAAAAAGGAAAACAAAATGAATAATGTATCATTTGATAGTACACTTACCAATTTCAAGCTTATCCGTAAGGGTGAAGATGTTTATTGGCAGATGCAGTTGAAGGTTGTCGAAGACAGTAGCGTACGTATGATTCCGCAGCAGTTCCGTAATGACATCGATTTCAACGGCGCAATTGACAGCAACGCTACTCGTGACGCATGGACTTCTATGACTATTCCGGTCAGCGATTATAACCTTAATTACCAGATGAATTTCAGCGAACTTGAACTCGAAGCAAAGCTTGTCAATATTTCTATTTCTCGTAAGGAAGGTAATGACGGCATTTGGCGTTCTGATTATGTCTTTACGTTCAACTGCGATCCGGATAAGGATATGATTAAGTCTCTTGCACTCTATGTCAAGCGTAAGGAAACCGATCCTGAAACTGGCAAGAAGTTTGTCGCTACCTATCATACCGAACTCAGCGAACCGCAAATTGAAGCCTAATAAATAAGTATATGTTTGATTCTCAAAAGTTAAATTTCGAAAAGTTTTTATTAAGTTTCCGACATGGCATTTATGTATTCACCGATGATGCATGTCATATTTGCCAAGACTATAAAGAATCAATCTCATATATCAATAATGCCAATTTATATTTTGTCGAAGTTGTAACCGAGCATGAAAAAGATATTGTTAATGAAATGCTTGAACGCTCGGTTTTCCCGTTAACCGCTTGTTTTAAAGACAATAAGCTTATATACGTTAAACCAGGTCAGCTATTTGATACACAGCTAGAACAAATAATGGCCGACCTGAAAGAATTTGGTAATAAGTCGTTATCAAATGAAGAAATTGCCAGACGTATCGAAAAAGAAAAGACAAAATGTAAATTGGCTTATTATATGTTTACGAATACAGTGAAACCTGAAGTCAAGAAAGCAGTCATTTCAAAGTCTATTGAATATAATGAATTGCCTATTGACATCGATTCCATTGCTCCCGAACTCGACCTTGATAAACAAGAACATCTTTTTGAAGGACAATTGCCGTTTGCTAAACTGGTAATCTTTAAAGATGGAATATCTAACATGTTCTCAAACTTGGCAAACCGTATAATGATTGCAGCAACCGCTATGAAAGGCGAAAGTATGAGTTTTGAAGTTAGAATGATAAATGATGTTTTAGGAATTACAGATGCTGGAAATAATACCGATAAGTAAACGCGAAGAAGACGTAGACGTAGATACTGATAAGAAATTTTATATCGATAATAGTATTGGCGATTCTATTGCAAAGAAATACAACTATGCAATCGAAAATATTGTTTTAAAATCGAACGAGCAGAATATATGTTTCCGACATAAAGATGCATATATTGATGTTCCGTATGATATTGTAGAATATAAGCTGACTAAGCGTTTCGAAGATTATCGAATCGGTATTTGTGGATTAATTGGAACGAGCGCCTTGGATAGGACTTGTACATGGTGGTCTGGCGTTGCAAGCGCCGGCGGTAGAGGTACTTATGGCGAAGGTGCAATTCTTCAAGGCGATATAACTAATAATTTACAACTTGTAGAATATCCGATGGCAGATCATCCCGGCGTCTATGATTATCTCGCTACGGTAGACGGATGCTGCATGTTCTTCCCTCGTCGTGTATTTGAAGAAGGCTTAAGATTTGATGAGTCTCTTACCGATTATCATTTCTACGATACGGATATTTGTCTTCAACTGCTTGAACATGGTTATAAGGTTTCTACGATTGACTTGAAGGTTAAACATTATAGTACCGGTAAACCGCCTGCAAATTTTGAAGACTTGAAAAAAGTGTTTTTCGCCAAGTGGGACAAGAAAGTCCATGGTGAATGGCCGATTTCAAGGTTAAGTAAATTCTATAAGGATTAATATGAATAAAATTATCGAAGGATTTACAAATAATACTGATTATGAGCTTTTAGACTCCTCAAAAAATTGCTATATTTTTAAGGTTAATAGTATCAATATGAAGATGAAAATTATTTTCGACGATACTAATCAGAATAAGATGAGCATAGAATTTGAGGAACTATAATGGCCAAGTCTAATCCGTTATTTGATACGTTAAATTTTATCTGTACCAAACAGTATAAGTGGGAAGAACTTCCAGAAGAATGTAGAAAAGGTTATTCGCAGTTCATGATTAACCGTTTTATTAGTTCTTATGAATATCTTATCCCGTTAGCCAATGAGCTTTCTATTCAGAAACTGACAGATAAACAGCATTATACTATTCTTTATACTTGGGTTAAGAAGACTAAGCATTATTTTAACTATACGGCATATAAAGTTGAAAAAGATAATCTAGATTTGATGATTGCCATAAAGAAAGAATATAATATCGGGAATAAAGAAGCCAAGCGATATAATAAATTATTGAATAACGAGCTTCGAGAAAAGCTTCTTAAGAAATGGCACGATTACATAGTTTTTGTGAACAGTAAAAAATAAAGAGCGGATTACCGCTCTTTTATTTTTATATACAATGGAATTAACCTGCAAGGGAATTGTAGAAAACCATTATAGCTTGTGCCAACTGGAGAACACCATAGTCACGGGAAGTATAGTTCTTGATGAACTTATTGAAAGCTTTTGGAGAACACTTAGAACTATCCTGTGTAATGGATTCTGGACGATCAATATTTCCGTCCTTGGCTTCAACGGTTTTAATAACCTGTTCGCATGCGCCGCGAATCGTCTGTTCCCAGGACTGATTCTGGTCAATCGCATCGTTCATTCGTTTGGTCTGGTCAAGATTGTCTGCAAATGCATCCTTGATTGTAGTAATAAGGGAAGCAACAATATCAACCTGCGGCTTAATTGCGTCACGAATTTCAGCACGAACATCCTTAGCCGGAGCCTCAGACGAACCGTCCATATTATCAAGGTCGACATCTTCTACAACAATCTGAAAATCCTTTTCAGTATTGGCAATGCTTTCGACCAGTTTTTCAAAATCTTCTTGAATCATTAGTTAACCTCTTATATATTTATATATTTCGTTTATCAGACTGTCCTTAGAACGGGTATCGATATAGGATGCATTTTGAGTTTTTGGTGTTCCAGCATCGACTTTTTCACCTTCAGGACCTTTTTGCGGATGTGCTGTAGACTTATCGCGATGGTCTTCTTGAGCTTCAGGCGTATTTCTGAGCTTCTGCATTGACTTACATACGCCAATCATACAACCGGCAAGAAGATAAATATCTCTGTCGTCGCCTTGAAGATCTTTAGCCTTTGAACCATATACGATATAATCCATCATACGTTTGCAAGTAGAAGACAAAGCCTTATAAATCTTATTATTTTCGTCGGTCGGGTTACCAATAACATTCTTCAATACTGACTTAGGAAGATTTGCGTTATTTTTAGCTCTGGTTCCAAGACGTCCTTCAGCAATCTTAGTTTCCATAGCGTTAAATTCCTTGCCCTTGAAAATGTTAAATTTTTCATCCTTAATATCGGTCGGTACCAAATCATTAAAATTAAGTTTTGAAAGATTATCGGTATATGTATTAATTACAGTTTCAACCGTATGACGTTTCTTCGTTCCACTTTTTTCTTCAGACTTAGGCTGTTCAACATCTTCATCTTCTGTCAAAAGCGGAAGCATGAACTTATTCATCGTAATAAAGCTTTCGTTCTTTTTCTTTGCAACTTCAACTTTTTTCTGAATCTGTTCAACGATATACTTTGCACTAGAAAGAGTAATCCAAAGCTTATTTAAATAAACCTGGCCATTTGCCTCTTTCTGTTTCTGCTTAAGCCATTCATTACCTTTTCTGGTATTCTTGCTTTTGTCATTGTATATTTCAAAGCACTTATCCCAGATTTCTTTTTCGAAGGCTTCAGCTTCCTTAATCTTGTTACCGTATTCTGTAACCCAGTTATCGCCTTCTGCGCTGTTTACAAAGCCGTTAAGTTCTTTTACTGTTTTCATAGCCTTACTATCCGGGCTTAACATCTTACCGAGATTATTCATTTCGGTTTCGAGCTCCTTGATAGTAAATACGCCGTCATTTCTACGTTCTTTTCTAGCCTTCTCGTCCTTTTCGCGAGCTTCGTCTTCGCTCTTGAATCCTTCAAGCTTAAATGCGTTTGCAAGCGTAGTAAATTTAGATTCGTCTGCATCTTCGCCGAATGCATAATCGAACGCGATTATACCGTCAGTAATCGGATTGATTTCCATACGGCTCAAACTTTCATTAATTGACTTGACAATAGTAGCGAAATTCTTAATTGTGTCTTTCTGGCTCTTTTCACTGGCCATACACTTAAGCGAAGAAATATCGAGCTTGGTATTTTGGATATTAACACCGAACTGACGATAAAGCTCTACAAGGTTTTTACCTGCCTTTGTTTCAATCCAGTCCAGGTTTCCTTCCTTACCTTTTCCTTCAGAAGTTGCTTCGCTTGACTTATCGTTGTTTTCTTCCTTTTCAACGCCGTCGTCACCGTCTTTATCTTCTCCGTCTTCGATTTCGATGTCTTCGTTGATAAACGGATTTTTGATGTCCAGTTTTAAAGAATCATTCAAGTCTTCTTCGTCAGAACCATCTTCTTCTTCGCTACCTTTCTTATTAAACATCTTGGCATACTGCTCTTTAGCTTCGTTCTCGTCAAACATTTTGACAAGGAACGAATGAATATCAGCGATTTCGCCGATATGTCCAGCTGCCTTATTATATTCATTAAGCAATACGAAATAATTTTCAAGCGTAATTTGAACTTTACTGCTTCTCTTTTTCTTTAAGCTTTCAAGTTCGTTCTTTTGTTTTTCAATTTCTTCCTTAACGCTAGCCTGTTTCTTATTTTCCTGCTCTTCCTTAATAAGCTGTTTGATACTTGTCGATGCAGGCATATTGACATATGGCAGGGTAGATTCATTCGGTTTTTCTACCGCACGACCAGATTCAAGCTTCTTGATAGTCTCTTCGTACTTCTTTATCTTTGCATCAATTTCCTTTTGACGATCTTCTTTCCATCTGTTATATTCAGGTTCTTTCTTTGTAAATCGTGCAATTGAATTTAAAAGCTCATTAATTGCGACCTGAATAACAGTCGTATTATCCTTGTTAATCGTAGTAACGGTCTTATACTTGCCGTTAATCGTACCGATTTTGCCTTCGCCTAACAATCTATAAATTTTAGAAATTCCAAAGACAATACCAGCCATATCAGCGCTCATAGCATGATTCTGCTTACCGTCTTTAGAATATTGGTCTGCAAGCTTACCGAAGTCGTCACCGCGAGTAGTACCAAAAGAATGCATAATTTCTTTATAGCCTTCTGCCATATCGTCGCAAAGCTTCTGATAAATCTTGCCGCCAGTTTCAATAGCGTCGAAAATCTTAAGAACGGTCTTACCTACACAGTTGAACATAGTCCAAGGCTGACCTTTAATATCTTTACACAGCTTATCCAACATTTCATTGTCACGAATAAATCCGTTAGGACCGCCAGTACCCCAAGCCTTACCGTGGCGCTTTACTTTCTTGCCGGTAACAGGATCTTCATATTCTTCCGAATCTTTTCTTTCAAGTTCTTGCTGTTCTTTAACACCTTCTTCAAATGAGTTTTCTAGCTTTTTATAGCAAATATTGTACTGTCTTGGGTATTTCTTAGCGACATTAGATGCCTGAATCAAAGCCTTTCTTGCGTCGTTATTTACGAAATCAGCAACCTTTGTAGGAAGCTCGATAAAATCCTTTTCTTTATTTTCTTCTTCCGCTTCCATAAGCATCGGAAGTAAAGATCTGATAGAATCATAATATGATTCTTCAATATCGTTGCCAATATCGCCATTCTTTGCAATAACATAGATTGTATACTTTGCGGCGTCAATCTGCATCTTTTCTTTAAGACGTACAAACTGTGACAAGAAAGTATCGCTTTCACCCTGTGAATCCGTAGCAGCGCCGAAGCACTTTTGCATAATGTCCTGAAAATTATTCTTGTTAATTTTCGTATTGACATCGGTCAATTTACTAACACATTTTCCAGCACGGAAAACCATGGCCTTACCGAATGTCTTATAACGGTTCGGCAAGTCGGTAACAGACTTTAAAACTTCAGCCTTAGGTTTAACACCTGGATTTGAAACTTTCGGAATAAAGAATGATAAAATAAATTCTTGCTGAGAAGCGTCACCGAGAGATTCTGTAGCTTTCTTTAAGATAGCTTCCCATTCGGTAGGCTTAGGATCTTTAATGCTCTTTATAATTTTTGCAAAAACTTCAGACGGCTGTTTACTCTGGTCTTCGTTGAATCGAATAACAGTTTCACCCTTTCTAATCTTGTCTTCACCGTCTTTTTCTTCGACACGGTAAATAAAGCTACCGCTTCTGTCGTCAGAAAGCTTCGGCCTATGAATACGCGACAAGAATCTCTTAAGCTTTTCGTCGCTATCGTAGATTTCTTCAGCTTCTTTTACGGCAACAGCTGGTGTTACGTCAATTTTTACAATTTCAGGCTTTTTTGCTTCGTATAAAAAATCGCTAAGTCTCATCTTTATCCTGTTTTTACTTACATTATTTATAATATTTTTAGATGGTTAAATAAAAAGACCGGCAGTTACGCCGGCCATAGGTTAATTACAAAAATCTATTTAGTTATTTTCGTCGTCATCGGTTGAGATATTTGCCATGATTTCATCGAAATTCACGTAATCATCATCACCGACATTCAAATCCTGTGTCGTGTCCTGATTATCGTCCATGACACTGATTTCTTCGCCGAAGTCTTCTCCGTCTTCACCTTCCGTATCGACGTCGACATCATCTTCAGTATCGAAATCGCCATCAATAATCTGGTCGTCAATATCATTCGTCTCAACAGTGTCGTCAACGATATTCAGACGTGCACCGCAATGAGGACAAACCGGGTTAGAAAGGTCGAGGTCATAGTATTCATCTTCAGCGACCGGATCTGCCTGCTTCTGACCGAGCAAATCGTCAAGCTTTGTTTCGATTGTATCGAGACGGCCTTCAATACTTGTATCGTCAGCGAGTTCGCCAGCATCGACTAAAGAATTATCGATTTCACCGTCGGTATCTTCCTCTTCTTCAGGTTCTTCCGTAGCAGTATCTTCTTCAGGAGTCGATTCCGTATCTTCATCAGTATCTTCATCAGAATCTTCAGTTTCTGTTTCTGGTGCTGTATTTACCGTATCGTCGTCCTCTTCGTTTTCAAGCAACCAGCTAGCAGCATCAAATGTATTATAATTACGTTTCATAGGTAAATTCCTTTTAACATCTTTATGTATTTATAACTATTCTACGTTTTTCCCATATAGCCATAAGCTTTCAGTGTCTGGAAAAGTTCATTTTCAATATAAAACGGTGATACTTCTATACCTTGATGTTTGACAATATTCGAAATCATATTTGCCTTCATCTTGATAATTTTCTTTAATTCCTTATTGACATAAATGAATCGTTCACCATAATCGTCGACGATATTTCCAGTCTCGTCAACTTCCGGTTCATTTGATTCAAGCTCGTCTTCGTAAATATTTCTAGCTTCTGTCTCGATAATTTCAAGCAGGTAATCAGCAAGCTTGTTTTCGTTTAATGACTTTGACTCGTTGACTGTATATAAATCGTCGCCGTCGAATTCGTTTTTGCTAGAATCGACTAAACGAACAGGTTTTCCACAGCACGGACATACCATACTGTCTATTTTTATAGATTTATCAGCATTATTGCCATGGTCGGCAATATCTGAATATCCGCCAAAATTATTTGTGCCGTAATAATTAATTTCCATACATTATTTATAAAACTTATAAATAAGTTATGAAATCTATTTGGGACAATACATTTTACCAAGCCCAGCCGGCGCTTTCCTGGGTTTATAAACTTGACATGACTAACTATGTCAAGACTATTTCCGGTGATTCTACTATAATAGAACCGAAAGACGCTATAATACTTAACGAGTCAATAATCAGCGTAAGCCTTGGAAAAAGAGAAAGTGAATTCGCACCGATTTATTACGGCGGCGTAGAAAGCAAGATATTTACTAGGGCAAAGACTTCCGATTCTTTTACTATTAAATTTAGCGAAGACAAGAACTTCAATGTTACTAACGTATTTGAAAAGATTTATAACTTTGAAAATATCGACCAGGAATACCCGTATTCTAAGAATGACGGTGTTTACAACCATAATATTACAGACGAACAACAATATACAAACTTTAATTCGAGACAGATAACGATTAAAATGTTTGACCCAAATAAACTACCTGACGACGAAGATACAGATAGCCTTTTGGCAAGATTAGATTTCTATGGTTGTAAACTTGCAAGCCTCAGCGATATAGAATTTAGCTATGAAAGTACGGAAGCAATAACTCGTGATGTAACGTTCTTTTATAACTTCATGCGTTTTACGAAGAGACCATGGACTGACTCAGAAAATACGGAAGCAGGTTAATCAATGAAATCAATATTTTCAAATACGAATATTTTTAATCTTTCTGATCCACAAGCTGCATGGTTATTCGAAGTCATGTTTTTTAATACTGAAGACAACAGCAATGCAGCAATGCTTCAGGAAATGGTAGAACAACATCTTGTCCCTACGTCTGTCACGCTTCCTTCATATCGTACCGAACTCGTGACTAAAAAATGGTTCGGTTCTGAAAAGTCATTCCCTGTAATTCGTACTTACGGCGGTGACTGTACTATGAACTTTGATGTAAGAAGCATGCCTCAAGATAACGAAATGCTTTATAAGCTCACCCAGATTAATGCACTGGGACGAAACGAATCCGGTACCAAGCAAGGCGCCATGTCTCGCAATTACATAATGTATCATCCAGAACTTGAAAACGTTCATAATCCGGAAGATACTGATCTTATTCCGTTAAAGTTCCAGAAGATTCATGTCAGGTTAAAAAATAAGACTGTAGCCGCCGGTGAAGAATCACCAGGTAAGAGTACAATCTTCGAATATAATAACTGTATAATTACGGAATTCGGTTTTAATGAAGAACTTGATTATACAAGCGAATCAAAACTGACTTGTAAATTGACGTTCCATTACGACTTATGGCATCAGCTGATATATCCGTATGAACAGCCTGAGAACAATCAAAAATAAAACGGTTAATTTTAATTAACCGTTTTTAATTTTATTCATTATCTTCTGATGTCGGCGCTGGTGTTGATGTTGGTATAGGACCATAGTCGGTTAATGACAAATATGAGCCAGTACCTTTAAGTTGATACCTAATATTAGCAGACACAGCTGCAGATGTGGAACCACCTACATAATATAACGGTTCAGGCCCGACAATTGTTCCATCATGATTAAGGTTAGCTTTATTTACATTTATAACACAATTAACATCTGGATTCATTTCAACTACAAAATTTGGAGCATGTTCTCCGGGACCTTCTGTAGCGCAAGGTACTAGAATCTCTAGTGTCGATGTATTTATATTTACTACTTCTGTTAATTTATTATTATTAATCGTAATTGCGCTTAAACCTTCGGCATCTAACTTTTGTACTCTGGTTTGTCCTTCAAGGTGTTCATAAACGTATAAAGGACTTTGTGTCAGGCGGACACTGTATACTTCTTTTCCACCAAATGAATAAATATCCCAAATTGGTCCAGTAAATGCGTATTTTAAATATTCTTCTGATATAAGGGAAGAATTCTGTGTATATGTAATCCAATCATTGTCTCCGCTAACACTAGCGATTTCATACATTGCCTTATCTATATAAGTTGGATTTGTTTCATTTTTTACATAGTTAAGTCTTGTAAAGTAGTGTACATTATCCTCTGTTTTTGAATATACATGCCCTGCATCTGTCATAACAAGTTTTCCAGCACGTAGTGCATTAGTTACTGCTGAATATGCGCCAGTATGATATTTAACAATTTCAATCGGTTTGTGCTGTATAAACGTAGCAGAACTACTATCGGTTTCTGCCCAGTCTGATTGTTGAGGATTTACTGCAAAGTCATATGTCGTTGTATTACTTGAGTAATCATAAGTATCTGAAATTTTTAATGAATGATCTTCAGATTGTAACACAATTTTTTCACCGGTTCCGCCGCCGCCATTTACACCAATATTAAATGTTCTAGTATTAGTCTGTGCATCATACGCAGATGTAATATTAATTGAATTATCCTGTGATTCTAAAACAGTATTTTCGCCAGTTTCACCGCCTACTACATCAAGTGTAAATGTTTTCGTATTTGTCTCGGTGTTAACCGATGACTGAATATCGATTGACTCATTTGGCGATGTCAATTCAATATTATTAACTGTCGTTTTAATTGTCAATGTTCGTGCTTGTTCATCTTTTGCAAGATTAATTCCTGTGCCTTCAACAAGATTTAAACGATTATCTTCTGCCATATTCTGAAAATCCTCAAATAAAAATGCAAAGGCTTAACCTTTGCACTTAGTTAAAACCTGTAATATTTATAGTTTAGATGTCATTGAAATCTTTTGAGCCTGTACGGACTTCAAGAATATCAACCAATGTTCCTAAAGTCTTTCCATTAATTTCGGTAACGAGCTCGATTTCATCGGCTGTAGCTATATCATTTTCTAACAGGCGATTATATGCTTCTTCGTAGTCCATAAATTTCCTCCATATAGGTTTTATGCTTTATATATGTGAGAAAATTCAAAAAATTTGCAAAAAATAAATGCAGGCATATAGCCTGCATTTATAAAGATTTTCAGAAGTTTAAGACATCCAGAATTCACCCTGAGTGCTTTCGAGACGAATCTGTTCAACGCATGCGTCATATTCTTCCTTATAGCTGGAATAAAGACTGTCCGCGTTCAACTGGCCGCCACCGGCAATCGTAATAGAATATTTCCTGAGGAAATTACACCATCTCATACCGGCCATAGCAACTACAAGCTTTCTAAACATAATGTCGTTAAAGATTTTTACTGAACGTTGGCGCTTATAGACTTCCATAATTCCCCTGACAGGATGTCGAGGAGACGGCCAGATAGACAATTCTTTTTCTTTTTCATTGTAACGTACCTGATAAGATTCACCGAAATCAATCTTGGCCTGTTCGAGCCACATCAAAGCGGCGTTCCAGGAACCGAGCACGTCACCGAAACCAGAACTGTTACCGTAACAGGCACCACGATAGATTGTCGAGCTGTTCATGCTCATTACGGAATCATAAAGGGCATTATGCGGCAAAGTGAACAATTCGTTAATATCGCCAATCCATGAAGCAGTCTGGAAATCTACAACACTTTCTAGTTCTTGACAAATCTTATAATGAGTCTGACCAGGAACCAGTTCCATAACCAGATAGTCACGATAGTTACCCATACCGTAATAATAACGCTGAACATAACGAACCGCGTCGCCGATGATATAATTCAACTGTTCATCACTGATTTCGATACAGATAACAGGAGAACCAAGCATCATCTTGATGTAGTTTCTCATCTGCGCCATATTCTGAATTTCTGTAGACATCCTAACCGGGTCACAGTTCGGCGACGGAGGCGGAGGTTCTACAGGACGAGGTCTCGGCGGGCCAGGCGGGAACGGACTAGGACCAGGAGGCATAGGAGGTCTCGGGCCAGGTCCAGGAGGAACAGGTTTTAAACGACCGCGATCAGAAGGAGGCGGAGGCGGTACCGGCGGCGGAAATCCGACCGGATCTCTACCAGGTAATAAATTTTCTTCTATAATTTCGTTATCTAATGCCATAGATTATTTATAGTTTTACTAAATTCCGAGAATTTGTTTCAAACGTCTGACATCTTTATTCAGAACGATTTCTTCAATTCTGGTAACAGTGCCAATATATTTGATATTGCTCGGCGGAATATTCTGCGTTACATATCGCGCTGGGTTTTCAGGACCGTATTCCTGGTCAAAATGTGTCTTAAGACCTTGTGGAAGTCGAATCAGATACATATACATTCCATATCCAGATGCGTTAAGACCACGAAACAGGCTTCTGAATGTTCCAATCAATCTTGATTCGAAATTCTTGGAAGATTTCATAAGATTTCCAGAAATATCTTCGAGCTTCCATAAATAGACACGCTTATTCGGATATAGAATTCCGCGTTTCATAGTACCGGATATATCAATTTCCGGGTCTAACGAATCCTTTGCGATTAATCCGGTAGATTTAATTTTCGACGGACCCGCCTTGGTAATATGCAGATATAGATTGCTGAAATATGCGCCGGCGACATCGTAGAAACCTTCATCATAGCCGTTAAGTTTCAGAAGACTGACCTTGTTACCGCGTATGAATGATATATACCAGCCATATTTCTGAATCATCTTATCGAAACCTGACATCTTCATTCCGTGTTCTTCTAGTTCTTCCAATAAAGAATCACGGTCAATGAAAATACTGGCGACACCGTAATTGTGTTCCGGTTCCGACAGATAATTGATTAGGAAATCGTCGTTATTATATAATACATCTCTGAGCTTGTAGCCAGGAATACATTGTTCTAGGAATTCATTTAATCTCATGCATTATTTATAAGAAAACCAGATAATTCCCTATTGTTAACTTTACGATTTACATAATATTTTCTATATTGTAGTCATGGTTGCAAGAATGCACCCATTAAAGAGGTTAATTATGAATATCAGTTTAAATTCAGGTACTTACGTCATGAACTGTAAGACCGGTAAGGCATATAAGATTGCCACAGACACTATCCAAACACGAAACCGCCGTCAGTTGACTGGAATGGAAATCCGTCGCCCGAGAGTAACTCGTGCTTCTATTTACAGTCTTCGTAAGCTTTCAGAATCTGAAGGCAAGCTTTGCTATGAAGCCGAACGTATCATGCGTGGCAAGCATAAGCGTACAGATAATGACCGTGCAATCCTTCATGCATGGCGTGAACTTCGTAAGAAGATTGTCAAGTAATTAGTAAGATACCGGCTATGGACTGTTATTTCATTAACAATTTAAACTTGCCCTATACGGATAGGGTTCGTAAAGGAGAACTTTACGATAAGTTTATTGATGAATATTTCGTCCCGGCAGATTTCGTCTGCATTGCCGGAGGTATATCGGAATTCGACGAGATTGAGTCCTCGTTTTTAATACGCCTCGCTCAAAAGTATAGGGGCGTATTTTATGTTTATGGTGGTTGTGATATGAATTCCGATATACCGCTTGCTAATAAATTTGAAAATGTCAAGAATAGGCTTCGCTGCCCGCAAAAAACCAAATGCAGTCCTGTCAGACTCGATGGAACCTGTACGGAACGTTTCGGTATTAATATCGGCGGCGCTATGGGCTTTTCAATGCAAGAAAAAATTTCCACATGGAAGTGGTGGACGGACGATAAAATAAGTATATTTAGCGATGAAGTTGAACGAGTGAATAAGGTTATAAATACTACACCGATTCCTAATATTGTTATTACATACTATCATCCTGACGAAATGAATATTGATTATTCTGATATAAATATTTGGCATTACGGCAACAGTTCTGAAAAGAGCATTATGGAAAAAGACGGAAAAATTTTATTGACCAATGATTGCCGTGCAAATTTTGCTAAATTTAATAAAGAAGATTTCCTATTAAAAGTATAGAGGTAACTAATGAAAGTTGTCGACTTTAATATTTTAGTCGAAGAAAATACGTCAATTAACAAGCTTGTTAGTGGTGGACTTGTTTTGCCGAATATCGGTACTTTGCCGATGGCTTATGGCCGTGTGGTCGGTATCGGTACTGGCCGTGTAAATAAGAAATTCAATCAGCATGTTTCTGTAAATCTTAATGTCGGTGACCTTATTGTTTACAATCCCGGTGTTGCTAAGCCGATTAAGCTTAAGAATGCTAAGTCTCCGGTTTTCAAGATGAAGCAGAATGAAGCTATTATGGTTCTCGAAGAAGATGGTGAGAACAATGTTGTCGGTGTAAAGAAAGTTCTTCAGAATTATATGCTCGTCAAACGTACAACCGATGATAAGGTTTCACTTGGCGGTCTTGTCATTCCTGAAATCAAGCGTTCTATCGATAATATTTCCGGTACTGTCTTTATGCAGGGTCCAGGTACTTATGATCCTGAAACGAATACCGTTGTTCCGTGTCATTGCAACATTGGCGAAAAGGTTTCATTTGCTGAAATGAGTTCCATTCAGATTACGCTTCCGATTAAGGGCGCTGATGGTAAGGTAACAAAGGAAAAATTTTACGAAGTTCCGGATTCCATGGTAGACTTCGTATTTGATACAGACGAGAAAGGAAATATGAAATCTATTATCAAAATTAAGGATAAGCACGTACTCGTTACGCGTGATTCTAGTGAAAAGAAGACCTCTGCTGGCATTTATGTGCCGGAACTCGATACTGAAGGCCATTTGGTTGAAGCAGAAGTTATTTTTGTCGGTGACGGTGTTGAACATTCTAAGGTCGGTGACCGTATAGTCTATATTGACGCCAAGGAAAATAATAAGGAATTCAAGATTCCTGTTAAGACTGCCTCTGGATTGTCTAGTAATAAGAAGTGCTATATGATTCCGGAAACCGACATTGAGGCATATCTGGAAGATGACGAAGCTCTCTAATTTTAAGAAAAATTTAGTGGACGGCATTAAGTCGTCCAAGTCGGTTTTGGCGATTTCTATAACGGGCGCGATTGTATATTCATTCGTTCTTGGCATTACTGGCCTATATGGCGACACAGTACAGAACGCCCTTATATATTTCGTCAAAAATATCTTGCCATATCTAGGCATAGCTTTCGGTTATTTCCTTGTAATCTTTATCCCTATCAGGGTAATGCAAGCCAAGGAACGTAACCGTCAGGAACTCAATAACTATATAAATGAACAAAAACTTCAAGAGCATACTGATAACGAAAAAGAGCTACAGCAAAAAATTCTTGAAGCATTAACTAAAGAGGAAACCATATGATTAATGGTCAGACACTTGAAGAGGAAATTAATAAGCCCAAGCATTACCGTTCACATGAATCTGGAATTGAAGCAATCGAGGTTACTCGCTGGCTGAACTTCGATTTGGGTAATTGCTGGAAATATTGCATGCGTTATCGTGATAAGGGTACTCCTAAAAAGGATTTGGGAAAGGCTGTTTGGTATCTTAATGATTACAAGGAACATTTCATTGATTATAAGAATGATTCTGTAATCATGCATAAGATTCCAGAAGAAGTCATTTCTAAGATGATTGCTATTTCCGAAGCTGAACCGCGTGAAGAAATCAAGCGTGTATTTGAGCTTTTGATTATGATTACGACTCAGAACTGTGTTCTGGATCCTAAGCTTTACGATAGGACTGGGTACGAACTGGAACAGTTTGCAAATAGTCTGTAATTGGTGGTTATCATGGAAATTACAAAGGTAAAAGTTTACCCGTATAAAAAGAAGTTCCATGATGTGGTTGGAGTCGGGCAGGTTACATTCGATAACTGCCTGCTCCTTACCGGCCTTGAACTTATTATCAAGGACAATTTCAGATATGTGCGTTATCCACGAAATATGAATAACAAGCATAAGCTTTGTTTTTGTCAGCCGTTGAACAATACATTGAAGCAGACAATCTGCAATGAGCTCTTTGCTGCTTATGACGATATTAAGAACGGTAATTTTTATGATTCCGCAATTAAGGAAGTTTACGATGACTGGCAGCATAAAGTAGCAACTGAAATACTACATCAAGCTAACAGTGTTGAAACTTGTGCTGTTGCCGTAGGCGATAGTGTCGGTCCCGAAACGGATAATACTGAAACATTAGTCGTTGAAGGAGAAACCGATGGCGAAAAAGCACAAACCGTTTAATATCCCGCCTCTCTTTAAGAGAGATAAGGATTTACTTTCAATTGCGAATGATCCGAAAAAGTTCGCCGCATTGAAGGATGTTATCGACAGTGCAGCTAAAATTTCGGAAAAATTGGAAACTTGTAAGACTCTGCAAGAATGGTTTGCTATAGCGGAAACCAAATTGCCGGATTTTGCTAATAAAACTGAATTCACTAAAAAACTGGAAAAATTGGTATATGAATATTCAAATGAATCAGAAAGAAGTGACCCCGCTTAATGCTGTAAAAACCGTTTATGCCTCTGTAATCGAAGATGTTTTTGAACATTTTGACGACTATGCCAAAGTTTTCATAAAAAACTACGACGATTATAACGAAGAAGAAAAGAAAGCTATTTGTCTCAAGAACATGGACTTGAACAAGAAAATTAATACTTTTTTAGGGAAGAATAATCTTGTATGAATTTCGAAATAGGTCATTTGTATAAGGATTCCCGAGGTAATAAGTATATCTTGTTATCCAGAGAAAGGGATGTTGGTGTTTTTAATTTCAATAAAATCACTAAACGATACCGCATTATCAAATATTGCGGTGTCGAAGCAGCAATTTCATTCGGTAAGGTTTTATTCAAAAGCGCTAATATTGCGCCGCAGGATGATCCTGAAATCGATAAGCCGAAACAACCAACAGTTTATAAGTTGAACAACAATAATGAAAGGTATTTAGATGTCCTTAAAAGCCACATTAACTAAGCGTAAGTATAAAAAAGTTCGTAATGATGAAATTCAGGAACCGGTTGAAAATCCGGATATGCCTGAAAATCCGGAGAATCCGAATGAAGGCGAAGGCCAGCCGATAAATCTTGCTGAACTCGGTAACTATTTTGATATGGCCCGTAATAATTATTTCGAAGCCAACCGCGTTATCTTTATGACAGGTCCGGTTACTTGGGAATTGGGTATTCATATTATTCAAAAGTTGTGTTTCTATGACGACGGTACAAAGCGTCCGATTACGATTTATATTTCGTCTCCTGGTGGCGAATGCGACGTTGGATTTGCAATTATCGACTGTATCAATAAGTTGAAGTCTAAGCATATTGAAGTTAATACTATTTGTATCGGACCGTGTAGTTCTATGGCGTCTGTCATTCTCGCATCTGGTACAATTGGTCATCGCTATGCTTTCCCGAGCTCCCGTATTATGATTCATCAGGCCGGCATTACTGAAGTCGGTGGCAAGCTTGACGATATAAATATTATCCAGCATGAATTGCAGGTTTGGACAGATACGATGAATAAGATTTTTAAGAAGCAGACTGGCAAGAGCCTCGATGAACTTAGAAAGCTTACCTCGTATGACAACTATATGTCTGCCAGCGAAGCAAAGAAGCTCGGTATAATTGATAAAATTTCAGCAAAGATGATTTAATGGAAGAAATATACAATAACATTGTTGAAGCTGAAGAAAACCTAGAAGAAGTGTTTGATGGTCTCGGAAACAGGGCATTACAGGATTATTATGCCCTGTTTATTTCTGAAATGGCTTACTGCGGCTATATCACCATCACACCTTCTTTTGCAGGTAAGATATATGTAAATATTCTTAATACTACTATGACCAATGTCGATGAATATCTTACAAAGATTTACGATTTTCTTTTTGATAAGATGGTCAAGACATTAGAAAAGGAAGAACTGAATGAAACCGGAAACGCCTGAGTTAAATAATATTTTGAAATATTTACATGATTTGGCCATGCATGATAAGCCAAATCCTCTTCAGTCTATTGTTGATTTTGTGACATCTGAGAAAGCACAGCAAGTATTCGAAAAGGTTCTCGATTCAATTGTTGCTGATGGCTGTCCAGATTATTATACGTACTTTACTTCTGACGAAGGTATTGATAATCTTTTAAAATTAAAAGATACTGACAATGAAATGTATTATAAGGCTATAATATATGGAACTGCCCTAATCAACACTTTGACTAGAATTCTTGAAATGCCGTTCGTCGTTGTAATGACTCCAGAAGATTTGTCTAAAACATATTATATAAAGCTTACTACCAAAACTGAGGAATAATCTTTATAAATATAAAACGGTATAAATATGAGTGATTTTTTAGACTTTTATAAACGAGAAGAACAAAAACGTTCGATGACTGAAGAACAACAGCTTGAGCTGCACAAAAAACAAAAAGCACTCCAGGCAAAGCGTTTCGAAATGGACGATGATGATTTCTACAATGAAACCATCGACGAATCTGAAGAAACCGAGGATGAATTCAATAACGAATACGATGATGAATATGATACCCGAATTAACGAAGGTACTCGTATTCCATATCGTCCAAATCGTCCGAAGACTGTACCGCAACGTAGACCTGCGCCGATTCCTGAACCTGAACCAGCGCCAGCGCCTATGCCAAGGCCTCGTCCGCGTCCTCGTCCTATACCGCAACCGGCTCCTATTCCGGAAGAAGAACCGGAAGAAGAACTGTATGTCCCGCCTGTTAATAAACGTCGTGAACCGCGGATTACAGAATCAAGTAACAATCCAGCTTTATCAAAGGCATATGTGATGATGAATGAAATGCAGAAGAAAATTGAAACTGCATTTTATCGTTATGGTATGTCCGGTCTTGAAAAGATAAATAAACATCTTGACCAGATCTTTGAAGCAATTGTTCACCCGAAGCCGAAAGAAGTTATTAAGTATGTGGAAAAGCCGGTAGAAAGAATAGTTGAAAAGCCAGTATATAATCCTGTTCCTCCGACTAATGAATCATACGAAACCGCTGTTAATGGAGAACTTGAAAATAATAATGAGCAGGTACTTGAGCCTGAGTCTATCGAAATGCCGAACGATGAACCGACTGCATCTTTAAACCAACAGTTCATCAAGATGAACGAAATGGCGGATTCCAGCTTACTTAGTGATGCTCTTCTTTGTCAAAATGAAAAGCAATCTAAGACCGCCAATACTAAACTTGCACAGATAGAAGCTAATGCACAACTGCTACGAGAAAAAATGGATGCTGCTACAAGTCAAAAAGTCAAACAGCTTGAGCCGCATGCAGAACAGCTCGTAGAAAACGACAGCATAACTCCTAGTGAAGACTTAGAAATTGTCGACGATCCTGTAGTCGACGCCCCGGTTGAAATTGTCAAGGCACCGGAAAAATCTACGAAAACTACTAAGAAACGAACAAAGAAAAAATAAATAATGAAGAAGAAAGACAAAAAAGGTCCTAAAAAGCCTAAAGACGGAATCTTCGTAGATGGCACAGTTCTTGAAGCGCGAGCCAACGCGATGTTTGACGTGAAACTTGACAACGATTTTGTCGTACTATGTACAATATGCGGTAAAATCAGGATAAATCGTATTAAGATACTCCCTGACGATAGAGTTCAGGTGAAATTATCAGAGTATGACTTGTCTAAAGGTATAATTGAGTATAGATATGATTCCAGAGTACAAACACGATAAAAATAAGCCGATTGACATAGAGTCAGCTCTCGAGGGAATGCCCGAGATCGCTCAGCAAATTGCACAACAGGATGCTTGGTCCCAATATGAACAGGCGCCTGATTTATCGGATATTCCGGAAGAATATCAAAAGTTAATTCCTGAAAATATCAGGAAGCAACAAGAAGATACTCGAATCTATAATATATGGTTAACTAAAAGATAAATGGAGAAAAAACTATGACCAGTAATGCAAATAACTTTAATGATGCTATTGACTCGGAAGATGTCCTTGTTAATTCTATCCGTGCTATCAAGCAGTTTATTCCGGCTCGTCTTGACGAAGTTAAGAAGACCGCTGTTCCTGAAGCAAAGATTGAATTCAAGAACGGCTATATGCAGGCTATGTCTGATATTGCCGCATTCATTAAAGCTCTTCACATCTAATTGAGGAAATTCTCAATAAAAATGGCACGGTCTCATGGACCGTGTTATTTTTCTATATTTTATGTAAAATATATAGGTGGTATATATGACAAAGATAGGTTTTAAAAATTGTTATTACGATAGGATAAAGAATAAGATATTACTAAAGGAACAAGGCTCAAGAAATTGGGACACATATGATTATAGGCCTTGGTGTTATGTCTCGGATCCTACCGGAAAATCGAATATTACTGATATTTACAAGAATCCAGTCAAAAAATTCCCGTATACTAAAAAAGAACAGATTGAACCGCATAAGATGAGTGCAAACTGTATCATTGCTGAATCTGACCTTCGTCCCGAAGTCAAGTTCATGCATGAACGTTATGACTTTGCAAACCTTGAAGTCGATATTAACGACTGGAACATTTGCTTATTCGATATTGAAGTTGCTGGTTCATCTAAATATTATGACGACCAGCCGATTGAAATTCGTAATCTCGACAAACAGATATTCAAGACTGTCGAGCTTTATGATTTCGATATGAAATATCCGAAAGACGATTATGAAGTTTTCGATATAGAGAATAATGTCTGGACTAAATTCGCTAACTCATGTTTCGCGTCATATGAGTTCCCTGCGCCTGAAAAAGCAGACTGGCCTATAAATCTTATTACCTGCTACTCAACTCGCGAAAAGAAGCGCTTTACGTTCGGTTTAAAGCCATATACTGGTGACAAAGACAAGCTTGAAGATACTACTTATGTTTATTGTAGAAGTGAACAGGACCTAATCCGTAAATGGGCTTCCTGGTTTAGGTCTATGGATTTCGATATTATTTCGGGTTGGAACTCTGTCTCATACGATATTCCGTATATAATTAACCGCTGTGAAAAACTCCGTGCAATTACACAGAAGACAATCTATTGGGAAAGAGCTTTGTCTCCTCTCGGAATGGATCCTGTCAAGCATGAAATTCGTGACAGAAAACTCGAAGGTGTCGACCTCGGCGCTACATTTGAAATTCCAGGTCTTTATTCTATAGACTTCATGGAATTGTATAAGACTTTCGGTAAACATGACCCTCTGCCTTCTTACTCTTTGAACTTTGTTGCTAACCTCGTTCTCGGTGACCAGAAATTAAAATATGACGGTTCCATTAATGAAGCCTACAAGAACGACTGGAATAATTTCGTATGCTATAACATCAAGGACGTTACCCTTCTTGAAAGATTCTTCTATAAGCTCAAGCTCTTTGAACTTATTATCGAATATGCTTACGATTGTATCGTTACGCTTGACAAGATTTACAACAAGGTTCCGACTACTACCGGTTATATACTTCGTTTCTTGCACAAGACCAATCGTGTTCTTAACGACAAGAAAGAAAACCACGAAGACTGGTGGGCTAAAGAGGAATGCTATAAAATTCCGCAGCCTGACGGTTCAATCTATTATCAGAATACTGAATGGGAAGATAATAACCCTGAATTCCGTAAATATCTGATAATGTATGATATTTTAAAAGGCAAGGATTTTACTGCATTTAATGACGAAATCGTAAAGCTCTGGAAACCGAAGAAAGTCAAAGGTATTCAGAAAACCTCGATGGATA
>Ga0265300_10001170_pt1 | contig 25386 bp, 24 predicted proteins | sample AusTroGonzalo_MG_FD_193482 | JGI IMG/M metagenome (GOLD analysis project Ga0265300, IMG submission 193482) | Bovine rumen microbial communities from tropical cattle in Woodstock, Queensland, Australia - Gonzalo_03 | ecosystem: Host-associated > Mammals > Digestive system > Stomach > Rumen ...
GTACTTCTTGACGGCGTAGGTGCTGTCGTTGACGACGTAGAGGTGTCCGGTGAAGCTGAAGCTCTCGCTGTTGAACGGCACGAAGGTCAGGTCGATGCATTCGACGCCGTCCACCTGGAGCGTGTCGGAGATGTAGTACTTGTAGTAGGTCGTGGCCAGCGAGCTGGAGAGCGGGCTGACGAAGCGGTTCAGCAGCACCTCCATATTGTCCTCGTAGATGTCCGAGTCGGCGAAGATGGCGCGGATGTTCGTGCCGAATCCGCCGGCGTCGAGCGGCTCGTCGAGACCGAGGCTGCGGCGGCGCTCCACCCACGTGCGGGTGCGCTTGGGATCGCGCTGGAACCAGGTCGTGGAGAGATTCTCGCGCAGCGAGACGGTCAGCACGGGCGTCTGCTTGAACTGCGCCGTGTCCACGTATTTCTCCATGAAGCGGAACTTGTTCCAGAAGCGGCTGCTGTCAAAGTTGACGTCGAACTTGTCCAGGGACATGATCAGCTTCTCGTAGTTGTCCACCTTGTAGCCCGGGGTGGACTGGACACGGTTTTCCTCCTTGTGGGCGATGACGTTGCGGACCAGTTCCACGGCCGGGTTGCCCCGGCGGCGGTAGACGCGGTCGCGGCGGCGCTTGGGCTTCACGATCACGGCCTGGATCCCGTAGGTGTCGGGATTCATCTTGATGTGCGCGTCGCGCGTCGTCGTATTCGGACGGATGTTGAAGATGTAGGTCTCATAACCCATCATCAGGAAGCTGACATTGGAATAGGAACCGGCGCCTTCCAGCGTGAAGGCGCCCTCGAGGTCGGTCATCGTGCCGATCTGCGTGCCGGGGAAGATGACCGAGACATAGGGAAGGGGCTCACCCGTCTTGGCGTCCGTCACGACGCCCTGTACACGGGTTTGAGCGACGGCGCCGACCGCCGTCATCAACAGCAAAAATATAAGTGCGTATTTTCTCATCAAAATAGCTTTACGGGCGGGGGTCGCCGAAAAAGTCCGCAAAGATACGAAAAAAGCGGGAATTACCCGCTTTTTTCTATTAATTTTCAATAATTTACTACTTTTTACCGCAGAGCGCGCATCGCGTTGAGGACGGCGAGGACCGTCACGCCGACGTCGGCGAACACCGCCATCCAGAGGGTGGCGAGGCCGCAGGCGGCCAGCGCGAGCACCAGCAGCTTGACGCCGACGGCGAACCAGAGGTTCTCGCGGGCGATGCGCAGCGTGCGGCGCGCAATGCGCACGGCGGCAGCGACTTTGGACGGCTTGTCGTCCATCAGGACGACGTCCGCGGCCTCGATGGCGGCGTCGGAGCCGAGCGCGCCCATCGCGATGCCGAGGTCGGCTCGGGCGAGCACGGGGGCGTCGTTGATGCCGTCGCCGACGAATGCGAGCGTGCCTTCGCCCAGCAGGGCCTCCACGCGGGCGACCTTGTCGGCGGGCAGGAGCCCGGCGTGGGTCTCGTCCAGCTTGAGCTGGGTGGCCACGGCCTTGGCGACGGCCGCCTGGTCGCCGGTCAGCATCACGGTCTTGCGGATGCCGGCGGCGTGCAGGTCGGCGATGGCCTGCGCCGCGTCTTCCTTGATGCGGTCGGAGATGACGATGTGGCCGGCATAGCCGCCGTCCACGGCCACGTGGACGATGGTGCCCGTGTGGTGGCAGGGCCGCCAGGCGGCGCCCACCTGCGTCATCAGCCGGTCGTTGCCGACCGCGACGGTGTGGCCTTCGACGGTGGCCGTCAGGCCCTTGCCCGCGAATTCGCGGATGTCCGTGACCGCGCAGCCGTCCTGCTCGTCCGGGTAGGCCCGCAGCAGCGCCTGGGCGATCGGGTGCGTGGAGTGGCGCTCCACGTGGGCGGCCAGGTGCAGCAGTTCGCGCTCGTCGAGCGCGTCGGGGTGCACGGCCGTGACGGCGAAGACGCCTTCGGTCAGCGTGCCCGTCTTGTCGAAGACGACGGTGCGCACGCGGGAGAGGGTGTCCATAAAGGCGGAACCCTTGATGAGGATGCCCTTTTTGGAGGCGCCGCCGATGCCGCCGAAGAAGGTGAGCGGCACGGAGATGACCAGCGCGCAGGGGCAGGAGACCACCAGGAACATCAGCGCCCGGTAGATCCAGGTCGCCCATGCGCCCGTGAAGAGGGGCGGGATGACGGCCAGCAGCAGCGCCAGGCCGACGACGATGGGCGTATAGATGCGCGCGAAGCGCGTGATGAAATGTTCGCTGTGCGACTTGTTCTCCGCCGCGTGCTCGACCAGTTCGAGGATGCGCGAGGCGGTGGATTCGCCGAAGGCCTTGGTGGTGCGCACGCGCAGCACGCCGCTGAGGTTGACGCAGCCGGACAGGATCTCGTCGTCCGGGCGGACGCTGCGCGGCACGCTTTCGCCCGTCAGGGCGACGGTGTCCAGCGAGGATTCGCCTTCGAGCACGACGCCGTCCATCGGGACCTTCTCGCCGGGTTTGACCAGGATGGTCTCGCCGACGGCGACCTCGTCCGGGGCGACGGTCAGCAGCTGCCCGTCGCGCTCCACGTGCGCGGCGTCGGGCCGGATGTCCATCAGATGGGCCACGGAGCGGCGCGAGCGGCCTTCCGCGATGCCCTCGAAGAGCTCGCCGACCTGGAAGAAGAGCATTACGAAGACCGCCTCCGGGAATTGCGACTCGGCGCCCGGCAGGAAGCCGATGGCGAGCGCGCCCAGCGTGGCGACGCTCATCAGGAAGTTCTCGTCCAGGGCCTCGCCGTGCGCCAGGGCCTCGGCGGCCTCCTTGAGCGTGTCCAAGCCGACCAGGAGGTAGGGGACCATATAGAGGAGCAGGTACTGCCAGGTGGCCCAGTCCGTCTTCTTCTCGACGACGATGGCGGCGGCCAGCAGGACGGCGGCGACGACGATCTTGACGATGGCGTGCCGCGGGCTCTCCTCTTCGTGGTGGTGTTCGTGGTGATGATGATGTTCGTGTGCCATATCTGTTTTCGTTTTGTTTCCTGCTGCAAAGGTAGGGGCTCCCGGGTGCAACCGGGTTGCAAATATTCGCATTTGTTCCTATATTTGTCCTGCCTTAACCAAGTTAACCGTTAATAGCAACAAAACTTATGTCCTTACGCTTTTTCAAGCCCGCCATTCTGGCGGCCACGCTCTGCCTGTCACTGGCAGCTTCCGCACAACCTGCACTCAAACCCTGGAAAAAGGGAGGTCTCGAGACCGGTCAGTATCGAAACGTTTTTGCCGAGATGGGCTACCCGCAGGCCGAGATCGACGCCCGCCTGGAGAAGATCTACCAGGAGGTGTTCTGCGGCCCTGACAAGGTTTATTTCGAAGTGGGGGACGATATGGCTTATATCTCCGACGTCAAGAACCGCGACGCCCGCACCGAGGGTATGTCCTACGGCCTGATGATCGCCGTCCAGCTCAACAAGAAGGACGTCTTCGACCGCCTGTGGCGCTGGAGCAAGAAATATATGCAGCACCAGGACGGCCCGATGAAGGGCTATTTCGCCTGGAGCCTCAATCCCGACGGCACGCACCGCGCCGAGGGTCCCGCCTCCGACGGCGAGCTCTATTTCGTGACCTCGCTCATCTTCGCCTCCAACCGCTGGGGCAACGACGGCTCGATCAACTACCTCGCCGAGGCGCAGAACATCCTCAACCAGTCCTGGGCCAAGGACGGCACGGACGGCATCAAGCCGTTCATCGACAAGGAGACGCACCTGATCACCTTCACCCCGGAAGGCCGCGGCGTGGGCTACACGGATCCGTCCTACCACCTGCCCGCTTTCTATGAGGTCTGGGCCCGCTGGGCCAACGACGGCCGCGCCGACTTCTATCTTGCCTGCGCGCAGGCGAGCCGCGAGTATCTCCACAAGAGCATCGACCCGCAGACGGGCCTGAACGCCGACACCAACAACTTCGACGGTTCCTTCATCGAGTCCCCGGCCTTCTTCGGCCGCCGGATGAAGCCGGCTTTCCGCTTCGACTCCTGGCGCGTCCCGATGAACATCGCGCTCGACTACTCCTGGTCCTGCGCCGACCGCAAGTGGCAGACCAACTACGCCAACACCATCCAGAACTTCTTCTATTCCAAGGGTATCGACACCTTCGTGGACCAGTACAACGTGGACGGCACCGACGTCGACTTCGCGATGCCGGCCGGTATGGGCGAGATGCAGGGCAAGGGCACGCGCCACTCCGTGGGCCTGGTCGCCACCGTCGCCGCCGCCACCCTGGCCGCCGACAACAAGATCTCCCGCGAGTTCGTCGAGCGTCTCTGGAACAGCAAGAACGAGCCTTACGCCGACGGCTACTTCGATGCCTACTATGACGGCATCCTCCGCCTCTTCGCGTTCATGCACCTGAGCGGCAACTACCGCGTCATCGAGCCGGCCAAATAGCATTGGCCCGCACAGCATACAGGAATCGCCGGTCCGTCGACCGGCGATTCTTCGTTTACAGGCGCTGGTAGGCGAGGCGTTCGTCGCCGTTGGCCAGGAGGATGATGCCGCAGTAGCGGAAACCGTGTTTGAGGAGGTTGTGCTGCATGATGGCGTTGTCCCGGTGCGTGTCGATCCGGATGTTGGGGTCGCGGGTGAAGGCCCAGTCCAGCATATCCCGGAAGACGCCGTGGACCTCCGGACGGCTGGCGATGCGGTGGATGACGTGGTAGGGGAGGCTGTCGTCGAGCCAGGCGCCGTCGTAGATCTTCGCGTAGGTGGGCTCCGGCGAGGGCAGGAAGGCGAAATAGGCCCCCGGCACGCCGTCGTCCTCCAGGACGAAGGCGCCGTCCCGGTCGATGTCGGCGGCGATGTGTTCCGCCTGCGGGTAGTTGTCGCCCCACTGGTGGAGGTTGCCCGAAGCGCGCATAATGCCGCGCGCCGCGTCCATCAACGCCAGGATGGCGGGGATGTCGGCGCGGGTGGCGGGGCGGATGCGTCGGGTGGCCGGAGTCATATCAGCAGTGGCTGTCGAGGATTTCCGCGATGTCGCGGACGGGGCGGTCGGCGTAGCGGCCGAAGGTGGAGAGGCAGAGCGGGCAGCCGGTGACGATCGACGAAGGATCCGAGACCGTGAGGTTGTCCAGGGCGTTCTGCGTCATCGCGCGGCGCTGCTCGAAGCCGAGCGTGAGGCTGCCCAGCGAACCGCCGCAGCAGATGCTCTCGGCGCGGTTCCTGCCCGCCTCGACGAGTTCGCCGGCGGCGGCGAGCGCAGCGCGCGGCTGCTCGTAGATGCCGCAGCCGCGGCCCAGTTCGCACGGGTCGTGCCAGACGAATTTCTCCTTCTCGTTGCGCGCCGGACGGAGCCGTCCAGCGGCGATCAGTTCCTGGAAGAAGACGCTGTGGTGCACCACGCGGACGCCTTCCAGGGGGTATTCTTCCTTGAAGACGCGGTAGCAGATCGGGCAGGAGAGCAGCAGCGTGTCGCAGCCGCTGGCGCGGATGATCTCCAGGTTCTTGTCGATCAGCTCGCGCGCCTGCTCCGGGCGGCCGGCCATGATCAGCGGCCTGCCGCAGCACAGCCCTTCCTCCTCGTCCATCAGCGTCCAGCGCACGCCGGCCTTGTCCAGCAGGGACGTGGTCGCGCGCCGGATGGACGGCGTCAGCCGGGTCATGCACCCGGCGAAATAGAGCACGCCGCCCGCGCCGGCGACGGACGCAGCCATCGGCTGCACGTCGATGCCGGCATACGAAGGCGTGAGGGCGTATTTGCGCCGCTGGCGTTGCGCGACGCGCAGCTCCGGCCCCTGCACGCCCACCTGGCAGACGGCCGTGCATTTGCCGCACAGCAGGCATTTGTCCGAGATTTCCTCGATGCGCCGTTCGTTGCCGCGGCGCAGCTGGCGGTTGAGGTAGACCGTCGTGTACTGGCAGTTGACCTTGCGCACGCTCATCGGGCAGGCGTCGATGCAGACGCCGCAGCTCGGGCAGGAATAGACTTCCAGCAGCGCGAAGCCCTTGCGCGGATGGCGGATGCGGATCCCGGCGTTGCGCATCGGGATCAGCAGCATCTCCGCGGGGATGTGCATATAGCGGGTGAACGGCAGCACGCACATAAAGACGCACAGCGCGACCGAATAGGCCCACCAGGTCGGCAGGGCGTTGAGGTCGTTGCCCAGGAACTGCCGGAAGATCCAGTTCATCGGGATCGTGAGGAAACTGCCGCCGCTGATGTGCGCCGTGAAGCTCTCGGCGAGCAGGCGCAGCGGGAAGATGGACCACAGCGCATAGAGCCCCACCCGGTCCAGCAGGCTCAGGCGCGTGGTGCGCCGCATTCCCACGATGCGCGAGGCGAAGCGCTTGATGATCGCGAGCACGATGCCGCTGAGCACCATCAGCAGGAAGAAGTCCATCAGGAACATCAGCAGGGCGCCCTCCAGGGTCGTTTCCGTCTCCGCCACGAAGAAGTTGAAGAAGATCGGGTAGTAGAAGAAATGGATGCGTTCCGGCAGGAAGAGCATCACTTCCAGGTGTCCCAGCACGATCAGCATGAACCAGCCGAAGGCGATGCTGGAATGCATATAGCCCAGGACCTTGTTGCGCTTCCACAGCTTGACGTGGATCAGGCAGTTGAGGAAGATGTCCCGGATGTTCATCCAGATGTATTTCGGGGTGATGAGCGACAGCAGGAAGCGTTTGCGGTCGGCCTTGGGCAGCTGCGCGACCACGCGGACCATCGCCACGAGGCAGTAGCCCAGCACGAAGAGCATCCCGATCAGGAACGGGATGACGAAGGGGTTGAAGGCGTCCGCGAAACGTTCCCTCATCGCACGACCTCCCCCTTGCGGTCCAGGCGGCAGAGCGTCAGGATGAGGTGCCGCGTGTTGATCCCGCGCGGACAGACCATCGTGCACTTGCCGCAAAGCATGCAGCGGGACAGCATCCGGTCCACTTCGTCGTCCCGGCCCCGCTGCAGGCCCAGGATGACCTTGCGTACGCTCATCCCCGACCAGGGCGCCGCCGTGCAGGTGGCGCTGCAGCTGCCGCAGCCGATGCACGTCAGCGCATCGGGCTCCAGCTGCACGAGCCGGTCATAGCGGGCGTGGTCGACCGTGTCGAGGTTGACCGCCGAGCTGGGGGAGCGCTTGAATCCGAAATCCATCCCTTACTTGCGCTTGTTGAAATAGTGGTGGATGTTCAGGGCGGCGCTGCGCGCTTCCGCGAGCGTCTCCGGGATGGTCTTGGCGCCGGTGCAGGCACCGGCGAAAAAGACGCCCGGACGGGAAGATTCCGTGATGGCGGCGATGTTGTCGCGGCTCTTCAGGAAGCCGTCGTCGTCCACGCTGACGCCGACCTGGCGCGCGTAGTGCTGCGCGTCGGGGTTGCAGACGATGCCGGCCATCAGCACCAGCAGGTCCAGGGTGACCTTGACGGGCTTGCCGTTGAGGGTGTCCTCCGCCTTGACTACGACGCGGCCGTCGATGGCCTCGCCGACCTCCGACACGCGTCCGCGGATGAAATGGATGCCGTAGTCGCGCTGTGCCTTGATATAGAAATCCTCGTATTTCTTGCCGAACAGGCGCAGGTCCATATAGAAGCAATAGACCTCCGCGTCGGGGAATTCTTCCTTGATCTCGATGGCCTGCTTGATCGCGGTGATGCAGCAGACCTTGGAGCACTGGGTGTTGCCGGCCTTGAGGTCGCGCGAGCCCACGCAGTGCACGAAACCGACCGCTTCCGGCTGCTTGATGCGCATGTCCTTGCGGGTGTTGAACCAGGCCTCGAGGTCGCGGTTGGTGATCACGCGGTCGTAGATGCCGTAGCCGTATTCTTCCTTTTTGGCCGCATTGAAGAGCTGGAAACCCGTGGCGAAGAGGACGGCCTGGCAGAGCAGGGAAGTGCCGTCGGTGAGCACGAGGCTGAACCCGTCCTTGAGGCGGTTGATGCTGGCGATCTCGGTGCCGAGCAGGGTGCGGATCTTCGCGGTCTGCTTCTTCAGCGCGTCGATGACCTCGGCCGCCGGCGTCATATCGGGGAACAGCCGGTTCCACTGGGCGACGTGGCCGCCCACGGCGGGCTCCTTCTCGATGAGCACGGGGGAATACCCCAGGTCGGCGAGCTGCCGGGCGGCTTCCAGGCCGGCGATGCCGGCGCCGATGACGGCGATGACGGGATTGCGGTTGACCATAAGCTAAAAGCATTTGAGGGACGTGGGTAGTCCCGGGGTCATGATCTTCTTCTCATCCATTCCGAGATACTTGCGGGCGGGGTCGTAGGGGATGCCGATCTTGTCCAGCAGCGGCTCCACGGCCACCTGGTGGACCTGCAGGCCGAGGTTCCAGGGATCCACGCCCAGCACCAGCCCGGCCAGCTCCTCGTAGGTGAGGACCGGGATGCCGTAGCCGTTCTGGCCGTAGGTCTTGCCCTCCATCTCGGAAATGACGTATTGCCAGCGGTCCAGGAAATAGGGGCAGCCCGGACAGTTGGTGATGATGGCGTCCGGCCGGTAGGGTTCCATCGACTCGAACTTCTTGTGCGTATTGGACAGCGAATAGCCGCGGTTGGCCTTGACGAAATACTGCCGGAAGCCGAAGCCGCAGCAGTGCCGGCGCTCCGGGTAGTCGATCACCCGGCCGCCCCAGGACTCCGCCATGCCGCTGAGCACGCAGGGGTATTCGGCGCCGCCGACGCCCTTGTGGGGGAACATCTTGGAGTAGTGGCAGCCGATGTGCTCCACGATGCGGAGCGGCTCGCCGGTCGCGCGGTGGACGAGCTGGAAATGCGCCCGCTCGGCGATCTCGCCGCGCAGCTTGTACATCAGGTCGCTCGCGTGGGCGACGTATTTGGGCTTCTTGAATTCGCGGCGGCAGGCCTTCCAGAGGTGCTCGCGGACCTTTTCCTCGAGTTCCGGGAACTGCCGCCAGGTCTCCAGGATCTCGGTGTAGTTGCCGAAGGAGGTGATGCAGGAGGTCACGAGGTTCTCGTAGCCCGCCTCGGTCATCAGCGCGAACTGGCGCGCCACGACGGTCATCGCCGTCTCCTGCGGGATGGTGTCGCAATGGTAGGCGATGCCGGCGCAGGTGGTGTGGTGCTCGGATTCGTAGATGTCGCGTCCGAGCTGGTCGCGGCAGATCGCCAGGAAATATTTTTCGGAAGCCGGGAAGAAATTCTGCCGGATGCAACTCCGGACATAGAACCAGTGGTTGTCCGGAATCTCTTTCTGGTAGTCCGCCCAGATCTTCTGCTTGCCTTGATAGATCATCTACTCGTCGTTGAAGTGGCCCACGGAGCAGTGTTCGTAGGTGTATTTCGTGTATTCTTCGAAGTCCATCCCCAGCTCCGCGGCCTTCTCGCGCGAAGCGCGCTCCACGGCCTCCATCCGCTCCGTGCCGCCGGTCTCGTCGAAGATGGCCTGGAGCTCGTCCAGGTCCTGCTGCGGGATGTGGCGGAGCACGCCCGGACCCTTGCCTTCATAATTGGCGCCGAGGCGTCCGTAGACCTCTTCCTTGTTGTCCATCACCCAGCGGGTGACCGGACCGGACTCGGGATACTCGTCGCAGTCGAAGGTGCTCGGGTGGATGCAGTAGCCGGTGTGCAGGATGTTGTTGTTGAGGGTCTTGGTGAGCGGCCAGAGCTGGCGGCCCTTCTCCGAGGCGGTGAAGTAGCCGAGCCTGGCGGAGAGGTTGCGCAGGGCCATGATGACCAGGCCCGGACCGTTGCCGCGCGGGCAGCGGGTGACGCAGGACATACATTCGCCGCAGTACCAGATGGTCTCGCTCTTGAGCAGGGCCTCGATCTCGCCGTCGTCCTTGCGCTGGACGGTGTCGACGACCTTGCGCGGGTCGTATTTGTAGAACTCGGCCGCCGGGCAGATGGCCGTGCAAGTCCCGCAGTTGATGCAGGTCTTAAGTCCTTCCTTGAAGCGGTAGTCTTTGCTGAGCTCGTCGAAATATCGTCCCATGGCAGGGCAAAGTTACAAAAACAAATACAAACGGGGGCTATTGGAATACGGAAAAAAACACTAATTTTGGGAAATAATCACTGATAACGCGTAGACGTATGCCGACCGACAAACACCTTGACGCCCATTGTGAAGCCATCCTGCAGGAATACCGGGACCAGTTGCCCCGGCTGCGTGAAGCAGCAGATTCCGTATACGGCCGGCTGAAAGCGACGCTCGACGAAGCGGGCCTGCTCGTGGCCGCCATCGAATACCGGGTCAAGGCCGAGGATTCCCTGGCGGGCAAGCTCGAGCTCAAAGGCTCCAAATACCATTCGCTTGCGGATATCACCGACATCATCGGCCTGCGCGTCATCACCTTCTACATCGACGACGTGGACAAGGTCGCTTCCGCCGTGGAGCGCCTCTTCGAAGTGGACTGGGACAATTCCGTCGACAAGCGCAAGATCCACGAAATCGACAGCTTCGGCTACCTCTCCCTGCACTACATCTGCTCGATGCCGGACTTCCCGTACCGCTTCGAGATCCAGATGCGCACCATCCTGCAGCACGCCTGGGCCAATATGAACCACGACACGGGCTACAAGAGCGGCGTGGAAGTCCCGCGCGAATACCTCCGCAACCTGAGCCGGCTGGCCGGGATGCTGGAGCTCGTGGACGAGCAGTTCAGCAGCATCCGCGCCGAGCTGACGGACTACCGCCGCCGCGTGCGCGCCCTGGTCGCCTCCGGCGACCTCGACGACGCCCCGCTGGACGGCGATACCTACAGGAGCTACCTGGAGCTGGATCCTTTCGGCACGCTGAACCGCCGGATCGCCTCCGTCAACCAGGCGGAGATCCAGGAGGTCTCGCTGCTGCCGTTCCTGGCCGTCTTCAAGGGGATGGGCCTGCGCACGCTCGGGGACGTGGCCCGGCTGATCAAGGAATATTCGGAAGGCGCCTACCAGATCGCCTGCTACCAGATCGGCCTGACGGACCTCGACATCATTTCCTCGTCGCTGGGCCCGCAGGACCTCTGCATCGCCTACATCCTCAAGAGCGGGGGCGGCAAGGCCGGCATCCGGATGATGTTCGACGCGCTCAACGGACCTTCGGAAAGCAATGAATTGATGGCGGAGTTCCTGACGGAACAGTCCCGGGACCTGCCGTTCATGAACCAAAAATAGAGCACAGATATGAATACCAACGGAAATTTCGTCATCACGATCAGCCGTGAACTGGGATCGGGTGGCCGCACCGTCGGTCGCAAGCTGGCGGAAAAGCTGGGCGTACGCTACAGCGACAAGGAACTGATCCAGGCCCTGATTCGGAAGTTCAACCTGACCGCGTCCGGCATCGAGAAACTCAAGGGCGAGAAGAAGAACTGGCTCGCCGACGTCATCCAGCTGGTGGCGCCCGTCCCCAAGGTGGGGATGCTCATCGACGCGGACAGCCGCTATGTGCAGGAATACCGTCCGGACCTGACGCCGGACGACATCTTCAAGGCCGAGTCGCAGATCCTCCGGGAGATCGACGAACACGGCCCGTGCGTCATCGCCGGCCGCTCCGGCTTCTTCGTGCTGGAGGAGCGCCCGGACAAGATCGACGTGTTCATCACGGCCACCGACGAGCACCGCATCGCGCGGGTGATGCGCAAGCAGGAAGTCTCCCGCGAAGAGGCGGAGCGCATCATCAAGAAGGTGGACAAGGCCCGTGACAACTATGTCAAGCGCTATACCGGCCGGAGCCGCTACGACGTGCGCAACTACGACCTGGTGATCAATATGGACGGCCTGTCCGAGGACGACGCCGTCGACGTCATCCTGTCCTATATCCAGGCCGATGGCAAATAATCCGCTCGACACCTCGCTGCTGGACCGCGCCATCGAGTTCGCGGTCCGGGCCCACGCCGGGACCGAACGCCGCGGCAAGGGCTTCCCGTACATCGTCCACCCGATGGAGGCGATGGAGATCGTGGCCACGATGACCTCGGACCAGGAACTCCTGGCGGCCGCCGCGCTCCACGACACCGTGGAGGACACGCCCGTGACGCTGGCGGAGATCCGCGCGCAGTTCGGCGACCGCATCGCGGAGCTGGTGGCCTTGGAGAGCGACGCCCAAGTGGAAGGGGAGAGCGAGACCGACACCTGGCGCGCGCGCAAGCTGGCCGGCCTCGAGCGCCTTTCGTCCGCCTCGCGCGACGCCAAGATCGTCGCCCTCGGCGACAAACTCTCGAATATGCGCGCCATCGCGCGCGACTATGCCCTGCAGGGCGACGCCCTGTGGGCGCTTTTCCACGCACCGGACCCGTCCGACCACGCCTGGCGCTACCACGCGCTGGCGGACGCCCTCCGCGAGCTGGAAGACACCTTCGCGTTCCGCGAATTCGAACACCTGATCCACGAAGTCTTTGACAAATAGTATGGAAGCGATCAAGATATCCCTCGACGATTACGTCCTGTCCGGCGGCGGCGCCAACGGCGAAAGCTACGACCACCGCACGGATCCGTCCGTGATGCTCAAACTCTATTTCCCCGGCAAGATCCAGCAGCCGCTCGACGAGATGTTGCTGGCCCGCAAGGTCTATGACCTCGGCATCCCGACGCCGGAGCCGGGCGAGTACGTGGTCACGGAGGACGGCCGCTACGGCATCCGTTTCCGCCGCATCGTCGGCAAGAAATCCTTCGCCCGCGCCATCGGCGACGAGCCGCAGCGGGTCGGGGAATTCGCCGTCCAGTTCGCGGAGATGAGCCGTCAGCTCCACGCCACGCAGGTGGACACGAAGCAGTTCGAGCACGTCAAGGACCGCTACTACCGCCTGCTGGAGGCCAATCCGTTCTTCACCGTGCCGGAGAAGGACAAGCTGGGCCGCTTCATCGCCGACGCGCCCGACACCCCGTTCGCCATCCACGGCGACCTCCAGTTCGGCAACGTCATCTTCGTCGGCGACAAACGCTATTTCATCGACCTGGGCGACTTCTGCTATGGCTACAAGCTCTTCGACGTCGGAATGGTGTACCTCTGCTGCTGCCTGAGCGACGAGGCCTTCATCACCGAAGCGTTCCATATGCCCAAGGCGGTGTCCATCCGCTTCTGGGAGGAATTCGCGCCGGCCTATTTCGGCGCCGACCGCCCGCTGCGCGACATCGAGGAGGAGATCGGCCCTTATGCTGGCCTCAAGACCCTGATCGTCGAACGGGATACCCGCCGCCCGATGCCGGAATTCCGTGAGAAACTGATCCCCATCCTGCGCTGATATGCTGACCGTCCTTCCTGCCATCGCCATCAAACTGGGCACCGGGAACATCCTGTTGCTTCTGTCCGTGCTCGTGCTCGCCGCCATCCTCATCTCGCGGCTGGGTGCGAAATACGGCGTGCCGGGTATGCTCCTCTTCCTGTTCATCGGTATGGCGGCCGGTCCGGACGGCGTGGGCATCGAAGTCCGCAACCACGAGCTGGCCGAATTCCTGGGCCACCTGGGCGTCGCGGTCATCCTGCTGTCCAGCGGCCTGGAGACCTCGCTCGCGCATACGAAATCCGTGATGAAGCAGGGCCTGACGCTCTCTACGCTGGGCCTGCTGCTGACCATCCTCGCGACGGGCTTCTTCGCCTTCTTCGTGCTCGGCGACCGCATCGGCGCGGCCGGAAAGACCCTGCTGGGCTGCATCCTGCTGGCCTGCATCCTGTCCTCGACCGATTCGCCGTCCGTCTTTTCCGTGCTCCGCAGCAAGCGGATGCACCTGCGCGAAGACCTCGACCCGCTCCTCGAGCTGGAGTCCGGAAGCAACGACCCGACGGCGTTCGCCCTGACCCTGCTGCTGATTCAGATCATCACTTCCGCCGACCGTTTCAACCTCAAGGAGGGATCCCTGCTGCTCGGCATCGGCTATGTGGTGCTGATGCTGGTCTGGCAGATCGCATCCGGTTTCGGCATCGGCGTGGGCATCGGCCACGCCGCCCGCTGGCTGATGCGCCGCATCGACCTCCAGAGCGGTCCGCTCTATTCGATCCTGATCCTGACGCTCGCGCTGTTCGCCAACGGCCTTGCCTCCCTGGTGGGCGGCAACGGCTTCGTGGCGCTGTACGTGGCGGCGATCCTCATCGGCAATACCCCCGACCTTCCCTTCAAGAAGGACATCCACAAATTCTTCGAGGGCGTCACCTGGCTCGCGCAGCTGCTGATGTTCCTCCTGCTGGGCCTGCTGGCGCAGCCTTCCGCCATGCCGGCCGTGCTCGGCCCCGCCGTGCTGCTCGGCTTCTTCCTGATCCTGGTCGGCCGCCCGCTGGGCGTGTTCCTCAGCCTGCTGCCGTTCAAGCGCCTGTCCTTCCGGGCCAAGCTCTATGTCTCCTGGGCCGGAATGAAGGGCGCGGGCCCGATCCTGTTCGCGTTATGCGCCTTCCTGGGCGGCGTGGAAGGCGGAGCGGACCTGTTCAACCTCGTGTTCTGCGTCGCGCTGCTGTCGCTCCTGGTCCAGGGAATGACGCTCGTGCCGGCGGCCCGCGTGCTGGACCTCTGCATCGAGGAGGATCCCGAGGTGGAGACTTTCGGAATGGAGATTCCCGACGAGATGGGAATGCTGCGGGACCATACGGTGGCGGAAGAGGACCTGGCGCGCGGCCGGACGCTGCGCGACCTGCACCTGCCGCACGGCATCCGCGTGGTGATGGTCCGGCGGGAAGGGAAATTCATCGTGCCCCACGGCAGCCTGGAGCTGAAGGTGGGGGACCGGCTGGTCATTTTGATGGGAGATACTGAAGATTGATAACACTATGAATATGAACGAAAGACACCTGATCCTGCACAACAACATCCAGCAGATTCCGCAACTGGCGGGATTTGTCGAGGAGATCGCCGAGGAGAAGCACCTCGACACGAGTATGGCGATGAGTCTCAATCTCGCCCTCGAGGAGGCGGTGACCAATGTCATCCTGTATGCGTATCCGGAAGGTTCGGACGGGCAGGTGGACATCGAGGCGATCATCCGCGAGGATTCCCTGGAGTTCATCATTTCCGACAGCGGCAAGCCTTTCGACCCGCTGTCGGTCCCTGAGGCGGATACGTCCCTCGACGTGGACGACCGTCCGATCGGCGGCCTGGGCATCTACCTGGTCCGCAGTATTATGGACACGGTGGCTTACGAGCGCACCGACGGCAAGAACATCCTTTCTATGACAAAGAAAATCTAGTTTATATGGAAGTCAACATCAATAAAACGGACGCCGTGACTACTGTCCGGCTGATCGGCCGCCTGGATACGCCCGCGGCCCAGGAAGTGTCGAAGGCCCTGGAGCCTGTAATGGAAGATGCAGCCGGCACGACCGTGCTCGACTGCACCGAAATGAATTATATCTCCAGCTCCGGACTCCGCATTTTCCTGACGCTGCGCAAGGCTGCCGCTTCCCGCGGCGGCAAGGTCATCGTCCGGAATATCTCCAATGATATCCGCCAGGTCTTTATGATGACGGGATTCCTCAACCTGTTCGAGATCGAGTAGCTAGAAGAATTTGACGACCTCGTCGAAGGCGAGGTGGTTGGGGGTACCGGGCTCCTGGGCACGGTATCCCAGGGCGATGACGGCGAGCACCTCCTCGCTGTCCGGGATGTTGAGCAGCGTACGGAGCTTGTCACTGTCGCGGAAGCCCATGATCAGCGTATCGAAACCCATGTCGCGCGCCTTCAGGATGAGGTAGGCGTTGGCGAGGCCGTTGTCGTAGGCGCCCCAGCCGTCGCCGATCTCGTTGGCCGGCTGCGATCCGAATCCGAAGCCGGACTGGCCCTTGACGAAGGTGGAGACGATCAGCACCGGCGCGCCGGCGACGTTCTGCGCGTTGCGCTCACCGACACATTCGCGCACGGCGGCGACTTTCTCGGGGGTGATGGCCACGTAGTAGCGGGACGGCTGGCGGTTGGCCCAGGAAGGGGCCTGCTGGGAAGCCGTGAGCAGGGTGCGGACCTCCTCTTCGGAGATGGTCCTGGAGGCATCGTAGCTGCGGATGCTGCGCCGCGTGGCGAACAGCTCGTCGAGGCTGGTGTTGTAGGTGGTGTTTTTCCAGAGGGAAACCCTGGGCGTACATCCGGACAGGAGCATCACCGCTGCGGCGATGCCTGCAATAAGTGCGAAATGGTTTTTCATACGGACAAAGTTATGCGAATCCGCTAAAAAAACAAACCTTCTTTTTCCTATCTTTGCGCCTCGAAATGAACGACAAGAGCCGCACCCTCCTCCTGCTTCACCTGGCCGTCCTGCTGGCCGGCTGGACGGGCATTTTCGGCCGCCTGATCTCGCTGGACGGGCTGCCGCTGGTGTGGTACCGGGTGATGATCGCGTTCCCGGCGCTGCTGGGGGCGCTCGCGGTGGCGGGCCGGCTGCACCGCAGCGGCCGCGACGCCGTGCTGCGCTTCGCGGCGCTCGGCATCCTGCTCGCGCTGCACTGGGTGGCTTTCTACGAGAGCATCCAGACCGCGAACGTGTCGGTGGGCGTGGCCTGTATCGCGACTTCCTGCTTCTTTTCGGCGCTCTTCGAGCCGCTGCTCACCCGCCGGAAGATGCAGTGGGTGGAGCTGCTGATCAGCTTCATCGCAATCGCCGGTATTCTGTTGATCTTCAGCCTGGACGTCCGTTTCCGGACGGGCATCATCTGGGGCATCGTGTCCGCGGCGGTCTATTCCGTCTTCGCCATCCTGAACATCAAGGCGGGGGCGCGGACGGGAGAGGACAGCGCGACGATGCTGCTCTGGGAGCTCGCCGGCAGCGTGGTTTTCCTGTCGGTCTGCGTGCCGCTGTTCGCCCGTTTCACGGGCCAGCCCATTCCGCTGCCGCGGGGAAATGATGTCTGGTGGCTGCTGGTGCTGGGTTCCGTGCTGACGATCATCCCGTTCCTGCTGCAGATCCACGCCCTGCGCCGCCTGTCGGCGTTCACGGTCAACGTGACCTACAATCTGGAGCCTGTCTACAGCATCCTCTTCGCCGCCGTGCTGTTCGGCGAGACGCGTGAGGTGGGGCTGTCCTTCTGGGGCGGCCTGGCGCTGATCGTCCTGTCTGTCTGGCTGCAGACGCGGCGGGCCCGCCGCAAGCTTTAATTCCTGAGTTTCAAGACCCTGCGGAGGCTTTCGTCGATGCGTGCCTCCGGGATGCGGCCCGACGCGACGGCAGCGACCACGGCGTCGAAGGCCGCGCAGTAGTCGAGCGGGCAGAGGAGGAAGTCCGCGCCCGCCTCGAGCGCGAGCACGGCCGCTTCGCCGCTGCCGTAGCGGCGCGTGATGGCGCCCATCTCCAGGGCGTCGGTGATGACGACGCCGTCGAAGCCGAGTTCGCCGCGCAGCTTGTCCGTCAGCATCGTGCGGGAGAGGGTGGCGGGCTCGTCGCCGCCCGTCACGGCGGGGACGGCGATGTGCGCCGCCATCACGAGCGGTGCGCCCGCGGCGATGCCGGCGCGGAAGGTGACCATCTCGCAGGCGAGCATCTGCTCCCAGGTCTTGGCGGAGGAGGCGAAGTCGAAATGGGTGTCGGCGCGGGTGTCCCCGTGGCCGGGGAAATGTTTCAGGCAGCCGTGGACGCCGGTCTTCGCGAGGCCGCGGACGTAGGCGGCGACCAGCGGGGCGGCGACGGCGGGATCGTCGCTGAACGCCCGCGTGCCGATGACGATGTTGTCGGGGTTGGTGTTGACGTCGGCCACCGGGGCGAAATCGATGTCGAAACCGTATTTGCGCAGGTAGGTGCCGATGCTGTACGCAGCGTCGCGGGCCGCCTGCGGGCCTCCGGCCGCCACGGCGGCCATGCTCCCGTAGTGCGGCACGTCGAAGGCCGGGTTGGCGGCCAGGCGGCTGACGCGGCCGCCCTCCTCGTCGATGCACAGCAGGGGAGCGCCCGGCAGGGCGCGCAGGTCCCGGATGAAGCTGCGCAACTGGCTTGCGTCCAGGATGTTGTGGCCATAGAGCAGCACGCCGCCGACGGGGTATTCCCGCGCGCGCTCCCGCATCCCGGCGCTCACCGCCTGGAGGCGGTAGGGCGGCAGTTCCGCGTCGGAGGCGTAGCGGATGGCGGGTTCCAGCGACTCGGGCCGGACGATGAAGAGCTGTCCGACCTTCTCCCGCAGGGTCAGGGTGTGCTTGCTGTCTGTCATACTATTTCAGGTTTTGGATATTCGCGTCGATCCAGGCCCACTTGTCCAGGAAGGCCTTCCGCATCCGGTTCACGGCGGCCGGGAAGCTCATCTTCTCGTCGCCGTTCTCCGCGTTGTTGATCGGCCAGAGGGCGTCGTTGAAGCCCTCCGAAAGGGTGAGGCGCTCCGCCGTCGCGTCGATGTAGGCGGCGAGCTCCTTGAGCCCGTCTTTCTGGGTGTTCCAGCGTTCGAGCAGCCGCTCGCGGAACTTCGGGTCCTTGAGCAGGGCGGGGTAGTAGATCGTCTTGTCCGCGCCCGCCCACTGCGCCGTGCGGAAAGGCACGAAGGTGTGGTAGTCGAAGTCCCAGACCGGGCCGGAGTAGAGTTTGCCTCCGGGCTGTTTGTACAGGTAGGCGCTGTGCGGTCCCGGCGGCATATTGGTCGGCCAGTTGTTGTAGAAATCGTGGTTGCAGGTGAGTTCCTGCACGATCAGGAAGTCGATGGCCGTGTCCACGTCCAGGTACTGTTCGTATTCGTGCGCCTGCACGCGCGCCGGGTCTTTCAGGAGCGTCTCCAGGTTGGCGATCCACTGCTTGAATTCGGCGAAGGCCTCCGGCGTCAGCTCTTCCTCGTCCGGCTCCTTGACCATCCAGGGCAGCTGGAAGTCCTTCGACAGGAATCGGTTGACTTCGTCGAAATAGGTGTCCAGCTCCAGCAGGAGGCCGCCGTCCTTGACGTTGACGCGGTTCTTGTTGATCTTGATCTGTTCGCAGAGGTAGTAGTTGCCGATGTGCTTGCCGTTGAGCACCACCTCCACGAATTCGCCGCGGACGGTGTAGGGGAGTTCCGTGTGCTCCGAGAGCCAGAACGCGGCGGCGTTGCGCATCAGGGTGCGGTCCTTCCAGTTGGCCAGCAGGACCCAGCGCTTGTGGGCGGGCATCGAGAGGATCTCCGCCTTCTCGTCGAGCTTGAGGGCGTAGGGCTTCTTGGGGTAGTTCCAGGTGGAATTTCCGCGGCCGCGGATGCTCATCGTGCCTTCGTAGTCCACGGTGCCGTCCGGCAGTTCGATGCGCATCGTCGCGCCTTCCTGCCAGACTTCCTTGCTGGTGATCAGGTCGCGCGTCTGGATGCGCACGACGGGCAGCCCGGTGTTGCGGATGGCGAGGGTGAGGTCGCGGTAGGTCCGGTCGAAGATGACGCGGAGGGTCTTGCTCTCGCGCAGGTCGAGCTTGAATCCGGCCGGGTCCACCTCCTGCCCGTCGAGCAGCACCCGGTCTGCCTCCGTGGTGAGGTAGACGTCCAGGTCGGAGAAATCCGTACGCGTGGGCGTAGTGACTGTGTATGTGGAACTTGCGTCGTCGAATGTGGCCTTCTGGCTGTCGATGTAGACCCCGGGCGGGGGAATGCTTCCGGGCACGAGCGTCGGCTCCGGATCCGGTCCCGGTGTGGGTTCCGGAACTTTGTTGCAGGCAATCAGGCCCGCCGCCAGAAAAACCATCGCGGCGCCCCGAAAATAGACTTTGGAATTCATACTACAAATCTACACAGAAAACCCCAAAAACCCAACCCGCCCCGATCCACAAAAACCGCCCTTTTCGTGGACGAAACATCCCATTGCCCCCATTTCATCCTCAAATACACCCCTTTTTGAGGATGAAACCGCATTTTCCCGCCTCCCGTCCTCATTTTGCTCCGATTTTGAGGACGAGTCGCCTCATTTTACTCCGAATTGATGATTTGCGGCAGCGGCAGTCGCCGCGGGAAGGCGTAGCCACCCTCAAGTCGGCATCAGCCGACCGGCGCGGTCCCGGGTATTTGCCGCCAGGCAAATACGGAAAGGGACTTGAGCGACGCAGGGGGTTCGGGGGTGGAACCCCCGCATAGATAGGGAGGGGCCCGAAGGATACGAGTTGTCGCGAAGCGATGACGAAGTAGACTTTGGGAGGGATGAAGTGGAGCGAAGCGGAACGGAACCTTCCCGGGCGACTGCCGTGCCGCAATAGAAAGTGGAGCAGGCGGGGAGCAGGGGGAGGGAAAAAATTTGCAGGAACCGGCAAAAGCAGTATCTTTGCGCCGGCTTGCAAGGTGCAGGCTAAGGGGTGCTGAGGTCCGCAGGGGCCGAGGCTGAGATGATACCCTCAAACCTGATCGGGGTAATGCCCGCGTAGGAAATGCTATCTTCCCACTTCCCCTTATTGTATAATTTATTTACAATTAAGGTTTTTCAATGTCTAAACGTTTCGTGAACGCCGCCCTCGCCGCTTCCCTGGCGATCGCCGGCTTCGTTCCTGCCGCCGCGCAGGCGCCGCAGGATTCCCTCTCGGTCGAGCAGCTCCAGGATGTCGTCATCAGCGCCGTGCGCGCCGCCAAGGACGCACCGTTCGCCGTTGCGAACATCTCCCGCAAGGAGCTGCAGGAATTCTCCGCGACCGGTATCGAACTTCCGATGCTTTTCGCCCGCACGCCGGGCGTCCTCGCCTGGAGCGAGAACGGCGTGGGTACGGGTACCTCGTATATGCGCATCCGCGGTGCGGCGGGCTCCCGCATCAATGTCACGCTGGACGGCGTGCCCCTCAATTCGCCGGAGGACCAGACGGTTTTCTGGGCGAATATGAACTCCTACGGCACCCTGATGGGCAGCGTGCAGATCCAGCGCGGCGTGGGCGCCTCCACCAACGGTGACGGCGCCTTCGGCGGCACCATCACCCTGGGCACCAAGGCCCCCTCGCTGGTCCCGACCGCCGAGATCAACGCCTCCTACGGCTCGTTCAACACGGCCAACTGGGGCGGCAGCATCTCCACGGGCCTGCTGCTGAACCACCTCATCCTCGAGGCCGGCTACCGCCAGACCACGACCGACGGCTACCTGCACGGCACCGCCGGCCGCTCCGGCAGCTACTTCGGCGGCCTGACCTGGCTCGGCCGCGACTGGAAGCTCTCCTACAAGCTCGTCGGCAACTTCGAGAACACCGGCCAGGCCTGGAACGGCGTGACGGCCGGCAACGACGACCTCTCCATCATGGACGGCACCTATGGCGCCGCCACCGGCATCCGCACCTACGCGGACCTGTATGCGGCCGGCCTGGGCCGGTACAATTCCCTCTACGAGCTGGTGTCCATCGACGGCACGGACTACACCGTCAACCGCTACAAGATGAGCGACGGCAGCTTCTGGCCGCGCACCACGGACAACTTCTGGCAGACCCACCACATCCTGAACTTCGCGTGGGACATCAATGAGTACTGGAAACTCTCCGTCTCGCCGCACTACACCCACGGCTACGGCTACTACGAGGAGTTCCGCCACAACAACAAGATCATCAAATACGGCCTGGAGTACTTCAAGGACGCCGACGGCAACAAGGTCAAGAAGGTGGACTTCGTCCGTCAGAAGGGCCTCCTGCAGGACGCCTGGGGCGCCGTGGCGAACGTCACCTTCCGCAAGGACGCCTGGGACGTCGTCGGCGGCCTGTCCTGGCAACAGTTCCAGGGCAACCACTTCGGCTACCTGACCTATACCAGCAGCCAGGCGGTCGCGGAGAAGTATGGCATTTCCAAGGAGAATCCCCGGCAGTACTATGATTCCGACGCGTCCAAGCTCGACCTGAGCGGCTTCGTGAAGGCTTCCTATGCCATCGACGACGCCTGGAGCGTCTTCGGCGACCTGCAGTTCCGCCACGTCGGCTACAAGACGGACGGCTACAACGACAAGTATATCATCGACGAGGACACGGACATCCCGAGCAAGCACATCCTGGATGTCGATGTGAAGTACAATTTCTTCAATCCCAAGGCCGGCGTCAACTTCCAGCGCGGCGGCCACCGCGCGTTCGCGTCGTTCGCGATGGCCCACCGCGAGCCGGAGCGCAACAACTTCACCGACAATGGCCTGTATCCCGCTCCGCGCGCCGAGCGCGTCTTCGACTGGGAGGCCGGCTACCAGTTCGCCGCCAAGCGCTTCCGCGCCGGCATCAACCTCTACTATATGCGCTACAAGGACCAGCTGGTCCAGACCGGCGCGCAGAGCGAGATCGGCGAGGCGCTGACCACCAACATCCCGGATTCCTACCGCCTGGGCGCCGAGCTCACCGCCGGCTGGGACATCACGTCCTGGCTGACCGTCGAGGGCAACGCCGCGCTGAGCCGCAACCGCCTCCTCGACTTCGACGAGGTCATCGAGGACTGGGACGACTGGAAAGACAACCCGGACTTCGCGCTCTACCACTGCGACGGCAACGGTGACGAGGCCCGCAGCTTCCACTACAGCGACAAGGCCCTGGCCTTCTCGCCGTCCGCCATCCTGAACGGCTTCGTGAACGTGCACTTCGGTGCCTTCAGCGCCGTCTGGCACACCGGTTTCGTGAGCCGGATGTACCTGGACAACAGCGAGAACGAGCTCCGTTCCCTGCCGGCTTACAGCCTCTCCGACCTCTCGTTCAACTACACGCTCAAGCCCCGCCGCTTCGTGAAGTCGATCGACCTGGGCGTCGACCTGAACAACGTCTTCTCCGCCCGCGTGGCGCAGAGCGGCTGGGTGTACAGCGCCGTGTGCGAGAGCTACGGCCACATGCCCGAAAACCGTTACTACCAGATCGGCTTCGTGCCGGTGGCTCCGCTCACCGTGCTCGGCCACATCACCCTGAAATTCTAGAACCCTTATGGATACGCTCCGTTTCCTGGACATCCTCGGCTTCGTCGTCGGCTTCGTCTATCTGGTGCTCGAGTACAAGGCGAGCATCTGGCTCTGGCTCGCGAGCATCGTGATGCCGGCCATCGATATGGTCCTGTACTTCAAGGCCGGGCTGTATGCCGATTTCGGCATGGCCATCTATTACTGCCTCGCAGGCGTCTATGGTTATATGTCCTGGAAATGGTTCAAGCGTTCCGACCAGCGGTCGGAGCAGCGCGGCGAGCGGCCGGTGACGCGCTACAAGCGCGCCCACATCCTGCCCTCCCTGGCCGCGCTGCTCCTGCTCTGGTTCGGAATCTGGTGGATGCTCACGCACTGGACCAACTCGACGGTCCCGGTGGCGGACGCCTTCACCACCGCCCTCAGCATCGTGGCCCTCTGGGCGCTCGCGCAGAAATATGCCGAGCAGTGGCTCCTGTGGCTGGTGGTGGACGTCGTCTGCTGCATCCTCTATGTACGGAAAGGCATTCCGTTCAAGGCCGCGATCTACGGCATCTACACGGTCGTTGCGATTTTCGGTTATCGCAAATGGCTGAAAATGATCAATTCAGACCCCGCTGTTTCTTGATGGTCTCGTAGGCCTGCTGGATCTGCCGGAACTTCTCCTCGGCAGCCTTCTGCACGTCGGGCCCGAGCGTGGCGACCTTGTCCGGATGGTTCTTCATCGCCATCCGCCGGTAGGCGCTCTTGACTTCATCGTCCGTCGCGGAAGGGGAGATCCCCAGCACCGCATAGGCGGAATCCGTATTCTTGTAGAACATCGCAATCACCGAGGCGGCATCCGCGGCGTTGAGCCGGATGGCCGCCGCGATGCTTTCCAGCACCTCCTTCTCCGACTTGCTGAAGTCGCCGTCTGCTTTGGCGATCTGCGCGAGGTAGTGGAAAAGCTGCAGGCGCTGCGAATAATTCATATAGGCGGAGATCTGCCCGCCCACCTCGTAGATGTTGACCTGCTTCGCGTTCAGCCCGTTCAGGATGCGCATCGCCTCGTCCACGGCGGCTTCGCCGAAATTCTGGCGCACGAAGGCGCGCACGAGGTCCAGCTCCGACTGGTGCACGCGTCCGTCGGCCTTGATGACGGCCGACGACAGGACCAGCAGGCTGACGAGGAAGCTGTTGCGCTGCTCGGTCGCGGAATAGCCGCGGTACGTGGCTCCGCCGCCGGTGCCGTAGGTGCCGCCCGCGTCAAAGCTGCCCGAGACCCGCTGCCGCGTATTCAGTCCGGATTCGAAGGCGGAGCCGAGCAGGAAACCGATCAGTCCGCCGATCGGGCCGCCCGACACCCAGCCGAGCACGCCCGCAATCCATTTCAACGATCCCATCGGCTAGCGGTGACGCAATGCGAGTTCGCGCTCGAGGTCGGAGAGGCTGACGCCTTGCTGCTCGAGCAGCACCAGCAGGTGATAGATCAGGTCGGAAGCCTCGTAGACGAAGCGGTCGCGGTTGCCGTCGACGGCCTCGATGACGGCCTCGACGGCCTCCTCACCGACTTTCTTGCCGATGATCTTGGGGCCCTTGATGAAGAGCTTGGTCGTGTAGGAGCCTTCCGGCATCTTGGCGTGGCGGTCCTTGACGACGGCCGCGAGGGTGCGGATGAAGCCTTCGTCCTCCGGCGTGTCGAAGCAGGACGTCGTGCCGCGGTGGCAGGTCGGGCCGTCCGGCCGCGCCTTGATCAGCAGCGTGTCGTTGTCGCAGTCCGCGAACATCTCCACGATATGCAGGAAGTTGCCGCTGGTCTCGCCCTTGGTCCAGAGCGCCTGGCGGCTGCGCGACCAGAAGGTCACGCGGCCTTCGGCGGCGCTCTTCTCGAACGCCTCCTCGTTCATATAACCCAGCATCAGGACCTTCAGCGTCGTGGCGTCCTGGATGATCACCGGAAGCAGTCCGTCTCCGGTCTTATCTAATTTGAAGTCGGTGAATTTCATAATCTTACGTTGACATTTGCGGCGCGGAGCGCCTGTTTGAGGGCGGGGATGGGAATCTGCCCGTAGTGGAAGATGCTGGCGGCCAGGGCGGCATCGGCGCGGCCTTCCGTGAGCACGCGGCGGATGTCCTCGATGGACCCGGCGCCGCCGGAGGCGATGATCGGGATGGTCAACTCCTCGGACAGGCGGGCGTAGGCCGCGTCGGCATAGCCCGCGCAGGTCCCGTCGTGGTCCATCGACGTGAAGAGGATCTCGCCGGCGCCGCGGTCCTGCGCTTCCTTCGCCCAGGCGAAGAGCTCGCGGTCCGTCGGCCGGCTCCCGCCGTGGGTGGTGCAGGTCCAGCGGCCGTCGATGTTCTTGGCGTCGATCGCCACCACGACGAACTGGCTGCCGTATTTGCTCGCGATCCGGCTGATGAGCGTCGGATCCGCGATGGCGGCGCTGTTGACGGAGATCTTGTCCGCGCCCGCGTCGAGCAGGCGCGCCGCATCCTCCAGGGTGCTGATGCCGCCGCCGACGGTGAACGGGATGTCGATGCCCAGCGCGATGCGCTCGACGAGCGCCGCGAACGTGTGCCGGCCTTCGCGGCTGGCGCTGATGTCGAGGTAGACCAGCTCGTCGGCGCCGTCGCGGGCGTATTGCACGCCCATCTCGACGGCGTCCCCGACTTCGCGGAGCCCCTCGAAGTTAATGCCCTTGACGACCTGCCCGTCCTTTACATCGAGGCAGGGGATGATGCGCTTTGCGACCATAACTTGATATCTTCCAGGGTAATGTGATTTTCATAAATGGCTTTGCCCACGATGAC
>Ga0265300_10001172_pt1 | contig 25377 bp, 20 predicted proteins | sample AusTroGonzalo_MG_FD_193482 | JGI IMG/M metagenome (GOLD analysis project Ga0265300, IMG submission 193482) | Bovine rumen microbial communities from tropical cattle in Woodstock, Queensland, Australia - Gonzalo_03 | ecosystem: Host-associated > Mammals > Digestive system > Stomach > Rumen ...
GGCACCAAGGTTCTTCTTGGTCGGGGTGCCGTCGAGTTCGATCATCTTCTGGTCGATGGCGCGCTGTTCGAGGACGTTCATGCCTTCGATCACGGGGGCGATCTTCTCGTTGACGTTGGCGACGGCTTTCAGCGTGCCTTTACCGAGGTAGCGGCCTTTGTCGCCGTCACGGAGCTCGAGGGCTTCGTTTTCACCGGTGCTGGCGCCGCTCGGAACGGCTGCACGGCCCATGATTCCACATTCCAGGGTTACGTCGACTTCGACGGTCGGGTTGCCACGCGAGTCAAGGATCTCTCTGGCAAATACTTTTTCGATAATCATTGTTGTAGTACTTAAAATATATGAGACTTTTACTTTCTTTCGTCATGCCGGACCCGATCCGGCATCTGTTCCCGTCATGCCCGGCCTGACCGGGCATCTGAGATAATCCGCAAATATATAAAAAATTACTATCTTCGTAAAAAGTTCTGCGCATGAAACCCTGGATCAAACAAATCGCCGCCCTTTGGGCCGGGCTAGCCTTGTGCCTCTCCTGCTCTTCCGATAACAGCCAGTACGTCAACCTGTTCATGGGAACGGCCGGCGACCACGGGCAGGTAAGCCCGGCGGCGCAAGTGCCTTTCGGTCTGGCTTCCGTGTGCCCCGACAGCAAAGTTCCTTCCCATGCGGGATACGATTACGACGTGCCGGAAATCTCCGGCATTTCTGTCACGCGCGTCAGCGGCGTGGGCGGCAACGGGGCCGGCGGCAATCTCCGGATCCTACCCGCTTCGCAGGGCACGGCGGTCTTCATCGTCAAGGACACGGAGAAAGCCATCCCAGGCTACTATGAAACCCGGCTGGACAACGGCGTGGAAGTGCGCTTGACTGCAACGAGCCATTGTGCGCTGGAACAGTATCTGTTCCCGAAGGGCGCCGCCCCTACCCTTTTCGTGGACTTTGATTCCGCCATCGATCACCGGCGCAGCCAATGCACATACAAAATCCTGGACAGCAACGACATTGAGGGCTGGTTCGTATCTTCGACCGTCTGCAACGGCGGCGCGTACAAACTCTTTTTTCGGCTGCATGCCGACACGCCTTTCACAGTAGTCGCATCCGATGAAAAAACCGCACAGCTGCAGTTCCCGGCAGGAACGCGCCAAGTCGAAGTCCGCATCAGCCTGTCATCCCTCAGCGAAGCCTCCGCGGCAGACGAACTCGCTGCTATCGCCGGCAGGCGCTTCGATCAGCATTGCGCCGATGCCGCCCAGGCCTGGTCCGCTGTGCTGGGCAAAGTAGATGTGGAAGGCAGTACGCCGGAGCAGCGGACGTTGTTCTACACGAGCCTGTACAGGGTCTATCTCAGCCCTTTCAACGCCACGTTCGGCGGCCGATACAAAGGGACGGACAACATCGTGCGGGAGGCCGACGGCTGGACTTTCTACAGCGGCTGGAGCCTATGGGACACCTACCGGGCCAAATTCCCGCTGATCACCCTGCTCAATCCCTGGGAGATGTCAGACATGTGCCAGTCGCTCGTCAGCTTGTACCAGACCGGCAAGCGCAACTGGGCCACCCTGCAGGAACCCGTGCCCACCGTCCGCACGGAGCACGCACAAATCACCCTGCTGGATGCCTGGGCCAAAGGGATCCGGGGATTCGACCTGGCAGCGGCCTTTCCCGGCATGGAGGCGGAAGCTGATGCCGGACGGATGGAGGGCGCGAAGAACGGTTTGACGCGCAACTCCCCGGACCAGAAGATGGAGACCATCTACGACCTCTGGGCCATGGGGCAGATTGCCCGGATCATCGGCCGGGAAGATGTGGCAGCGAAGTATCTGGCAGAATCCGAGGCGCTGTTCGAGCAGACCTGGAAAGATGAATTCATGACCATCACGCCGGACTTCGCATTGATGAAAGACAACGGACTGTACCAGGGCACGCGCTGGCAGTATCGCTGGGCCGTGCCCATTTATGCCGACAAGATGACGGCCTGGGCGGGCCAGGAGCGGCTGGCCGATGAACTGAGCGAATTCTTCCGCCTGCAGCTCTTCAACCAGGGTAACGAGCCGGATATCCAGACTCCCTTCATGTTCAATCTTTTCGGCCATCCGGAACGCACGGACAGCCTGGTCCACGCCCTGCTGACCGATGACACGATGATCCACCGCTACGGCGGCAATGCAGAATATCCGGAGCCGTTCGTCGGACGTGCCTTCCGCAACCGGCCCGACGGTTATGCGCCTGAAATGGACGAAGACGACGGCACGATGAGCGCCTGGTATATCTTTGCCCAGCTGGGCCTTTACCCGGTCCGCCTCGGCACAGAATATTATGAGTTATTCACGCCGCTCTTCGACAAAGCCATCCTCCACCTCCCCGGCCATGACGTCCGCCTGATCCGCCGCTGCGCTCCCGCCTCCGCAAAGACCATCGAAGTCGACGGCACCCCTCTCCCCGCCTTCACCCTCACCCACGCCCAACTGACCAGCGCCCGGGAGATCGTGTGGCGGGATTGATGTCTTCGAGCGAAAGGGTGGCGACTGGCGTGTTGTTGTAATCATCGAGCGCGGCACCCCGTCCCGGAACGCCCCCAGCGCCCCCTACCGCGCTCGCTCTGCTCATCAGAAGCAGACCCTCCGCACTCCCCACCCCCGCAACGCCCTCTGGCGGCGGTCAGCACGCTTAACAATTACAGTTTGGACGCGGTGCCCGATCTGATCGGGCCTCTCTCTCTGTCGCCGGCCATAGAATGTCTGCAGCAGATCCGAGCGCCATTCTGTAGCCAGTATTCTGGCAAAATCGCCCGTTTCCATGCCACAGAATGGCCCTGACGACTTCCACAGACATTCTGTGGCCACAAGCTCTGGCGTGAAGGTGCGGTTCTGTCGCTCATGCGGTGAAAAAGGGGCCAGCCCCGGCAGCGCAAGAAGTCCCAGGTCAGGATTTCTCGTAATAATTTGCTAAAATAAACGTAATACGCTATGTTTCAGAGAGAAACAAATTGCTTTTTTGCGGGCACTGTTTCAAGGTTTATGCTTTACTTTGCAAAACAAAACAGGAAACAAGGCATATCGCTGAAATGCCTCAGGTTACAAAGTATTGAAACTTTTACTATCTTTGCAACAGATGAAAAGGATAATTGCTTACAAGCATTACTACCGGGATTTCATAGAATCACTAAAGCAGGATGATCGACAAAAGGTTAAACGAGTGCTTACTCTTTTCAGTACTGAAGATAAGATTCCCCGGCACTTTATAGAGAATATGGGAGAAGGACTCTACCAGCTGCGAATCACTATTCCAAAAAGAGAAGCAAGGATCTTTTTCATTTATGACGGAGACATACTTGTGGTGTTATTTAACTGCTTCATTAAAAAGCGGCAAAAAACGCCAAAACCAGAAATTGATAAAGCTAGACGATTGAAAAAGGAGTATTATGGAAACAAATGATATTTACGATGTATCTGCTGATCTCGAAAAGGAGTTCGGTCCTGTGGGGTCTGAGGGTTGGAACAAGGCTGTTGAGAAAGCATGGGAAGAATACAATGCCGACATCTTGCTGGAAGCCAGGAAGAAGGCCGGAATGACACAATCTGAGGTCGCTGAAAAGATTGGTGCCACAAAGAGTTATGTTTCACGCGTAGAAAGGGGCAAAGTGGTTCCGACCGTCGCTTCCTTCTACCGGATTGTTGCCGCTCTCGGTATGCAGGTTGAGATTACTCCCCTCTAGACCGAGAAGTATCCCGGATTTTTTCGATTTAGTCTCATTTCCCCGGCAGCGCAAAGAAGGCATCAGGTCGTAGTCTGGGGAAGGATATTTCGGAGCGATTTGGAGAAAAAGGGAATGTGCGCGGACCTGTGCAGGGAGCGGTGCTTGCAGGACGGCGTGTGTTTGACGACCGTTACGGGCCCGAGGCCCGTAAAAGGGAGGAGTTAGCCGTCCAGCGACCGATGGAGCCCCTTTTGCTCCGCATGAGCAAGTAAATGTCCCTCCCCGGACGGAGACAGATGCCGGGTCAAGCCGGGCTTGTTCCAGGTCAGGATTTCTCATGGCGAGTGGTATGTGCATTATTTGCACATGGTTCATCTGCCGTTTACATGAATAACGAAGGGCCGCTCCAATGGAAGCAGCCCTCCGTACGCCTTGACGGTGTCGCCCTTTCTCAACGAGACACGGTTAACATATCGCAAAGATAATTCACGAATCTTCATATTCCAAATGTTTCTGCGATATTAGGCGCCGTGCAGTAATATCGCAACCCTGAGATGTCGAAAGTTTCTCTCACGAAAAATTTACTTATCTTTGTTTTTATGAAGTATTTCCATCCTCTGTTATCATTCCTGCTGCTCGTTCTGGCTACCGTCTCCTGCCAGGGACCGGCCATGATTTCCGCCCCGCAGAGCATCTCCTTCGCCTACGACGGAACGCAGGAAACGATTTCCATCACAGTCAACCGCGACTGGAGCATATCCTCATCGGAATCGTGGTGCACCGTGTCGCCCCAATCCGGAATATCATCCGACGAGCCGGTTACCATCACCGTGCGCTGCCAGGCCAATTCCACCTATGATGAGAGGAAGGCCCAGCTCACAATCATGACAGATGAGATATCGCACAGGATCACGGTCACCCAAGCCCAGCGGGACGCAGTGCTCTCCGAAGAGTCGGTGCTGAGGGCCGACGGGAAGGCACAAGACCTGACCATCCACGCAGAGGCCAACGTCGAATTCAACGTCACGGTACTGGATGGGAAGGACTGGATCAAGCCGGCAGGCACCAAGGGCCTCTCCAAGAAAGATGTCAACATACATATCGAGGAAAACCGGAGCGGTGCAGTCAGGGAAGGCTCCGTCCAACTGTCCAGGGACAAGGCTTCAACATACGTCCAGGTAAGGCAGGCCCCCTGGCACGACGCGCTTGACAAAACCACGCCCGGACTGTATGGCGTGAAGGGAAATGATTATTTGTACCGGGCAGGGGCCAGCCAGATCTCCCACGGTCAGGCTTCCGGTACCTCATTCTTCCGCATATTGACCCCGGACCCGCCAATGGCCATTTCAGTCGACGGTATTTCCGAAAAGACGACGATTACGGATGCCCTCCCGCTCAACGTACGGCTGGTTGCCGGCGAGGACGGCGTCATCTACCAGTCGGCCGTTCCGGCCACGGTCTTGAGGGAATCCGATTCTCTGGTTTGGTTCCAGCTCTCGGGTAACGTATGTCTCATCGTAAAAAAGTAAGGTCATGAAGAAGATTTTGGCATCGGTCGCAATCCTCATCCTGGCCACGGGCCTCTCCTGGGCCGTCAGGGCGCCCAGGACCCCATTTACCTACACCCAGCCCGACGGAAGCGTCATCACGCTGGTCAACCACGGCGATGAATTCCATCACTGGACCACCCACAACGGGCAACTGGTCGAGAAGGATGAAAGGGGCTTCTACCGTCCCGCCTCCCCCATGGTATTCCAGAGCCGCGCGGCGGCCGCACGGGAGCAGCGCCTGAAAATCAATCAAGACAGGATCAATACTCCTGAAGAGTACCACTTCGGCGAAAAGCATTTCCTGGTCATACTCATCGAATTCGACGACCTTTCCTTCTCCATACCAAAGCCGGGAGAGGCTTTCGACAGGATGCTGAACCAGCAGGGATACAGTGAGTATGGCGGTACAGGTTCAGCCAGGGACTATTTCATCGACAACTCCGGCGGACAGTTCAGGCCTGTCTTCGACGTTTACGGCCCCGTCAAGGTCTCCAAGGGATATGCTTATTATGGCAACGGCAGAGTTGGGGATAACACTTTCGAAGCCGTTTCCGAGGCATGCACCCTGCTGGACGATTCCATAGATTTTTCCCTTTACGACATCGATGGCGACGGGGAAGTGGACAATGTATTCGTTTTTTATGCCGGATACAACGCATCGGAGGGCGGCCCGTCGAACACCATCTGGCCACACCATAACCTGGCGTTCAAACTCGGGGAATTCGACGGCCTGACGGCATGTACCTATGCCTGCACATCGGAACTCCTTGGAAATAAAGGAACCACCATGGCCGGTATCGGATTGTTTGTCCACGAATTCTGCCATGTCCTGGGCCTTCCTGATTTCTACGATACCGCGGGCAATGGAGCTTGGAATCCTGAAGAGTTTTCCATCATGTCCGACGGACACTGCCTGAACGAGTACCGCACGCCGGCCTGCCTCAATTCGCTGGAACGGTTGATGATGGGCTGGTATGGTGATTTCCCGGTCCTCTCGGAAGCAGGTCCATATGAGCTGAAATCCCTTTCCAACCATCACCTGCCCTGGTCGCTCCCCGCGGACATCGATGGCGAACAGTTCATCCTTGAGATGCGCGACGGCACGGGCTGGGACGCCTACCTGCCCAAGGGCATGGTGATATACCACATGGATGCTTCCGAAAACCACCTCTACGGCTACACGAGAGCCATCGACGTATGGACCGGCAACATCACAGCTCCCATCAACGATTACGACGAGCATCCCTGCTTCTACGCGGTTCCCTCCCTCAAATATGGAAGGCATTCGTCCGGAACGATGATATTCCCCGGGACAGGGAACGTGACGGAATTCAACCCCGTTGCCTGGAGCGGCCTCAAGCTTAAGACCAGGATCACGGATATCAGCGTAGCTGGAGACAAAGTACATTTCAACCTGACGGATTCCGTCCGGCGTATGGTAAATGGAACCGTAAGCGATTCGGACGGCAAGCCCATCGAAGGCGCCCTCGTCACAATGAGCCTTCCGGAAAGGACCTCCTCCTCCGGCATGAGACGCGTCAGGTCAAGCCGGGCCGTGTCCGACATACGCTATTCCACGACCACCCTGGCCGACGGCTCTTATGAAATCGTACTTGACAGCGACGACGAAACCTCATCATTCGTCGTATGCGCCTCCAGGGAAGGATATATCGAACAGGTCCGCAATCTGGAACTGAACACCATCGGCTACTGCTCCTTCGTACTCAGGCCTGCCGGGTCGCCCGTCCGGAGCGGCCTGATGAAATACGATCCCGACAGCCAGGATTCTTACTCGACAATGGGCCTGAACTCTCCCATAACGAACAATACCAGTATTATGGGAGCCATCTATTATCCCAGGGATGAGATAGCCCGCTACTCCGGCATGGAGATCCGGTCCATGACCTTCTGCACCGCTGCCGAGAAATATGAGGATCTCTACGCATTCGTCATGGAGGATGACGGAAGGCCCCGGATGGTCAAGGTGGAAGGCAAAGGCCAGGATGGCTGGTTTACGGTGGACCTGTCGCAATTGTCCATGACGATAATCGGGAACAAGGGCCTGTATTTCGGCTATGGCCTGAGAGGGGATGACGACGCCCCTGTAGTGTATCAGAACAGGAGAGAGACCAGGTACGGCCTGATGTATTCATTTTTCAGCTTCGAAAGCCCCTTCTGGGAGGAGGAGCAGGGCTGCGCCCTGGTCCTCTCGGTCGATCTTTACGACCCTGCCGCATCGAAGTATATGTCCCTTTCGGCAATGGGGTTCACCTCCATCGACAACCCCCGCGGCAAAGAGGGCTATTCGACCGGGGATACGTTCACGTTCCGCCTTCTACCCGCCATGGGCAAGGAAGTCTCTTCGACCGTATGGCTGTTTGACGGCACCGCCACCACCGACCCCTCGGTCGAGCTGAAGGTCGGAAAGCACACCGTAACCGCCCGCGTCACCTATAGCGACGGCTCACGGGAAGAAATCACCCTGGAACTGGAAGCCCGCTGACAGGAGTAGTTCCTCGTGAAGCTCCCTCAAGGTGCAGCGGCATGATCTATTTCACACTGTAGAACATCGACAGCACCTTAACGAAGGTGCGGGCGGGAAGGATACGCTTCAAGGGGATGGAGAGTTTCTGGATGAAGGTGGCGATGACGTAGCGAAATTTCGGATGCTTCTTACGGATGATTGTCGCGACCTTGCGGGCCAGGAATTCCGGCTTGAGGCCCGTCTGCTCGTCTTTCTCAAAACTGCTCACGGACTTTCGCAGGCTGGGATATGCAGCAGCAGCTTCGTCGGAGACCTGCTTGATGCGGGCGGCCGTGAAGCCGGTGGAGAAATCGCCCGGCTCAATGAGGATGACCTGGATGCCGTGCCGGCGCACCTCGATCTGCAAAGCTTCGCAGAAACCTTCGATGGCGAATTTGCTGGCCGAATAGAATCCTTGGAACGGAAGGCCCATCACGCCGCCGATGGAGCTGAAACAGAGGATCTTGCCACTCCCCTGCTTCCGCATCGCGGGAAGCACGGCCTGCGTGAAGCGCACCTGGCCCATGAAGTTGGTATCCATCTGGAGCTTCACATCGTCTTCCGGGGCAAACTCGATCGGGCCGCCGATGCCCATGCCGGCATTGTTGATCAGCACGTCGATGCGGCCTTCCGCCTGCAGCACCGACTCCACGGCCGCCTTCACGGAAGCCGTATCGCGGACATCCGCCCGCAGGTAATGCACGCCGGGAAGCTGTTCCACATCGCGCCGCACCGTCCCATACACCGTATGCCCGTCAGCGCTGAGCTGCTGCGCCATCGCACGCCCGAAGCCCGAAGAAATGCCTGTAATCAGTATAACCATCGCATTCACAATTTGAAGATACAGAACAAAGTTAATGATTATTCGCTATCTTTGTTAACATGAAAAACAAGCTTACCCTCTTTCTGATGGCTTCCCTGGCGCTCCTGCTGGCAGGGACGCAGGCCCATGCACAAAAAATCATGGACGGATCTTACGGAACCGTCGGCTACATCAAGAGCGACGGCACGATCCAGGACAAGAGTTACCGGACAGTCGGTTACATCAAGAGCGACGGAAAGGTCCAGGACGGCTCGTACAAGACCATTGGATACATCAAACATGACGGCACGGTGCAGGATGCTTCCTACCGGACCGTGGGCTACATCAAGAACGACGGCACGGTCCAGAACAGCAACTACAAGACCATCGGCTACGTCAAATCTGACGGCACGGTACAGGATTCCTCCTACCGGACCATTGGCTACGCACGCGACATCCCGCGGAATTGGGCCGCGTTCTATTTCTTCTTCAACCTATAAGAGATGCCGGTTCAAGCCCGGCATGACGAAATGCCCCGTCAAATTATCTGATTCCCCAATCCGAGAGGCGGACGGTGGATTCGACCTTCTCTTCGATGGTATCGTCTAGGACCGGGTAGAAATCGAAACCTGTGAGAGATTCGAGATCATTGACACTCAAATAGCAGTCTTTCAGGTAATAACGCTCATCGTCGTTGTCCATCACGAAGGCAATGGCGCTGTAGGAGCCGTTCTTCTTGCGAATGAGCAGCGCCTTGTAGAAAGCGTCGGGCACGACCACTTCGCGGTCGCCGATCGTCCCGTAGCGATTCTCACCCACGATGGGGCCCGTTACCACCCAGACCTTGCCGTAACGGTTGGCCCACTGCCGCACCTTCTTTTCGAGATAGGCCCAGTCACCCGCATTGAGGGTTTCATCCTGCGGGCAGATGTTCGTGAAATAAAAGGTCTCCCCCATGGCCTTGCTGCTGAAAGAGGCGTCGGCTGCGGGCATCAGGTGCCCCTTGGTCCAGCCTGAGCCAGAATAGTCTTCGCGCATGGCTTGCGTTACCCCTTTCAGATCGGGATCCATGCGGAACTCCATGCCTTCGCGGGAGCGCTCGCCCTCCGTTTCCTCGGCGGTCAGTTCATAGGCCACCCAATTGGGAATCAGGGTTTCTGTGTTGTAGGAGCTGACATAGGCACCGTGCTGCACGATGCGACCGTCCGTCGTCAGGGTGGGGATTTCGAGCATGCCATCGAGCGTTGACGTGATGGTCGCGGAGGGCCGGGCCGGCGCTTCGACCGACGGCGTTTCAGGTTCGGGTTTGTCGAGGGGCTCGGGTTTGTCGTAGCCGAAAATCCAGTACAACACGCCCGCCACGATGACGAGCAAACCCATCAGGAGTTCTTTGTATTTCTTCATATATGCAAATTTACCATTTATTTTGATTAACTTTGGGGATTATGAAAAAATATATTCGTCCTGAATATTTGAAACGCGGCGACACGGTCGCCGTGGTGGCGCTTGCCTCGAGTCTGAGCGAGCAGAGCCGGAAGACCCTGTACTGGAAAGAATTGCTGGAATCGTGGGGCCTGCACGTGAAACTGGGCCAGCACCTGTACGACAGCGCACCCGGAGAATTTGCAGGCCGCGATGAAGACCGTGCGGCAGACCTGACGGAGATGCTGTGCGACCCTGAAGTGAAGGCTATCATCTCGTTTCGTGGCGGCTACGGCTCGATGCGGACGGTACGGGCGATGGACCTGAAGCTCTTCGATGCACATCCGAAATGGCTTGTGGGATTCAGTGATATCACGGTGTTTCATGCCGTGCTGCAAAGCCACGGCATCGAGTCGATCCTCGGGGCGATGCCCAGCACGATTGGCCCGGATGCCGGCCCTGACTCGAAGATCAGCGAAGAATCGCTGCGCAAGGCCCTTTTCGGCGAAATCAAAAGCTACCGGACGGCGCCGCACGACTACAGCGTCCTGGGCTCCGCCCGCGGCCGCCTGGTCGGCGGAAACCTGAGCCTCTTCGTCTCCTGCCTGCGCACGCCGTGGGAGAACCATCTCGACGAAGACAGCATCCTGTTTATCGAAGATGTCGACGAAAGGATGTACAACCTCGACCGCATGCTGCTGACGCTCCAGCAAGGCGGCTTCTTCGAACGGTCGAAAGGCATCGTCATCGGCCAGTTCACAGACACCAGCGGCGAAGACGAGTGGCAGCGCAAAGCCATCGACCTCGTCCACGAATATATGCCCTCGGACAAACCCGTGCTCTTCGGCTTCGACTGCGGCCACGAGCACCCCAACTACAGCCTCTACCTCGGCCGTGAAGTCACCCTCGACGTCACCCCCGACGGCGGATATTTGAAATTTGAAAAATAAAAGATATGCTTAAGGACGGACAACTTTACATCGCGCACAGCGCCAACGGAAACATCAATCTGGTCGGCAAGATGGCCAACCGCCACGGCCTGATCGCCGGCGCCACCGGCACCGGCAAAACCGTAACCCTGCAGGTCCTCGCCGAAACCTTCTCCCAGGCCGGCGTCCCCTGCTTCATGGCCGACATGAAAGGCGACCTGAGCGGCATCAGCCAGCCCGGAAAACTCAGCGGCTTCATCGAGAAACGCATGCCCGAATTCGGTATCGAGAACCCCCAGTTCGCCGGCTGCCCCACCCGCTTCTTCGACGTGTTCGGCGAACAAGGCTTCCCCATGCGCGCCACCATCTCCGACATGGGCCCGCAACTGCTCGCCCGCCTCATGGAACTCACCGAAGTCCAGGCCGGCGTGCTCAACGCCGTCTTCCGCATTGCTGACGATAACAATCTGCTGCTCATCGACCTGAAAGACCTCAAGCTCATGCTTGACTTTGTCGGAAAGAACGCCGCCAAATTTACCACCCAGTACGGCAACATCGCCTCCGCCAGCGTCGGCGCCATCCAGCGCGCCATCCTGCAGATCGAAAGCGAAGGCGGCGACAAGTTCTTCGGCGAACCTGCCTTCGACGTAGCAGATCTCTTCGCTGTGGAAAACGGCCGCGGCGTGATGAACGTCCTGGCCGCCGACCGCCTGATGCTCAACCCCAAACTCTACTCCACCTACCTGCTGTGGCTGATGACCGAGCTCTACGCCAAACTCCCCGAAGTCGGCGACCTCGAACTCCCCAAGTTCGTGTTCTTCTTCGACGAAGCCCATATGCTCTTTGATGGCACCTCCAAGGCCCTCGTCGACAAGATCGAACAGGTCATCCGTCTCATCCGCTCCAAAGGCGTCGGCATTTACTTCATTACCCAGGTCCCCAGTGACGTCCCCGTCAGCGTCCTGGCCCAGCTCAGCAACCGCGTCCAGCACGCCCTGCGCGCCTACACCCCGCAGGACCAGAAAGCTGTCCGCGCCGCCGCCCAGACCTTCCGCGCCAACCCCGCCTTCAAGACCGAAGACGCCATCCTCGACTTGGGCACCGGCGAAGCCCTCGTCTCCTTCCTCGACGAGAAAGGCGCCCCCAGCATCGTAGAACGCGCCAAGATTCTGTTCCCCTTGAGCCAGATCGGCGCCATCACCCCCGGACAGCGCATGGACATCCAGGCCGCAGCCCCGCGCAAACTCAAAGAATACGAAAGCGCCTTCGACCGCGAGAGCGCCTATGAGATCCTGACCGAAGTCAACCAGCAGCTCGAAGAAGAGAAGGAGAAAGAACGCCAGGCCCTCGAAAAAGAAAAAGAAGCCAAAGCGAAGGAGAAAGAACAGAAAGCCAAAGCGAAGAAAGGCGGCGTCAGCCGCACCATCCTCGGCACCCTGATTGCCGCCGCAGCCACAAGCTTCGCCCGCAGCGCCGGCACCCAGATCGCCAAGAATATCGGCGGCGGCACGAAGAAAAGCAGCTCTTCCAAGAACAGCGACTCCGTAATCAAGAAAGCCACGAAGACCGCCGTGAACACCGCCACCCGCAAGGTAACCACCGAAATACTCAAGAGTATCCTCAAATGACGCTCTGGGGCGATTTCTACGCGACACGGATCTATCCCAGCCTGTCGGCCGCTCTCTCATGGGTGGCCTCTCCCTTCAGCTTCTCGCTGACCGAAGTGGCCATCGTGCTGGCGATCCTGGCGTTCATCTGGATCATCGTCCGCGCCATCCGGAAACACAAGCCCTGGTGGAAATGCGTGCTGGGCGAGGTCGCCCTGCTGCTGGGCGTCGTGGCCTGGCTCTACATCGGCTGGGGCTTCAACTATTTCCGCAGCGACATCTACACCCGCACCGGCACCACGCCGATGCCCTATGATGAGGCTGAACTCCAGGATTTTCTGAAAGTGCTTGCCGAAGAACTCAACGAGAACTGGTGTGACGTGGAGACGGTCGATCCCCAGCAGATCGAAAGCGAGATCAAGGCCTGGTACACGGCCCTGCCGGAGGAATGCGGCCTTTGCAAGCCCCGCCGCTGGCAGCACCCGAAACGGATGATCTTCAACCGGCTCCACTCCGCCGTGGGCGTGCTGGGCTACATCGGGCCCGCCTTCGACGAACTGCACGTCAATCGTGACGTGTTACCACTGGAATACCCCTTCATCTATGCCCACGAATACTCCCATGTGCTGGGCGTGAGCAACGAGGCCGAAGCCAATTTCTGGGCTTTCGAGGCCTGCCGCGCATCGGAAGACCAGGCCGTCCGCTACAGCGCCTGGTACATGCTCCTCCGCCACACCCTTGGCAACCTCCGTTCCCTGATGGACGAAGACGCATGGAACACTTGGTGCGAAACGCTGATTCCCGAAGTCTTCGTCGACATGGAAGTGGACAGCCTGCACTGGGCAGACCTGCGCTGGAACTGGCTCGCACAGCTCCAGCACCGCTACTACAACCTGTTCCTGAAGACCAACCGCATCGCCGACGGCACCGCCAATTACGGGCAGGTGCTCCGCCTGGTGCTCTCTCTCTCGGACCTGCACGACCACGAACATGGCGAAGAAGATTGACAAGACCAACGCCGCCCGGCTGCTCGACGCAGCCGGCATCGCCTATGAACTCGTCCCCTATGAAGTGGACGAGAGCGACCTGGCGGCGCAGCACGTCGCCGACCAGCTGGGCGAAGACATCGAACAGGTGTTCAAGACGCTCGTGCTGCGCGGCGACAAAACCGGCTTTTTCGTGTGCGTGATTCCAGGCAATTTCGAAGTGGACCTGAAAGTGGCGGCCCGCATCTCTGGCAACAAGAACTGCGAGATGCTGCACGTCAAGGAACTCCTGCCCACCACGGGCTACATCCGGGGCGGCTGTTCCCCCATCGGCATGAAGAAACCCTTCCCCACCTTCATCCATGAAAGCGCCCTGCTCTACGATTATATCTATGTCAGCGCCGGCATCCGCGGCCTGCAGCTCAAGATCGCCCCGCAGGATTTAATCGATTTTGTCGGGGCAGGAATCTATCCGCTTTGATTCACGAGAAATAATCGTTATCTTTGCAGGATATGGGAAAAGCGCTCTTCCTGAAGCTCAAAGAATCACTGACCTCCGTGCTGCCGGTGGGTATCATCGTCCTCATTTTGGGGATGACGCCGTACCTGTCACTGACGGGAAAGGACCTGCTGGTATTCAGCTTCTCCGCACTGGCATTGATCTTCGGCATCGGCTTGTTCAACCTGGGCGCCGACCTGGCCATGACCCCGATGGGGCAGTATATCGGCGAAGGCCTCACCAAAAGCAAGAAAGCCACCATCCTGTTGCTCATCAGCTTTTTGATGGGCTTGCTGATTACCATTGCTGAGCCGGATCTGGCCGTCCTGGCCGAGCAGGTGGGCACGCTGATCAACGGAAATATCCTGATTCTCACTGTGGGACTGGGTGTCGGTTTCTTCCTGATGCAGGCCGTCTTGAAAATCATCAAACGGGTAGACCTGACCAGCCTGCTGCTCTTCTACTACTTGGTGCTCTTTTCCATCGCCACCGTGCTATTCGGGCTCGAGAAGGGGGATTTGCTGCCTTTGTCGTTTGATTCCGGCGGCGTCACCACCGGCCCCATCACCGTGCCTTTCATCATGGCGCTGGGCGTGGGTATCGCCCTGACCGTCGGCGGGCGGCGGGCCAACGAGAACAGCTTCGGCTTGATCGCCCTTTGCTCCATCGGACCCATCATCGCTGTCCTGATGTTGTCTATTTTTTCGAAGGGGGAACTCAGCTACAGCGTACCCGATTACTCGATGGCTGCCATTCTGGAAAAAGGAATCGGGACGGAGGTTCTTGAGACCATGCTTGAAGTCGGCAAGTCGCTGATACTCATTGTTCTCTTCTTTGTCGTCCTGCAGGTTCTGGTCCTCAGGCTTCCCTGGTCAAAGCTCATTTCCATCGGCATCGGCATTCTGCTGACCTTTATCGGGCTGGTCATTTTCCTGACCGCCGTCGCAGTGGGTTTCATGCCGGTCGGCTACAGGATCGGCGTCGAACTGGCCTCTTTCAACCAGACCTATTTGATCATCCTGAGCTTCATCATCGGTTGTGTGGTGGTCCTGGCCGAGCCGGCTGTCCACGTGCTGAACCAGCAGGTGGAGAGCATCACCAACGGCGAAGTGAGCCGCCGCCAGATGATGATCGCCCTGTCCATCGGCGTCGGACTGTCCATCGGCTTGTCCATCATCCGCATCATCTACGATTTCTCCCTGCTCTACTACCTGATTCCGGGCTACTTGCTCTCGCTGGGGATGTCGTTCTACGTTCCGAAACTTTATACAGCCATCGCTTTCGACTCCGGCGGTGTGGCCAGCGGTCCGTTGACATCGAGTTTCATCCTGCCGATGGCCATCGGCGCCTGTGTTGCCCTGAAAGGAGAGGCGGCAGTTCTCTCGCTGGCCTTCGGTATCGTGGCCATGGTGGCCATGACGCCGCTCATTACTATTCAGATGCTCGGCTTCCGCGCTGTTCTGAGCCAGCGTTCCCGCAGCAAGGCGGCTATGCGCCGCATCCTGGCGGCCGATGACGAGCAAATCATCTATTTTGACTAGCCATGGCCACTGCCAATAGATCTATCGCCAAAAACATCGCTCCGGAAAAGCTGGAGCTGCTCATTGCCATCGTCCACAGCGACAAGGTCCGGTATTATACCAACATCATCCAGTCGTCGGATGCGAACCTCTACCTGTCGATGCCGGCCAGCGGCACGTCAGAAAAAGCCATCATGAACTATCTCGGCCTCAACCAGTCGAACCGTGCAGCCATCCTCAGCGTGGTCCGCGAGGACAAGGAGAAAGATCTGCTCGAAGCGCTCGACGACAGCTTTACGCATCTCAAGGGCGGCGGCGGCATCGCCGTTACAGTGCCGCTTTCCAGCATCATCGGCACCCTGGTCTATGGTTTTCTCAGTAACGACAAGCGCACCATCAAACTATGAACAGCAAGAAATACGAAATGATCTTCTGCATCGTCAATGCAGGTTTCGCCGTCGAGGCCATGGAAGCGGCTAAGAAAGCCGGTGCCACGGGCGGTACCATTCTCCGTGCGCGCGGCACCGCCAATCCGGAGGCGGAGGAGTTCTTCAACATTTCCATCCAGCCCGACAAGGAGATCCTGTGGATCATCGTTCCGAAAGAGATCAAGGACGACGTCATGCACAGACTCTACCAGGATGCCGGCCTCAACTCCAAGAGCAAAGGCATCGCCTTCTCCCTCCCCGTCACCCACGCCGTGGGGTTGCACGAGGATGACGAAGAAACAGATAAGTAGAAGCTTTCTACATTTACGATTCTTTTAACCAAGCGGCGGGAGATTGGCCGGTGATGGTTGTAAAGTTGCGGTAGAAAGTGGCGGTGCTGGAGAAGCCGGCGTCAAGGGCGAGAGCCGTGATCTTTGCGTCGGGGTGGGCTTTCAGCTGTTGCTGGACGTAATGGATGCGGTATTCGTTGACGAAATTCTTGAACGAGCCACCGTAGGCGCCAGCAATGCACTGTCGGACATAGGAGGCATTTGTGCCAAGTTCTTCGGCGATATCTTCCACCTTGAGGTCTGTTTTCTTGAAAAATTCTTGTTCCTCCATCAGCGTCTGGATGCGGGCCATCATGTCGGACATCTGTGTGATCCGCTGACCGATGGTCGTCACGTCGCCTGTCGGTGGCAATTCTGCGCGCTTGCGACGGCGATAGATGAGTGCCAGCGCGACGCCGGCGAAGAGCACGGCGCCGGCCACGATCCACCACCAGAATGCGGCACGCTTCTCGGGCAGCGGCTCCGTATGGAGGATGAACGCGTCAGCAATAGGATGGTAGTTGTCGTCGGTATAACCGCCCGTCACGGCGATACGACCGCCCGGCAACAGTACGGTGAGCACATAGATGGGGGCTTGATCTTGGGCCCAGACATCCGCGGCCAACAGCGTCAGAGGCGCCTTTCCGCCGCGAAGTCCTTCCCCATATCCAATCTTGCACACCCACATTTTTCCCGAAGGCTGCGGCACGCTCACAAGATAAGCGCATTCCGTCGTCCGGTCAACATGGAGGGCGTCCCATCGAAGCGGCTGGCCCACAGCATCCTGCATCGGGACTGGTTCCACGGTCTCCAGCAGGGAGAAAGAACCATCCACCAGTTTCAGGATACCGAACTGGCCATCATCGCGCGAAACGGGTATGAGCCAGGCATAGCCGCCCAGCGCCTTGTCGCCGATGAAGTAGCGGTCCATGATGCCTCCTCCTTCCATGACAATCGGATGCCATTCGTCCAAGATCGAAACGGTGAAAGGGTCTCCGTGAAGCTGGTCCACGCAGATGGAATCCCAGCCTTCATCCTGATTTCCCTGTATGCTGAAAATGAAGGCGTTATCTGGTTCTGTCTGAAGGATGAACGGAAGGGAGCGGCCCTGTGCGGCGGGCAGCGTCATGCCCTCTCCGGTTTGGGGCGAATAGAATGCCATCGCGTCGGAATCACCCCAGTTGCCGCATAGCAGCAACGTGCTGTCGGACAGCGGGGCCATCGTAAAGCGGGCACGTTTCCGGTCAAGGATGGGCAGCGAGGTAAAGCTGTGAGACGCGGGATCGTATCGTTCTACGCCGAAACTCCGGCCGACGCCGAAAGGCTCGGCACAACCGCCAGCCACGATGATTCCGCCGGAGGGCAGTACGGCGCAAGCACCGAAATCGTGCGGATACAGCGTCTCCACGGTATGCCAGCGGCCATCCTTGAAGTACTCCGCGGTCGTGGTCAGCACGAAGCCCGTCGAATGCCCACCGATGACGGTCAGTTCGCCACCCGGCGCCACGAGCGTGTGTGCGCTCCGCGGCACGTTCAAATCCGGCAACCGTTCGACCGTCATCTGCTTCACCGGCAAACCGCCCGGCCCGCCAGTCGACTCGCCCGCCGACGCCTCGGCCAGTGCCAACACTATGCAGGCCAGCAGCATAACGAAAACAAGTATCGCTCGAACGCTTCTCATTCTACCGCTAAGATACGAATAATCTCAACACCCATCCTGATCTTTCCCCCAAAAGCCTTCTCATTTTCAAAAATGAGAATCACTTTTCCAGAAATGAGATAGTCTTCCGACTGGTTATGGGTACATTTGTTTGATGATCGAATGCAACAAACATATCTCTATGGAAACAAAAAACAAAGAATTTTATGAGCACCCCACGACGGCAGTCTTGGAAGTGCAGGCCGAAGGCGTTGTGTGCCAAAGTATGCAGGCCTCCTATAATCCGATGGGGGCAGAAGAGGATTGGACTTTTACATTTTAAGGGGAAGGTGTTATGAAAAAGTATTTTGTTCTTCTCTGTGCCTCTTTGGCGCTGATTGCATGCAATATGGAAATATCGGATGAAATGCCGATACCGACCAGGCTGGAGTTTAACGTGACAATTACTCAGGACGCCCCTACCAAAGCCGTTAAGACTGACTTTGTATCCGGCGACGTCATCTATGCGTTCTTCAACAATGTTTCCGTTAACGCAACACCAAAATTTGCCAAGCTCACGTATAATGGCACAAAATGGGACGGTGCGCTTAAGGGTGGCCTTACCGTTGGGGAACTGAAAGCGTCCGGCGAAACTATGAGCGCCGTGTATTTCCCCTTCGGAGAGGTAAACATCATTAGTAGCGGGGATACCTATGTATTCAAAGGGGCCGACAACCAACCCATATTTACTTATTTTTCCAGTGCAACCGCCAGTTATGAGCTGGCTACGGCCGGAGAAATTGCAACACTGACGGCTACACTGAACATGACCATACCGGACAATTATGTACAGTTCTTTGTAGATAGGAGTGGCAGCGACTACGCTTCGGACGGTAAGTATCGTCTGGCCGTGAAAGACATCCGCCCCGCCGCTTGCGGCTCCTATACCCCTGCCGGCGGTTTTGCCATTACGGCGAAGGATTACAGCCAGCCGATGTGGGGCTACGTGTATGACAACCAGGGAATTCTTTTCAGCGGCCAGATTGACGCCTCGGTCTGGAGCACGGCCTCCGAGCGCCGTTTCATCTTCTTCGACACGGATGCTCCCGCCAAATCGGCCACCATCAGCAAGACGCTCTCGAGCCATGCGGCTGTCAGGCTGACAAATGTAGATGCCTGGCCTGCAGCCGTTTCCATTCCCACAAGTGTGGATATGGGGATTTATAAAGACAACGATCCGACAACCGGCAAGACGCTTTTGTGGGCAACCTCAAACATCGGTGCGACACAGGAATATACGGGAAGCTGGTCGTCTCCGTTTACAGAATGGGAACAATGCGGCTTTCTTTTCGCCTGGGGCGAAATCGTTCCCTTCTATGAAGTTGACAGCTGGCAGATGAAGCCCGACATGACCCAGGCAAAATACTACTGGTATGATGCGCTCGCCGGCGGTTATTCGAAGTATACGCTTGCAGATGCAGTGCTTGAGCCTCAGGACGATGCAGCAACAGCCTATCTGGGAAGCGGATGGAGGCTGCCCACGAAGGCCGAATTGGGCGCGTTGCTGGCTCATGCTTCTGAAGATGGTGAATCGGGCTTTAAAATGGACAATAATGGGGCAACGATTTATTTTCCTTTTTCGGGCAAGCGCGCTGGAACAGGCAGCCCGGGCAGGGGTAAACAAGGGTTTACCAACTATTGGTCATCAACCAGCAGGAATGGCCTGGAGGCATGGTACAATTACATGTTTAGACTTGAAAATGAGAACGGCCAATACTATAATGGCATGGCCGTCCGTCCGGTTAAGGAGGTTCAGGCCATCAGCAATCTAGTCCATTACTGGTCGTTTAACGGGAACTTGAACGATGCCGTTCCTTCAGGATCTATCGACGGAACTTTTCTCTACGACGGAGAAACTCACAATGCAACCCTGACCGAGGATCGTCATGGCAACGCAAACAGCGCCTATCGCTTTGACGGATACAATATTATATCCATTGGACATGCAGGAGATTTCGGTACATCATCTTTCACGGCAAATATGTGGATCTGCACCACAGCTGAAACTTACTACAATACTTTAATTAGAACGGAGGGTTCCAGTGGGGGTAATGGTTGGTTTATACGGTTTAAAGATTCGGATATTGAAATTTGGGCTTCAGGCAACCAGTACATATCTAATACGAAGATAAATGACGGCATCTGGCACATGATTACTTTTGTCCATGATACGAACAATAAAGTTGGCCAGCTTTATGTAGATGGAGTTTATAAAGGCGGCTACACGATGAGCAGTGTTCCCAATGTTTCAAGTGATGGGGTTTATACTCATGTCCTCGGTTCCGGTACGCATTACAGGCATTGTGTATACGACGGCAAAATGGACGAGGTTCGCCTTTACAACAAAGCCTTAACGGCGGCGGAAGTAGCAGCGCTATATCAATACTGATATTTTATCCTTGTACGCTCGCGGCTCTTTTCCGCAAGAGTGGGCAGTGATAGCTTCGCATCTCCTATTTCCGTCAAGTTGTGACACCCTCGGCATCGACGGTAAGCAGCCTGCGCAATTTCGAGTGGAACGACATCCTCATGGGGTCGTTCCACGCTGCATCGCCCTGGCCCCGCCCCGACAAAGCCGGCGGTGTCACAAGTTGACGAGCCCGGCAAGGCTGAATCAGGTCCAGCGATTTGACGGACGCAAAGAGCGGTTATCCTCGGCAGCGCCTGCGGGACCCTCTTTATCCCGCAGGCCGCTGACGGGAGATAACCGCCGCCATCATTGCGTTGTGAGGTCTGCCACTCCAGACCTTGAGTGTAATCGTCTGCCGCGGTACCCCCGTCCAGAAGGCCTTTTAGCAAAGGTAGCGCGCTCAGTCTGCTCTTCCAAAGCAGACTGAGCGCACTACCCATCGCTTCAAGCCATTCTAAGCACTTTGTCCGCGGCAGACGATTACACTCGTCCACCCGGTTTTGGCGGTGATCCATTATAAGCCCCGCTTGAGGATGGGGGCCTCAACAACTGCCATCCTCAAGAGAAAGTTCTGGTGAGGATGGCTCACGCGCCATCAGGCGCTAGCGGAGGCCGTGAGGGAAAGCCTTGCGTAATAGCAGGCCGTAGCGGCGGGTCTGGGCAGAGCCCAGTAAGCACAAATGAGATGCCGGGACATGCCCGGCATGACGGAGAGAGAGTCCTTATTTCTTAATCGGATACAGCCGCAGCAACAGAATAATCAGCAGGGCGATACCGGCGGGGAACAGCGAGAAGATCGACCAGATCATCTTCTGTACGGCCGGTTCGTTTGTAATGGTAACCACAGTCTGGCCTGTGGCTGGGTCGGTACCGGAAATGAAGCCGGCAAGGCCGAGGAGCAGGGCGACCAGCGCACCGGAAATGGCTGAACCGAATTTCTGGGCCATTGTGCCGGAAGAGAAGATCAGGCCCGTCGACGAGGTCCCGTTTTTCTCCGTGGCGTAGTCAGCCACGTCTGCATACATCGACCACAGCAGCGGTGAATAGAAACCGATGCCGATGGACGTGAGAATCACCGTCACGATCATCACCCAGATATAGCGCGGATCCATCGGGATGAAGAAGAAGGCGATTGAAGTGACAGCACAGATGATGGCCGCCCACATGAAAGCTTTCTTCTTGGAGCCCACCCACTTCGTGAAGCGCGGCGAGAGACCGCCGAAAATCATGCAGGTCACTTCACCGAAGGTCATGAACACCGTGTAGTTGATGATCAGGCCCGAGACCGTCACGTCGCCGTGCAGGCAGTATTCCAGCAGATAGCCGGCCACAGCGTAGCGGAAGCCGTTGAAGAAGTTGGTGCAGATGCCGATAAGCGTCAGATAGATCCAGGGCTTGTTGCGAAACAGGTCAGCAAAGGGCTTGAAGGAGAATTTCTCGGCACGGACCGGTTTCAGGCGCTCTTTCGTGAGCAGGCCGCACGCAAGGGTGCCGATGGCAGCCAGCGCGCCCAGCAACACGCCAAGCACGGCATACTGATGCTGCTCGGTGCCGCCCACCATCTTCTGCAGATACGGGAAGGAGAGCAGGGTGATGAAGCCCATAGCGTAGGCGCCGACCATGCGGTACGACGAGAACTGGTTCTTCTCGTTGTCGTCGTCGGTCATCACGCCCAGCAGGGATCCGTAAGGCACGTTGACGGCCGTATAGACGACCATCATCAGCAGATAGAGCGTGTAGGCGTAGATGCGCTTGCCGACAGGCCCCAAATCGGGCGTATAGAGCAGCAGGGCAAAGACCACGCCCAGGGGAATGGCACCGAAAAGGAGCCACGGCCGGTACGTGCCCCAGCGCGACCGGGTCCGGTCGGCGATGGCACCCATCATCGGGTCGGTGATCACGTCGAAGAGGCGGGCGACCAGCATCAGCGTTGCCGTATCCGCCACCGTGAGGCCAAAGATATTGGTGAAGAACAAAGGAAAAGCGATGGACATCACCTTCCAGGTAATGCCACCCGCTGCGGCGTCGCCCAGTGCGTAGCCTATTTTCTCGGACAGTTTAGCCATTATTCAAATATTTTCATGATTTCCAGACACATTCGGGAATTGTGATACGGGCACTTCCAGAAGCCGGCCTTGGGGCTGGCCAGGTCGGGCGAGCCATCGGGCAGGATAGCCCAGTACCACTCCCCTTTTTCGCGGTCCACCAGGTGGTCGCGGATGTAGTTCCAGCAGGCCACGGCCCGGTCGGCCGCCGCCAAATCGTTGTGATATTTCCAGAGCCATAGGTTGCCCACCACAGTTTCAGCCTGAACCCACCATTGCCGGGATTCATCGAGAATGTCGCCCAGGAGTTTTTCGTAGCTCATGGAACCGTCGGGCAGCAGACCTTCGTTGCCGGCCTTGCCCAACGCGGCGGCAAAGGGTTTGACGCGGTTGACCACGGCGAAGTCATGGGTGGCATAAGCACATTCCAGCAGCAGCCAGGAAGTCTCGATGTCGTGTCCGTACGAAATGCCGCCGGGCAGCACGCTCCAGTCACGCCGGAAATAAAGCTGCAGGTGTCCGTCGGAGCCCATGATGCGCGAACAGGTCAGTTCGATCAGCTGTTCCAGCGCCGATTTGAGCGACGGGTCCGCCCAGACCTGGTAGAGATTGGCGTAGGCTTCCATCAGGTGCAGGTGGGAGTTCATCGTCTTGTCGGCGTTGATATCGTGGGCCGAGAGCGACATGTCTTCCAGCGGCTTGAAATCGCGGGCAAGGGCTTCGACGTAGCCGCCGTGCTCAGGGTCCGCAAAGTGTTCCTCCACGGTCCGGAAAAGGTCGATGGCTGCCTCGAGGGTCTGAGCATCGTGCGTTGCCTTGTAGAGTTCGCTCAGGCCATAGATGGCAAAGCCCTGGGCATACAACTGTTTCTTGGTTTCCAGGGGTTTGCCATCGGCCGCGACGCTCCAGTAGACGCCGCTGTTCTCGGGATCGAAGAAATGGGCCAGCAGCCAGTCGCGGGCCGCTTCGGCGGCCGTCAGGTAATCAGGATGGCGGAGCTTGCGGTATGCCGCGGAGAAGGACCAGATGATGCGGGAATAGAGGATGATGCCGCGGGGGGCATCGGGCAGCACTTCGCCGGAGGATGTCACTTCGCCGTAGAAGCCGCCGCGGGGATCCGCAAGGCCCAGCCAGAAGTCCAGAATATTGTCTTTCAGGACTTCGGCTGTTTCTTGCAGGAATTGTTCGGTTTTAGTAGTCATTAGATATTCGGGGTATTCCAGACTTTCGTTTCCGTGCAGTTGACCATGACACCCATGCCGCCGCAGGAGAGGCGGAAGTCGCCTTTTTCGAGGCGCCAGCGGCCGTCGGCGCCGACGAAGGCGAGTTCGTTGGCCGGCAGTTCGAAGGTCACGACTTTCGATTCGCCCGGCTGGAGCTCGATTTTCTCGAAGCCGCGGAGGCGTTTCACGTCGGGAATCAGCGACGCCACCAGGTCGGAGCTGTAGAGCAGGACGGCTTCCTTGCCGGCACGCTTGCCGGTGTTGGTCACCTTGACGGAGACGTTCAGAACGTCGCCGGCCCGGAAAGATTTCTCGACTTCGCTCGAAATGACAGACTTGTCATCTCGACCAAGCGAAGCGCGTGGAGAGATCTCGACCTGCAGGTCACTGTATGCGAAGGTGGTGTAGCTCAGGCCGTAGCCGAACGGCCACTGGACGTCCATCACGGCGTCGTAGTTGTAGGAACCTTCCATCACCTCGCGGTGCTCGGAAACCTTGTAGTCGTAAGTATGCAGGGCGTTGATGTGCTTCGAATAGGTAAACGGCAGCTTGCCGGAGAAGTTCTCGTCACCGGCCAGCAGGGCGGCCAGGGCGTCGCCACCGTAGTTCGACGGGAGCATCACGTCGACCACGGCCTTGACCAGCGGCTCGATGTCACCAATGATGCGCGGACGGCCCTCATTGAGTACCAGCACGATGGGCTTGCCGGTCGCTGCCAGGGCGCGCACCAGCTCCTTCTGGTTCGGCGAGAGATTCAGGTCGTCCATGTTGCCGGGCGTCTCGCAATAGGAGTTCTCACCCACGCAGCAGACGACCACGTCGCAGGAACGGGCGGCAGCGGCGGCCAGGGCGATGCCCGTCGCCTTTTCGTACTGCCAGGCCATCGGAATCTCGATATATTCCACACCCGGGACATAGTTCACGCGGCTGAAGCGTTTCTGCAGGGCTTCGACGATGGTGTTGTACTGCGGAACGAATTCGTCCGCAGAGCCCTGCCAGCGGTACGACCAGCCTCCGTTCAGCGCGCGGAGCGTGTTGGCGTTAGGGCCGCAGACCAGGATGCGCTCGGTACCCTTGAGCGGAAGGATGTCGCCTTCATTCTTGAGCAGCACCTCCGACTCGACGGCAGCGGCATAGGATTCCCGGGCGAAACGCTCGCTCGCGAAATCCGGATAGTCATACTCCCATGTCGGGTGTTCGAACAGGCCCAGGCGGACCTTCAGGCGCAGCACGCGGCGGACGGCATCGTCGATGCGGGACATCGGAATCTCGCCCTTCTCGGCCAGGTCCACGATCACGTTCACGCATTCAGGATCGTACGGATCCATAATCATGTCGATGCCGGCATTGATGCCCAGCGCGACAGCTTCCCGCTTGTCAGCCGCCACGTGGTCACGTGTATAGAGATTGTCGATGTCAGCCCAGTCCGTCACCAGCAGGCCGTCCCAGTTCAGCTGTTCCTTTACCCAGCCGGTGAGCAGCAGCGCATTGGCATGCGTCGGGATGCCATTGATAGAGGCGGAATTCACCATGGCGGTGAGGGCACCTGCCTCGAAGCATTCCTTGAACGGGCGGAAGTATTTTTCGCGCAGATCATTTTCGGCGATATAGGCCGGGGTGCGGTCTTTGCCGGAGTGTGGCACGCCATAGCCCATAAAGTGCTTGAGGCTCACGGCGCAATTCTCCAAACCGATGTGGTTGGGATAA
>Ga0265300_10001175_pt1 | contig 25346 bp, 11 predicted proteins | sample AusTroGonzalo_MG_FD_193482 | JGI IMG/M metagenome (GOLD analysis project Ga0265300, IMG submission 193482) | Bovine rumen microbial communities from tropical cattle in Woodstock, Queensland, Australia - Gonzalo_03 | ecosystem: Host-associated > Mammals > Digestive system > Stomach > Rumen ...
CTCGCCGAATCAAGGATTGACAACTTCATAAAATGGTACCTTTTCTTCAACGATGAAAAGAAGAAAAAGTAACCTTGACACCAACCATAAATGTCAAGGTTACCAACCATTTTTGTCAATTATACCCGAAAGCTTGCTTTCGGGAGGCCCTTGTAACCGAAACAGCCAAACAACTGTTCGTTGTGAGCTGCATGTCTTGCCCGGACCCTCCGGGAGGACACCGAGATGCCGGAGCGCCGCGACGGAATCTCGTCCCCTATCGGCCGATTCGCTAAGTGTTTGACACACAAAGAGTTGCAGATATTTCATCCGGCTTTTTGCTGGATGAAATTCTTGTAATAGACTGATAGTCATGCGATTAAGCAAACGGCGGAATAAGTATAGTGGTGCCGATGTGGGCAGTTGTAGGCGTTGGCGGTCGTTGGCTCGGCCATGGTGGGCGGCAAAAGGCGGTCAGCGGGGAGAGGGCGCACCTTCGGTCAGCTGTCAAAAAAGGGACAGCACCACTCGCTTTGCGTCCAACTCCTCCTTTTAGCCCCGCCTTCGGCGTGTCTAACGTCGTCGAACAAGTTCCGCAATCCCGCTACCGCGGGACCGCTCGCTGCACCAGCCAGCGCACACTCCACCCATCGGCCAACGCGCACACCCTTTTTTGCCAATTCCCTCCGGCACATCCCTCTCCCCGCCGCCTCATAAGATCGCTTGAGATGACAAACGTGCTGTCGCTATATGACCTTCCCGGTCCGTCTCACTATGCAAAATAGCCCCATTTTGTTCACCAAGCAGTACCTGAGGTACTCGGGAGTTGACAAAACGAGGCCAAAATGAAAAGTGCGCGGGACTTTTCTCCGGCCTGTATTCTTGGCTAATGTCCCACCGCCGCCTGGACCGTTGGACATATTCGGCATGTGCGCACTACGCTAAGCCCTTTTTGGCATGTCGCCCCAGCCATGATCTATAAGTTGCTAGTAATCAGTTAGTTGCTGAAATTAGGGTGTACCTGAATGTGCACCCTATTTTGCGTATTTTGCTGTGTATCAGATTGTTACGCGCCAGGATTCATTATCATCACTGGCAGGCAAGTATCGATTCATTAAGTTTTTGACACACAGCGAGTTGCTGAAATTTCATCCGGCTTTTTGCCGAATGAAATTTCAGCAATCATTTGATAACCAGCCAATTAACCAAACACCGCACCCTGCCTATTCTGGCTCAACGGTGCAGTGGTGGGAGAAGGGGCGGCCGTCGGTGCAGAGCAATTTCATAAACTGACCTACAGGCGGGAACCGGAGTAGTAGACGATATTCCGATCATTGTCCAGTTCGGCGCCACCGGCATCGTCACGTATCAGGAATACTTCCTGTTTCCCATCCAAATGATAATTCACATCTTTCTCGCGGGTAATTTCCACGCATCCCAATTTTTCGAATCTGGGCGCGGTCTGGCCTAGGACAGCCCCACGGGCCTTACAGTAAATAGTGACAGAATAGATGCAGTCGTCGCTAGGAAAATGGGTGATTGAAAAGTCGCGCGTGAGGACCACCTCTTTGACATTATCATCGCTGTATAATATGGAACTCTTCGGGAAAGAACCGGCAGACGTAGAAAATACTCGTTCTCCTTCAACCAAGCTACTGGTGCCTTTAGAGCGCTTGGTGATATACCAGTACAGTTCATTCTCCTCCAACAGCATTCCATGCAACTTTGCCTTGATGGGAATGGATGTCACTTTATTGACCGGATAGGCATAAATTTCTCCGTCAACCGGGTCTTTTGTATCCCTATACATCTGTACCATCGGAAACTGATACCGTAACCACCACGGCTCGCACTCAACCGCACTCAGAGCTACTCTGGCCGGCTGGAGAGTCAAAACACCGACAGCCGCACCTCCCTCACAGACAGGACTCATCTGCGCAAACAGGTTTCTCCCTTGAACGCCGGCACTCAATTCTAGACCATATTTCCCATAGAAGGTAAAATTAATGATGCCATACAAAGCCAGGCCGATGTCAAAAATGACTCCGGTCTGAGTGTCCAAAGACGCCTGGGCGGCAACTTCCGGCAGGAGAAGACTAAGTGCCGATGGAATAGGAGTGGATTGGTCGGTGCAACGGACAGTCCACCCGCTCTCTCCGTCAGAGCTATGATAGGAACCACCAATATTGAAGCCCAGAGTATAAGACCAGGTGGAAGTAAGCTTGAGATTCCCCTTCATGGAGACATAACCGGAAACCCGGAATTCTGGCACCAGTACTACAGGGCCAGCTGCGATGGGCTCAAAATACCAGGTTCCAAATATAATTTCCTTGTCGGCAAGACTGGCTATTTCAAGGGTTTTCTGTATGCTGGCATCCACCTGCAGAGTCGGAGTCAGTGTGATGCCGAAATAATTGAGTTCATAGTCATTGCAAACAAGTGCGATGCCCGAAGAAATAGCCGGCGACGCTCCCACACTGAAACGGTCGGTCGAATTACTCACCAGGTTGATGGAAAGGCGAGGTAACGACAGATTTCCGGATTTGTGTGCTCGCGAGATGGGAGGCCTAATTTCACTTTGTTTCTCCGTAAGAACCATCCCGTCATCGGTTATCTCCACAGTAAACCCTTCCATGCCTGGCGCCGGGACATATTGGGCAAAAGACTGGGGCAGGTCCAAAGGAACCATGTAGGATTCGTCAAGGGTGCCATCCGGTTGAAAGGCCTTGGGACTTCCTATGATCAAACTCTTGAAAGCACGTGCTGCATTGGCGTACTTCTTGACGCGTACCTGCTGAACAGAGCCTATGGGGTTGATATCCACCACTTCCCCGGCAAGGCCATAGGGAAGTGCCTCTGACAGCCGGTTGATGATAATGCTCATCCCTTCATAGAGCCCCAGTTCCGGTTTCACCATCAACTCATAGAAATCCCCCAATTCACCAGAAAAGTGTCCAAGATGTTTGATGGAAGCTACCATGGCCATCTGGTCGTCATCAAGAATCATTCCGCCATTTTCACCAAATACAACAGTGTAATCATCCGTGGTAATAGCACTCACGTCGCCTATGCAATAGACCATTGAACGCAAAAGCGTTTTGCCCGCCTTTCGTCCAATAGTGCGCACATCTGTACCTCCCTCGGCCAATTTGAATTCGAGTTGAAACCCTTGGGGATACTCGCGTGCAGGGACCACCAGGAAGAATGTATTGATTACTGTTGATCTCACCTCCACACCTCCATCACAGTCCAAGGTGATCTTCGTGCCGTCACCCGTGTCAGGGAAGTTTGCCACCGGGTTGCCGTCGGCCGACATACTCACTGTAAAGTCACCACATACGGGCCTCCCGGACAGATCGCTAAAGACGACACTGTTAACCACATCGTCCTCACGCGGGACATAGCTGACTTTAAGTATCGCAAATACGTTCTTGAAACTCACACTGTTGGCGTAGCCGTGCCCCACCATCATACACGCCGCCGGGTCGGGTTCGGCCTTAAGATTCCACTGAACGAACTGTTGAGTGTCAGGCATCTTCAAGTTCAGTACCCCCCCGCCACTGGTGACACTGGAATCGTAAGGATAGTATGAGAGAAATTCGCCTTTGGGGACGGCATCCCCCGCCTTGAAAACTGCTCGTGCGCCGTCATTGGATATATCTTCAAGCGCGGCCGTGAAACGGGTGTTTTGATTCTCAGTGTCGAATACTCCTATTGCATCGCCCTCGGTCCAATGCAGCCTGATGGCATCTGTAGGAGAATCTACCATCGTAGCACGCGTGAGCGGCTGGTCATCATTGACTATAGTGGCTATGATGCCCTTTTCATTGGAACCATCGGCTGTATCGGTTTCGATTAATTCTTGCTGGCAGGCTGTCAGGGCAATAAACGACATAAGCCCTATGGTAAGTATTTTCTTCATGGTCTTGAGGTGTTAAAGTGCTTTAATCGTCCCACTCAGTCTGGTTGTCGTCGTATCCGTATCCTTCGTTAAACGACGGGGATTCGGATATGATGAATGACTCGGTATGCTCTCCTGCCGTTACCGTGACTGCCTTTCCAGGACGAGGAGTGCTACCCGTTCGCTTTGGGGCAGAAAGGACCAATGTCTCTTTATCCGTCTTTTCCAGGGTGAACCAGCAGTCGGCCGATGTTGCGGCGGCTGACCACGAATCTTCATTTGTATAGACTTTTACGCGGATGCTACCGCCTCCTATGGGCAGTGCCTCGCCGTCGGGGAAAGCCAGCTGAAGACTTGTCCAAGGGTTTTGAATAACAGTAATCTGTGAGTATTCCAGTCCCTCGTGCATAAAGGTTACGGACGCTTGCCTCTCCTTCGTCGAAGAATGCGAATATACATACATATACAGATTCCTTGCATCGCACCGTACCTCGCACCACTTTTCACTGCTGCAGCAAGTCCAGTCAGTCAGGTTCGTCTGCACCCTTAATGTCATCTCGCTTATCCCTTCCATAGAGACGCCGTAAGAGCCATTGGACGGCACTCTAACAATAGCCCGGGAGGGATAGATGTAGAAACCGGTCTTTCCGGCCGACTGCACCACCGTGACCATCCGCTCCAAACCAACCTTGCCGGCCTTTACGCTTACGCTGGCCGTGCGAACCTTCCCGTCAGTGTTGGCGTCAAAACTCAGATTGAGCATGCTTCCATCCTTGGCTATATGACACCATGGCTGCTCGCACTGTGCCGTCCAGCTCGATGCGTTTGTATCTACCCAAACCGACTGTTGACCACCTTCCGTAGGCACAAACACAGAAGAAGGGGACAGGGCAAGTGTTATATTTTCGGGATCTTCTGTCTCACCCCCGCTGGGATTCCCCGGATCCTCAGAACTCCCCGGGCCAGTGACTTCTGTACCAGATTTTTCCTCTTCCGGAAGAGGGGAAGTACAAGTGGAAAAAGTGGTGGCAAGCAATATTGCCGCGCTTAACAATAGAATACGTTTCATGTACTTATAATTTGATACTTTTTCGCAAAAAATATGGGCTCTCTCATAACGGCCTATTATTTCCGACTTTCAATGGTGCGGGTCTTTCACTCGGCAGGGGAGAGGGCGGTGGGTATGAATGGCCGAATCCTCATGCTGCAAATATAATCAATAAAACGCAGATTTACAGAGGTATGCGGGATTTGACAAAAAAGGGCCAGAATGTAAAGTGCGCACTACGCTAAGCCTTTTTTGTCATGCCACCCCAGCCATGATCCGCAAGTTGCTAGTAATCAGTTAGTTGCTGAAATTAGGGTGCACCTGAATGTGCACCCAAAATTGCGTATTTCGCTGTGTATCAGATTGTTACGCGCCAGGATTCATTATCATCACTGGCAGGCAAGTACCGATTCACTAAGTTTTTGATACACAGCGAGTTGCTGAAATTTCATTCAGCAAAAAGCCGGATGAAATATCGGCAATCAATTGATAACCAGCCAATTAAACAAACAACAAACCCCACCCTATTCCGGCTCAACGAGGCAGTGGTGGGAGAAGGGGCGGCCGTCGGCGCTAAGGCCTTCGATGCGAATCACATAAGGGAAGTCCAGAAGGTCGCTGTTGCAGAAGGCAATGGAACCGATACCCTCGCGGATAGCTACGTTGGGGCTCCACCAGAGGGTGTTGCGGGTGTCGTAGGGTCCCTCGTAGCCCTGGTCGTAGCGGGGGGCCTGGAAGTAGCGCGGGACCTGATACCCAAGGGGCATAAAGTAGAGCAGGGAAGGGTTGCGATGCACGCGCCGATGCACACCTCCGGGTTTGAGGGAAATGTGCACAACGCCACCGTCGCCACCAAAAACAGGGTCGGGGCGCATGGAAATGCTAAGGCTCCGAATGTCTTCGAGGCGTAGCATATCGTAGCCCCACCAAACGTCCTCCGTGTCTCCCACAATGAGTTTGACCCGGCCCGATTCGTCGTCATCGTCGTCATCAAAGGAGGAAGACTCCTCCTCGCTGGCCCGGCTTCCCGCACGCCTGCGGCTGCGATTGTACATGTGCTCTCCGTCGTATTCGAAAACGCCCTTTTTCATGCTAAGGTATTCTACCAGCGTCATGTCACTGAAAACTTCCAAATCTTCCCGGAAACTGGTTCCAAAGACCAGGACATCGTCGTCGGGGTAGGAGGCGGTGACAACGGCCGCCTGCAGGGTCTCGAACTGTGAAGAGTCCTTGAGCACAGGCGCGGCCGTCCACACATCGCTGGAATAGCCGGGCGCCGGCGCGTACACAAAAGGCGGGGCCACAATGTCTCCGCTCCATTTGGGAAGATAAGGTGTTCCCAGGCGCGAGGTGCCAATATTGATGAGCATTTCCGTATTCTCCCGGAAATCAAGGCTGTCTACAATAATGCTTCGGCCTTTTTCTATATCGAAAGACTGAGCCACATTCTGGCGCGGAATCATGAAGGAGAAGGTGAAATCCTTGGGGATTTTTTTGGAAACCCGGCGGCTAACGGTTACGCGAACTTCCTGCACCAGCTCCCGCATGTGCCTAAGCTCAATCTTCCCGGTGGGCAGTTTGGTCATCTCGTCCAAAGGGTAGTATCGCCAGCCCTGAATGAGCATAAGAAGGTCCAGGGCCTCATCTCTTTCCCGCTGGGGCACCGCTGGATCAAAATAGTAGTAAGGGTTGTTAATGCGGCCTTTTAGTTCGCTGCTAAGGCCCATATAGGAAACCATTCCGTCCTGCTGCTGCCAGTGGCGCAGCGCACCCCGTACCACCGAAACAGAGCAGTTGCCGTCCAATGGGCTGCCGTCGGGGGCCGACAGCGAAACCACGCCCGAAACCAGCGCCCGCCGGCGATCGGGGAAGCGCTCCATCTTAAGCGTGCACACTGGGGCCAGCGTATCGCGCACGAAAAAGAGCCTTTCCGAGAGAATTTTTCCCCGCGAACTAACCAGCAGCAGGTGATTGATGCCCGGGTTAAAGAAGGAGGCATCGGCCAGAAGCGTATTCACGCAGCTGTCCAGCTGTACTTGGGCCAGCGGCCGAAGCTGGGAGGCGTCGCGCACCAGCAGACTGGCCTGCCCGCCGCCATAACCCAAGGCGCCAATACTGTACTGGCCGTCAGTGATATGCAGCTGAAGGGTAGCTCCATCGGAGGAAGGCTCCGGAAGGGGATGCAGCTTCCCGGAAGCATCCTGGATACTGTATCGGCGCCCCGCCTGCGGAACAAAGGTAAAAGCCCCCATTCCGTCGTGAAGGGTAGAAACATTTATAACCGCCCCGCTCCCTTCTTCTACCAGAGTACCCTCAAAATGAACGCTTCTTCCCCGGGTGTCCACCACCTTGAAGCCCATGACCGTTTTGTAGCCGGCAAAATAGCGCCCGCCCTGGGGCCAGAAACTGATGGACACCTCTCCCGAAGAGGCCTTGGTTTTCCGAGGTTTTTCCCCGCTGCCGCCCACAATGCGAATATGGTCGTTAAAGAGGTACTCCTCTGGTCCGTTCAGCTGCCAAAGGGTATAGGCCCGCAGGGTATAGTCGCCGGTTTCCAGCGTCTCGGGGATCTCCAGATACCCCGGAAAGCCGTCAGGGGAGCGCTTGATTTTTACCCTTGTGATGTTTTCTCCCTGACCGTCCAGAAGCTCGGCGTAGAGGAAATTACTGGGGGGCAGGGCCGATAGCCGCGAAGCCTCCTGTACCCAGCCTTTAAACCATAACGTATCTCCCGCAGCGAAGCAGCTACGGGAGATATGAAGGTAAGCTTTCTCTGGGGCGCACCAGGCCGAATAGGCGTTGTAGCGGGCCAGAAGGGAATCCAGCATGGGAGGAACCTCGGCTTTTACAAAAAGCGGAGACGCGAAAAGGAGGGCGCACAGCGCTATTTGCCGAAGGTTCACAATGGCAGGAAAAACTTATTTCACGCAATAGTCCACGCTAAGTTTGATGTCGGCCGAAGATGCTCCGATGAGAATCTTGTAGTTGCCGGCATCGACCTTCCAGTCGTGGGCCTGGATGCTGTAATAAGAGAAGTCCTGGAAGCTTAGCGGGATGCGGAATTCTACGCTTTCTCCCTTGCCGATGAACTTCTTGTCAAAGCCCTTGAGCTCGAAAGCGGGCCTTAACACGGAAGGATTCTGGGGAGCAACATATACCTGCGCAGCCTCACTGGCGCCCACTTTTCCGGTATTCTTCACGGTGAAGACTACCTCGCAGCCATCGGCAGTGGGTTCAACGGTGGCATTGGAGTACTCAAAGCTGGAATAGCTTAGGCCGAAGCCGAAGGGGAACATGGGCTCAATGCCAAACTTTTGCACGCCGCGGTATCCCACAAACAGGCCTTCGGCGTAGACGGCGTGGGGATAAGGGTCGCGGCTCTCTTTGAGCTTGTGAACCTCCGGGGTAAGGGCATGGTAGTACTGCGCGGCAGGATTCTTCTGCTCCGAGCCCCAGAAGGTGAAGGGCAGTTTGCCGGAAGGGGATACCTTGCCGGAAATAATGTCGGCCAGGGCTTTTCCGCCTTCCTGACCACCATACCAGGCCATGATGATAGCCGCCACCTTGTCCTTGAAGGGGGTAATGTCTACCTCGCCGCCGGAGTTGATGATAACCACCGTGTTACTGTTGAGGGCGGCTACGGCTGCAATGAGCTCGTTCTGGCCTTCCGGCAGGGCATAGGTCCTGTCATGGTTTTCTCTTTCTGTTTTGCTGGAAAAACCGCCTACAAATACTACCGCGGCTGCCTTCTGGATAGCCTTCTGGTCCTCCGGAGTGAATTCGCTGCCCTCTATGAGCTGCACCTTATACGGTTTTCCAAGGGCCTGCAGGCCGGCAAACGGGGTAATATTGCGGCCGGGGATGGGATCCATGCGGCCGGAACCACCGCCATAGGCAACAACATTGGCATTTGGGCCAACAACCACAATATTTCCTTTCTTAATGGGCAGCACACCGTTATTGGTAAGGAGGACAGGAGCCTCGATGGCAGCGTTGTAGGCCATGTTTCGGGAGTACTCGTAGTCTTCCGGGATGGATTCGTCCTTGGCGGGAAGATCCAGCAGGCCATAGGCAATGAAGGCCTGCAGAATGTGCTGGCACATAAGATCCAGACGGGCTTCCGGGACCACACCGTTCTCAATGAGAGGCTTTACCATTTCCGGTTGGGTGGTAAAGTTCTTGGGCATTTCGAGGTCCAGGCCGCTGGTGAGCACGCCCAGAGTGGTGTAGGTGGACTCCCAGTCCGACATAACGATGCCCTCGAAGCCCCACGCGCGAAGGTTTTCCTCAATGAGCCAGGGGCTTTCGGCGGCATGCACGCCGTTTAAGGGGTTGTAGCTGGTCATGACAGCGGCCACGTCACCTTTTTCTACAGCTTTGCGGAAGGTGGGGAAGTAGATTTCATTGAGCGTGCGTTCATCGACATTGGAACCTGTCTTGTGCCGGCTGTATTCCTGATTGTTGGTGGCAAAATGCTTGATGGTGGCCATGACCCTGTTTTGCTGGATGCCCTCTATATAGTTAAGGGCAATCTCCGATGCCAGGAAAGGATCTTCTCCGTAGTACTCGAAGTTGCGGCCGCAAAGAGGCGAACGATAGATATTCACGCCCGGGCACAGCATGATGCGCACCCCGCGGGCTGTAGCATCCAGGCCGATTCCGTCTCCTACGCCTTTGGCGGCGTCGCGGTTAAAGCTGGCGGCAAGCCCTATGCCGCAGGGATAATAGGTGCTGTGGGTCTTGTTACGCACACCCTGAGGACCGTCGGCCATCCTTACGGAAGGAATACCCAGGCGCTCGATGGCGGCCGTGTGAAAACCGTCGTCTTTGCCGGAGATAAGGTCAATTTTTTCGTCCAGGGTCATTTGGCTTACCAGCTGGGCGGCCTTGTCTTTGTCTTGTTGGGTAATAATGTAAGGCTGAGCGCTTACGGTGGCTGCAAATAGCAGCGAAAGGATTGTGATTACCAGTGTTTTTCTCATGGCATGTGCTTTTTAACAATCACAAATATACAAAAAAACCGCTTATACAACGCATAATATAAGCAAATAATCATTATATTTACTGCTATGAAAAAGGCTTTTGTATCCATTTGCATGCTGCTGCTCCTTTCCGCCTTCTCGTGCCTGGCGTCGGTAAGCAGCCACCGGGAGGTTTTCTCCCTGCTGGACCTGGACCGTCCGGGGCTGGAAAAGGTAAAAGTCTGCTGCAGCAAAGGGCAATGGGAAAAAGCAGCCGAAGCCCTTCTGGAGTATTATCGCAGCAGGAGTGAGGTATACATTCCCGGGCAGGAAGACAGGGAGGCCAGCGCCAAAGACAGCCTTTGGGCCGCCGATGCCCTTCAGCACACTTTTCACGTCCTGGAAGACCGCGTATGGAATTACGGCAAGGATATCAACTGGGAATACTGGCCCCAGAAAGATATAGAGATGCGGGTACAGCTTCACCGGCAAGGCTGGTGGTCGTCGCTGGGAACCATGTATTGTACTACGGGGGAGGAGGTCTATGCCCGCGAGTATGTTAGCGAACTTCGCGACTGGGTAAAGAAAAATCCCTACAAGCCTTTTGGCATTAACCAAAATGGAACCGTGAGCAGTGGCGCTATCGGCATCCATTCTCCCAACGAGTGTTTTGCCTGGCGGCCATTGGAGATAGGTATCCGTCTCCTAAGGTGGTGCCGTCACTTCTCGCTTTTCCTGGATTCGGAAAGCTTTACCCCGGAATTCCTGCTGGAGTTTCTGGCTTCATATCATCAGAACGCAGAGGTGCTCATGGGCTCGTTCAGCCCTTCCGGCAATCACCTCATTCATCAGTCTTCGGGCATAATACGTGCCGGCGTGTGTTTCCCGGAGTTCAAGGATGCCCCTTCCTGGATACAGGCAGGCGTGGAGAACCTTAACAGGGAAATAACGCGTCAGTCCTATCCCGACGGCTGTCACATAGAGCTGGATCCAGGGTACCATATTGGCGTTGTAGAGTCCTACGACGATGCTATTCAGGTAGCTGTGCGCAACGGCCGAAAAGACCTTTTCCCAGCCAATTGCCTGGCGCATCTGGTTAAGATGACGCTCTATTACCTTAGTTATTGCTACCCCAACGGCACCCATCCCTGCTTCAGCGACGCCCGAATAGCCGACGACCTTGCCAGCCAGGAACTTCTCCTGGACGTTGCCGGGTACAACGACTCCCCGCAGGCGCAGCAGGTCCTTTGGTTTGCCACTGGCGGCAAGGAAGGCATGGCGCCTCCGTACAAATCGGCCGGTCATCCCCTCACAGGATTTTACTGCTTCCGTAACGGCTGGTCCCAGGAAAGTATAGTGATGCCCGTCAAGGCCACCGAGCGCGGCATGTGGCATGCCCAGCCAGACTTTGGCACCTTCGAGCTTTGGGCCTATGGCAAACGGCTCATGCCAGACGCCGGGGCCTATACTTACTCCGGAGACGAAGAAATTGAGCGGGAGCGGGCCTATTTCAAGGCCACGGCGCGGCACAACGCCCTCACACTGGACGGCAAAAACTACAAGAAGCCGCAGCCCAAGGTGCTGGCATGGGACCCTCAGGGGTACCTGTGCGTGGAACATGAGGCCTATGAAGGCCTAACCCGGCGCCGCAGCATTCGCTTCGTAGAGGAGAAATACTTTGTTGTAACAGATGTGGTGTGGGGGCCTGCGGCCGGCCAGCTTACGCTTCGGAATGGCCTGGGGCCCGGCACAGTGGAGCAAATAGCGCCGGGCCGCTTCGTTTACCGGGACGGAAGCGTTGCTTTGCTCCTGCAGGTAAGCGGGCCCCAGGGCTCCGTGGTGAGCGTAGGGGAGGACTGGTACAGCGAAGCCATGCACCAAAAAGCGCTTCGGCCGGTCATTAACCTGGAGGTTCCCCGTGCTCCCAAAAGCCAGGAGCAACAGTTTGTTACCGTCATTTACCCTTTCCAAGGAGATAATATCCCAGAAATAAATAACTTCTAACCATATGAAACGTTTTCTCGTAAGTTTACTCATTCTGTCTTGGAGCATTGCGGCCTATGCCCAACTTTCCCCCGAGATGGATGCCTACCTTAAGGAGTTCCCCCAGCGCGCAGCTTTCAACACCCATTCCTATGAGTTCCTGCCCATAAAGGACACTCCTGCCCCCAGCGGCTTCAAGCCTTTCTATATTAGCCACTACGGCAGGCATGGCTCCCGTTCGCACGGGTCCGACAAAACCATCGCAAAACTGCGCGACCGCCTCAAGAAAGCCTCCTCAAAGGGCCTTCTTACCCCCGCCGGCGATTCCCTCCTGGCCTATGCCGATAAGTTAGTAAAGCTCCATGACGGCATGGACGGTCGCCTCACCCCCAGGGGAGCACGCGAGCACGAGCAGCTGGCCGAAAGGATGTTTAAGCGCTATCCCGCCGTATTCCGCAGCGGAAAGGAAGTGCACGCCCTGTCCTCTGTTGTTCCCCGCTGCCTGGTTAGCATGTCGGCCTTCACATCTTCGCTCAAAGCCTGCAAGCCAGACCTCACCATTACCTGGGACAGCGGCGAAAAATATCAGCGTTTCATTTCCCGCAGCTCCGGCGACAGCCTCACGCTAATGGTTAAAAATATTACTTACGGCGAGCTAACGGCCGTTCCCTATGACACCATGGCCGTGTTTACCCGCCTCTTCAAAGACCCGGCCCAGGGCAAGAAAATTTATTCCAAGCCCGCCAGCTTTGTAGGAGCCATTTTCACTACGGCCCAAATTGCCGAGGCATTTGACATTAACGAAAACCTGTTCAGTTTCCTCCCCTGGGATGCTGTAACCTCTATATACGCCCGGCATGCCCTTAGCGCCTATCTAAGGCAGTGCAACTCGGCTCCTTTTGGCGACATTCGCATGCCGCGCGCCCAACTCCTGGGCCAGGAAATCATTGACCGGGCCGACGAAGCCATTGCCGGAGCTCCTGTGGCCGCCAACCTCATCTTCGGCCACGATTGGCCTTTCCTGGGCATTTGCTCCTACTTCGGCCTGGAAGGATACGGATATCCCCGGCTCTCGCCCGAAGAGGCTTTTCGCAGCTGGAACGGCGCGCGCCTGTGCCCCTTTGCCGCCAACCTGCAGCTCATCTTTTACAAAAACCGCAAAGGAGAAGTGCTGGTTAAGTTCCTGGCCAACGAGCAGGAAACCCTTATTCCGGAACTGGAAGCCTACTCAGGCCCCTATTACCGCTGGGTAGACGTGAAGAATTATGTCGCTAAAAATAATACCAATCCTATCATGAAAAAAGAAAAGAAAACAGCCAAGCCGGAGGGCTTTGTCCTTGAGCATCCCGCCATCGATGTGGCCGATCCTGTAGCTACCGCCGCCTGGTGGTGCGAAAACCTGGGCTTCACCATTACCCGTCAGAAAGACGACGAAACCCATACCACTTTCCTGGTCGATGCCAGCGGCCGCATTGCCATTGAAATGTATCGCGCCCGCACGCAGCCCCAGGCCCCCGACTATGCTTCCATGGATCCCCTTACGCTCCACTTCGGCTTCATTTCCAAGGATGTAGACGCCGACATAGCGCGCCTTGTCAAAGCCGGTGCCACCCTGGTAGTGCACGAAAAAGCACCCGGCTTTGACGGCGCCATGATGCGCGACCCTTCCGGTATTCCCATTCAGTTTGTAAAGCGTGAACAAAGCGTACTGCTCAAGTAAGATGAAACGAATCCTTACTTCCATACTGGCCCTGCTGGGCGCAGAACTGGCCCTGTCGGCGCAAATAGTGATATCGGCCGACGAAACCCTGGGGCCCATCAAGCGCATGAACGCCGTGAACAATGGCCCTCGCATCAATAACGCCGAGCAAGTTTATACCGGCACAACTGGCTATTTCATGGCCGCCAACGTGGGGTATTCCCGCAACCACGACGCCGCCGGCGCCGGCGCCTACGGAGAGCATGTGGTAGATATCTCCATCATTTTCCCCGATTTCTCCAAGAACCCTTCCAAGCCCGAATCCTACGATTTCACGCTCACCGACCGCTATGTGAAAAGCATCCAGGATGCCGGCGTAGAGGTCTTCTACCGTTTGGGCCAGAGCATAGAAAACCAGCCGCTCAAAAAGTACAACATCTATCCTCCCAAGGATAATAAGAAGTGGGCCCAGATTTGTGAGCACATCATTCGTCACTACAACGAAGGCTGGGCCGACGGTTTCCACTACAATATAAAGTACTGGGAAGTATGGAACGAGCCTAACCTGGAATGGGACAACGACCAGTGGAAGGTGAATCCCCGCTGCTGGGCCGGTTCCCCGGAGCAGTTCTACGACTTCTTCGAGGTGGCAGTGAAGCATCTCAAGGGCTGCTTCCCTAACCTACTCATTGGCGGCCCAGCCATGTCGGGCCGCGACCCTGGCGTGCGGGAAGTCCCCGTTTGGTACGAGCTTCTTCTCTCCGAGATGCAGCGCCGGAATGTGCCGCTGGATTTCTTTGCCTGGCACATCTACGAGTGCGACCCCACTGTGTACGTAGATTATTCCTATCAGGTGCGTGCCCTGCTGGATAAATACGGATATGGAAGCGCCGAGTCTTTCCTGAACGAGTGGAACTACATCAAGAGCTGGACCGACGACTATCCCTATTCCTCCCGCACCATGTCCAGCCCCAAGGCCGGTGCCTTTGTGTGCGCTTCCATGCAGGAAGGCCAAAATTGCCCCACCGATATGATGATGTACTATGACTGGCGCCCCGGGACCGTATTCAACGGCCTCTTCGACGCCTACAGTGACGCCCCCCTTTGGAGCTACTGGGCCCTCTATGCCTGGGGAAAGCTCAAGACGCTGGGCACCCAGGTAAAGGCCGCCTGCGACATCCCGGACGTTCGTGTAACCGCCGCCCGTAACGCCGATGGCAACCTGGGCATCCTGGTAAGCCGCTATTGCATGGACGACAACATCACTTCCGTGAAAGATGTTACGGTGAAACTGTCCCAGGGCGCCTTTGGAAAGAAGGTGCGCTGCCACATCACCGACCAGTTCAATATGTACACCGAGTTTCCGGTAGCCCTGCAACCCGACGGAACGCTGCTCCTACCCCTGCAGCCCCATTCCTTCGTGTTCATAGAGGCAGAATAAAAGAATTCCTCCCGGGCGGTCCGGGAGGAATTCTTCTTTATGGGGGAGTGAGAATTATTCGGCGGCTACATCTATCCATTCGCCCACCGTGCTGTAAACAAAGCTGGCAATTCTTTCCATGCCGGTGGCATTGGGATGGGCATAATCGTATTTGGGAATACCAGAGCTGCCATTTGCCTTGTAGCCAAACTCGCCCAGGATATCTACGGCACGTACATCGTCCCAGTGGGCAGCGATGAGGTTAACGGCATCGCCCATTCCATAGTACAGATAGTCTCCAATAACGCACACAATCTTGGCCTTGGGATGGCGCACCTTTATCATCTGGATAAGGCGGATGTAGGCCGAGCAGAAGGTTGTTCCGTCCAGGGCGTCGGCCGCCTCTACGGTAGTGGCGGCATCGGCGGCAGCAAGAAGCTCGTTCAGCTTATCCTTTGAGGCCTCGGGGAAGGATTCCGCTCCCATAGCCACCCCTTTAATGAGCTCCTCCGAGGTGGAGTTGTACAGCGTATGGCCATAGTCGTTGGTGCCGCCGTAGATGAGCACTACGTCCGGATTGCCAATGCCCAGCTGCTGCAGGCGGGTACCAAAGTCCCAGCCGTACCAGTAGGCGCCGGAGTCGCCGGTGGTGTTCTGAACCACGGTAGTATTGCCGGCCGAAATGTTCTTCTCGTATGTGCCGGTGCTCATCTTGGTGTAGATAAGTTTGTGCCACCAGGTATCTGTTACGGAAAGAACGTCGCCGTCACTCTTGGGATAGTAGGCGCCGCCCTTGGTGGTGTCGCACCAGCCCTTGAACGTAGAGATGGAGTCGCCGATGATGCTCACTTTGGTGGTGCGGTTAGGGTCGTCCATATCTACAATCTTCACCACTACATCGGCCAGATTAAAGCGGTTCTTTCCGGAGATGTTGTTCAGAGAGCCAATTATCAGATGGTCCTGATTGGTGACGCCCTCAATCTCTACGGTCTTGGTGTACCACTTCTTCTGCGTAGTCCCCGCAAGGCCAAGGGCATGACCGTTGGAAAGTGTTGCCCCCGTATATTTGCAGTATGAAGCGCTTGTTACATCCGTTGTGGAATTCATCGTTAGACCGGATTCGGCGAATACGGCCACATCCACTTCGCTGGCTTTCTCGTGCAGCAGGGCGGTAACGGTTACGCTGATAGTGGCTTTATACCCTTCGGGAATACCGGCCAGTTTGGGCGTAACGATGTGCGTACGGCCGCTGGTTGTGGCAACCCGCAGATAGCCGGTCCTGGCATAGACGGCGCTGTTGCCAAAGAAACCCCAGCCATTTGCCAGGCGCCTTCCAGGCGTCATCTGCACAGAGTTACCCCAAAAGCGGGTGCCGGTACTGCCATAGGTCTCAATAGTGCCGGCAGGATCTTCTCCAGAAGGGGGATCCAGCGTGCGGATGGATGCAGAAGGCATATACCCTGCTGCCACATCCCATTCGTCCGGGCCAAACGTTTCGGAGAGGTCTTCGGCCAAGATGATATCGCCGATGGCTGCATTTGAAACAGTGGACGCATCTACACGGGTAAACGGTTCTGTTGTGGCCCAAACCACATTGGAGACTTTCTCGTTGCCTTCCGTTGTGTCTGTGGCCCTGAACCAATAGTCGGTATCGGGGTCCAGGCCGCCAAAGATAAAGCGAGGCTGCTTACCGCTCCATTTAGAACTGCCGGCATCAATAATATGAGAGACCACCAGGTCTGTGCAGGCGGCATCCCTGTAAAGGGCAATAGTCCAGGGCTTCTCAATGTCATCGTCGGCCGACACTCCTTCGGTCCATGTGAAGGTGAGGGAGCAGGAAGTAGCCCTCCCCAGGCTGGCCGTAACGGGAGGGATATCGTTCAGCGAAACAATTTGCACCTTCACGTCGTCCAGCCAGAAGCGATTCTTGGTGTCTACGTCCTTGAATGAACCTATGACCAGGCAATTACCCGACATCACTCCTTCTATGCGAACGGTCTTGGCTTCGAGCTTCCTTGCCGACGCTCCAAGAGCATATCCGCGTGCGAGCGATGCCCCTTCATATTTTCCGCCTCTGGCCGAGAAGTTAGCGTTGTCGCTCTGGTCTGGAGCAAGCACCAGGGAAAGGTTGGTGCGGTCGTTCACAAACACGGCAACGTCATTTTCAGAATTAAGGGGACAGGCTGTCACAGTTACATCGACGGTGGCCATTTTGCCTTCGGGGATGCCGGAAAGGGCAGGGGAGACAATGTGGGTACGGGCGCCGGAGGCGGTGGTGCAAACACGCAGATGACCGTTGTAGGCATACACGGTGCTGTTGCCAAAGAAGCCCCAGTTATACAGGCGCTTATCGCTGGTAACCTTGGTGTCTCCGTAGACACGTCGGCCGCTTGAATTATAGGGCACGAAGGAACCTTCATGTTCACTGCTGCCCGTAACTGGCTCCAAAAGCTTTACCGCAGGGAAGAAACCGGCGGCAACTTGCTCCTCGTTGGGGCCCCAGGCCACTTCGCCGAAGTCTTCGGCAAGGATTAAGTCGCCCTCTTTAGCGTTGGTTACAGTGGAGGGATCCACTACGGTAAAATCGGCCGTCTGGCCTTTCACTGGATCTGATACATCGCCGTTATCCATGTTGGTTACCTTAAACCAATAGCTGGTTGCGGGCTGCAGGCCGCCGAAGACGAATCGGAGGTCGTTGTCTCCCCAGCAGGAAGATTCGGCCGGGACGTCGAAGGATACCAGGAGGTCCGTGCAGTCGGCGTCTTTGAAGAGTTCCAGCTTATACGGGAGTTTCTCTTCGTCTTCAATAGACTCGCTTGTCCAGCCAAATACCAACGAGGAGGACGAGCCAAATACAAACTGGGCCACAGGCTTGGGACGAGTTGCTTCCTGCTCGATGGTGACAGTTTCGCTGCCGTAGGAGTTGGAGAAGACTATCTTTCCGCTCCTGGACGTCTGGTCCGGATTAGCTGCCACCTCAAAGTTGAACTCGTAATCTACGAGGCCCTTGGTGGTAACATGGGTAATCCAGCTGGCGGCGGTAGGGTCGATAGCGGCCGTGACGTCGGCGTTTGCCTTGGCAATAATGGTCACAGACCCGCCTTGTGCACCCATAGGGATGGAATCCTCTGTCAGGATTAGGGCGCCCTTTTGCTTCTGGGTAACCTGGATGGTTTTGGTATCCTTGTCGCAGGTAAGGGTTACCGTGGCTGTACGGTCATCGTAGGCGGCATTGGCCCCGGCTTTGAGCGTAACGGTAGCATCCCCGGCCACACCGCTCTTAGGTTCAACAGTGAGCCATGCTTCGCTGGAAGCGGCCTTCCAGCCCAATGTGGCCGAGAAAGCAACCACCTGCTTGCTGCCCTCTTCGTCGGAAAGGACAACAGAAGGTTCCGACTTTAGCGTAATCTTTCCCTCAACGGGCGTGGGCTCCGGCTCCGGTTCTGGTTCGGGCTCTACCACCTTGTCGCAGGCAAAGGCCGCAAACGCAACGGCGAGAAGTAGACAAAGATACTTTTTCATACTTTTAGTAATTACCATTCGGCTACTTCAACTCCACTCACTTCAGAGCTACTGCCAAGGTATCCGCAGATGATATCCATGGTAAGATCTGCGTCGGCGTTCACGGTGTCGTTATTGGTGTTGTCCTGCCTTGAGGAGCCGGGAGCAATGATGCAAGAGCCCTTGAATGTAACAGTTGTCTCCGCGTTGCGGCTGTTGCAAAGGAGACCCACCTTGGTCTTGTTACCAATAACGGTACCACTGAATTTAAGGCCATTGAACAGGTACGTAGCTTTACCCGTGCCGGAATGGGCGCCGAACAGGCCTGCGGTGTAGTTTTGGCCGGAAACCGTTGCTTCGTGAGTGTCAATGGTGGCATCAAACACCAAATTATACTTATCTGTTGTGTGACTGACGTGGTACAGGCCAACAATTCCGCCCGCAAACAGATCGCCGGTTATAGTGGAAGAAACGGTGATGGTACCATAATTCCTGCAGTTGTTCACATTCAAAGCATTATTGCTCAGCCATCCGGCAATACCACCAATCTCAACATCGGCGTCGCGCGTTCCGTTCAGGACCTTAACATCACCATAGTTTCTGGCATACTGCAGTTTGATACCGGTAGTGGTATAGCCCACAATACCGCCGATGGAAAGATCATCTGCGTTGGTGGATGATTCGTCACTGATGGTACCGTTATTCTGAAGATAAGCGCTGGATGTACCAGTTGCAACTATATTACCTGTAGAGTTTCTTCCCAGGATACCGCCAATGGATACCAGCTTACCGGAACCGGAATTGGTAACGTCACCGGAATTATTGGCCTTGGTCTGTGTCATGGTACAACCCTTGTCAACCCAGCCCAGAATACCTCCAATGCAGACATTTGACACCGCCACGCCGGAATTGCTGATGGCGCCGCTGTTAGAAAGGGAAGTCATGACGGCAAAACGCACATATCCGGCAATACCGCCAATCTGGATAGAGTTGTCTGACGAACCAGAATTGCTGATAGCGCCGCTGTTGGAACAGGAAGCAATAGTGAAATCTGATGACTGGTCTGAGCTATTACCACCCTGACCAACGATACCGCCAATGGCAGGTGTCTTGAGCCAGTAGGCAGTGTTGGTAACATCACCGCTATTCTCGCAGCCACTGATATGGAATTCCGAGCCCCAGAAGGAACCCACCACACCGCCGATGATAAGTTCACCGTCGGTGGTGTTGGTAGTAGCGTTGGTAACGGAAGCCTCATTGATGCAGTCGGTAACCACGGCGCCGCTGCCTGCTACAGAACCAATGAGACCGCCAATGCGGTGTTCACCGGTTACGGCACTGGCCACATTGAACAGAACGCTTCCCTGGGATGTGCAGTCGGTTACAGTGCCGGAAACTACATTGGCAAGGATGCCAAGATCGGCCTGGTCTTCGGTAATGTTCAATGTAGAATTAAGCGTAAGATTCTTTACGGTACCCTTCAGGTTGTTGAACAGGGGCTTGGTGAGGCCGGTGATGGTCTTTCCGTTACCGTCAAAGGTGCCTTCGTAATCCTCAATGGAGGCAAAGGCTTCGGCAGAAGTGGCCGATACCTGGAACGATGACTTCACCTTGGCACCAAGCGTCTTTTCTCCGCCGGCCACCTGGCTCACAAACTCAAGGAAGGAAGCTTCGTCCTTGATGGATTTGTAGTCGCCGGTATCTCCACCGGAAAGGCTCACAATCTGCACCTTCACGTCGTCCAGCCAGAAGCGGTTCTTGGTGTCTACATTCTCGGCCGAACCTATGATGAGGCAGTTGTTGGAAGTGACGCCCTCAATTCTCACTGTACTTGTGGTGAGTTCCTTTGCCGGCTGGTTCAGGACATAGCCGTTGGTGAGCGATGCTCCGGTGTACTTACCTCCCTGGCTGGAGAACTTTTCTGCCTCTTTCTGGTCCGGGGCCAGCACCAGGGTAAGGGCGGTACGGTCGTTCACGAACACAGCAATATCATTGTCGGAATATGTAGGACAGGCTGTCACAGTTACATCAATGGTGGCAGTTTTGTCTTCGGGAATGCCGGACAGGGCAGGGGAGACAATGTGGGTACGGGCACCGGAGGAGGTGGTGCACACGCGCAGATGGCCGTTGTAGGCATACACGGCGCTGTTGCCGAAGAAGCCCCAGTTATACAGGCGTTTGTCGCTGGTAACCCTGGTGTCTCCGTAAACACGGCGACCAGTAGAATTATAGGGTACAAAGGTGCCTGCATGTTCGCCACTGCCCGTAACAGGTTCCAAAAGTTTCTCTGAAGGGAAGAAGCCTGCGGCACCATGCTGCTCGTCGGGGCCCCAGGCCACCTCACTGAAGTCTTCGGCCAGGATTACGTCGCCCTCTTCGGCATCGGTAACTGTGGTGGGATCCACTACGGTAAAATCGGCCGTCTGGCCTTCCACGGGATCCGAAACTTCGCCGCTTTGCGTATTGGTTACCTTGAACCAGTAGCTGGTTGCCGGCTGCAGGCCGCCGAATACGAAGCTGAGCGCATTACCGCCCCAGCAGGAATGTTCGGCAGGAATATCGAAGGAGACTTGCAGGTCGCTGCAGGCTGAATCCTTGAAAAGTTCCAACTTGTAAGGAACTTCTGCATCCTCTGCGGCCGTACAGCCGGTTGTCCAGCCAAAGACCAATGATGAGGATGAGCCATATTTAAACTCCGCCACAGGTTTGGTGTGTACCACCTCGTTCTTGTATTCGCTCACAGTGAACGCCTTGGGACGAGTCATTTCTTCTGTGAAAACGTTGCCGTAGCGGTCGGTGACTTTTACCGTTACAGGCGTGTCTGCGGCCGAAGCCGTGGCCTGGAAGAAGTGAAGCCACTTGGCTGTGCTGAAGGTGGTGGTGCCGCTGTTCTTGTTAAAGCGCGGAATAGTCATGGCTTCGATGTGAAGCGGGTCATAGACGCCTACCTCGGTTACATTCAAAGGTACTCCATTCTCGGAGATCTCCACCTTCCAGTCTTCGTCATAATCCCAGACGTTCACGAGAATAACATTATCTCCGTAACTCTGGATATGATTGTAGTATTTCGGATATCCTTCCGCAGAGGAACGGTCTGCAGTAATCACCTCCTTCACCTTGTTCATGTCATAGGCGCGGAACTGGTATTCGCGGGGCTGCAGTGCGGCCTGGTAATAATGAGTGAATTCGGTGCCCTTGACATCCCATACGGTAAATCCGCCGGGAGCGCCATCCTGGGCAATATGGATGCCGGGCGTGTGATAGCCGCTCCACCACCAGCTGGCGCAGATGGCGCCGCTGTTATGCTCTACGAATGTAGGAGTCCAGGTTTTGTTGAAGATATTGTGCGTATGGCCGCTCAGGAAGCGTACATTGTATCCGTCAAAGAGGCCGATGAAGGTATCCAGGTCGGCGTCCTTGCCGTTCAGCTGTTCTTTCCATTCCAAGCCGGAAGGACGTGCCAGAGGCTCATGGGCAGTCACAAAGACAGGAGTGCTCTTGTCCACATAGGAGAGGTCCTTCTTGAGCCACTCCAGCTGCTCGGCCGTGAAGTTCTTGGCATATTTGCTGCGGTTGTCCTGGCCGGGTTCTACGCCAGTGAAGTCCATGTTGTCCATCACAATGTAGTGGACCTGGCCCAGGTTAAAGGAGTAATAGTCCGGGGTAAGGTTCTCTGTGTATTTGAGAGCCTTGTCAAAGTCTCCGCCCACCTCCATCTCGTTGTCGTGGTTACCCATGGTGTGGAAGAAGGTGGTGGAGGGGAAGTAGCTGTTCATGGTTTGGATGTAATCCTCGAAACCATAGTTGTTGGCTATCCAGTACATGTCCCATGTCATGTCTCCCAGGGTGAGGGCGTAGACCTTTCCGGGGGCCTGCGCGATAGCCTCATTCATGAAGCCGGCCACTTTCTCGAACTGGGCCAGGTCTCCGGTGCGACGGGCCAGGTGAATGTCGCCGCAAACCAGCAGGGTGTAGTTGTCGTTCTGGGACTTCTCCAGGGTGAAGTTTACCTCTTCCTGGGTTTCCACATCGGCCTTAAGGGGCTCGTGAATCTTGGGAAGGAAGCCCAAGGCGGCAGGTTCGTAGCCGCTGGGGGTAATCATGAACACGTATTTCCATTTCTTGCCCGACTGCAGCTTGTAGTTGCCATTGGCGTCGGTTTTCACAATCTCAATACCGTCCGAGATTAGCACGCCAGGAACGCCGGCGCCGTCACAGGTGACGCTGCCATAAACGTTGAATTGGGTAATAGCGCCGTCTTGCTCTACGGTTACGGTTTCGCTGGCATACTCGTTGGTGAAGGTAATGCCGCCGCTTCTTTCCGTCTCATTGTCGTTGGCGGCCACTTCAAATTCAAAGACATAGTCTACCAGTCCCTTGGTGGTTACGTCTGTAATCCAGCTTTTGGCCTCGTCGGCAATGCTGGCGGTTACTTTGGCATTGGCTTTGGCGGTGATGGTTATCTTTTCGCCTTCGGCCGATACGGAAATCTTGGAATCTGTGAGCAGCAGGGCCCCTTTTTGCTTTTGGTTCACCTGGATGGTTTTGGTGTCTTTGTCGCAGGTGAGGGTAATGGTGGCCGAGCGAGGATCATAGTTGGGGTTTTCCCCAGCCGTGATGGTGATACTGACACTGCCAGCCTCTCCCTTGGTTTTATCTACGGTGAGCCAGGACTCGCTGGAAGCGGCCTTCCAGGCAAGGGTGGCATCAAACTCTACTGTTTTGCTGTCTCCTTCGTCCGACATAACAAATGGACCAGGAGTCTTGAGGGTGATTTTTCCCGCAACGGGTTCCTGTGAGCCGGAATCCTGCGGGGTCTCGGGTTCCGTTTCTTTGTCGCAGGCCCAAATGAAGGCGGGCACTAAAAGCAGATACAGATACTTTTTCATGGCAGTATTAGTTTTTGCATTATTTGCGGTTTGGCAGCGGGCGGCGGGCGGTTTTGCCGTTTGGGCGATATGTACCACATGCGGACGCGCTCATTTTTACAAATATATGTAAAAAAAGCCGAAGAAAAAGCAGTTTTTGAAAAAATAGGAAAGAAAAAGGAGGACGCCTTGCTATTTATTTAATTGATTATGAGGCCGATGCCATTATGTCCCGACAGCATGATTGGGAAATGCTTTAGGGTGGGAATGGGGTATGGTACCGCGCACTTTACATTTTGGCCTCATTTTGTCAACTCCCGCGGCAATCAGTTCCCTTGCGCTCGATCTTCTTCCACGGACCTCGCCGCGGGCTTCACCTCTGGCCTCACCCTCTTTGCGGGCGTAATCAATTTCGGCGAGTCTGTCAAGTTCGGTTCTCATGATTGAATCGTAGTTTTGTCGGTTCTCAATGGTCATGCTGGCCATCTGTTCCCGGAGCGGATGGTGGAATACGACAGAACACGGTCCTTAAAACTGTTCTGGGGCGCATTTTGAACCTCTACCAGGAACTCCTCCCCGCTAATATCGTCTTTGCATAGCAGGTCAAAATTAACACTTTTTTCGGATACCACCAAGCCGCGGCGCTCTTTGTTAAGGAAAGTAATGTGAGAGATGTGTTTCCCGGGGATGAGCAGTTCGATGATGCCGATAAGGAGTTGCTCGTTCTCGGGCGTGCACACAACCACCTTGAAGGTGGCGTCAAAAAGCAGGAAGGCAAGAAACGTAAAAATGTTTTTTAATACCCCCCTCTTTCGTCCCTATATGGGAGTTTTCGTCACATTTTTCTGTTTCTTAATATCGCTTTGCGCTCTGATCCGCCTCATTACCCGGTCTTCATTTGGATTCAGTGGCATCACTTAAACCCCATTCACATTATTGTTCTTTCCGAACTCGTTTCACTGAATGCTTATTGCCGATGAAGAAGTTTATCTCCAAGGAGGCCTCTTTCCGTGAAAACTTTTGTTGAATTGCGGTTCTTCGAGGATACATTTGTGGAGGAAATTTTGCACCGCAAACTCTGCAACTCGCTGGTTTATACTTCGTGTTTGATCCCCTACTGGATTCGTTCAAGGTCACAATTTGTGATCTTGAAGAAACATTGTTTGCCTCTTCTATTGTTAACTCGAACATAAAATCATTGGGGAAGCGGGTAATATTTCGCCTTACGGCTTGCTTCAACGCACGGGTTTCTACTCCATACAACCTTGCCAGATCAGAATCCAGCATTACCTTTTTCCCTCGAATCTCATGGATAAGATCCTGCACAAGAATTAGTTGTTCTTCACTCATAATCAAAAAACTATTTCAGATAAATGTAAACAGTTCCATTTGATCGTGGATGGAGAACCAGAGACATGGCAAAGATAAGAATTGTCTTTGGTCTTGCAAAAAGAAAACGCCCCAAAAGCGGTAATGCTGTAGGTCAAAGCGCGTGCGGAGACGTCCGGTCTGGGCCGAGTATGGCTGGGTGGCCGATGTGAGGGCTGTCATACCGAGGACGAAGACTTGCTATGAGGAGCCCCGCTCTTGGGTGCGTTTCACGTAATTTATAGATTATCAGCGTTTTACGAAAATTTGGTCACCTCCATCAAAGTAACCAATTTTATGCAAGTTGCTGAAATACATCTAATTACAAAAAACGGAAACTACTCCCCGCGGGAGATAATCAGTTCAGTAAATGTAGGTAAGCCTTATGCTTTGCAAAGTAGCAAAGAAAATGGGAGAAGTCCAAAATAAGAGAAGGAGATTCCGGGCGCCGGAAAGGGCGGATTGTTCAAGACTACTTAGTATTCAGTAGCGTAAGCCTCCGAGGAACTGCATCTTGTAGCCGGGAAAGATCCTGGCTACATTTGCAAAAAGTTCACAGATATGCTTACACGAGAACAAATTCTAGAGATTGATGCCTATTGCGCTGAGCACAAGGTC
>Ga0265300_10001176_pt1 | contig 25345 bp, 52 predicted proteins | sample AusTroGonzalo_MG_FD_193482 | JGI IMG/M metagenome (GOLD analysis project Ga0265300, IMG submission 193482) | Bovine rumen microbial communities from tropical cattle in Woodstock, Queensland, Australia - Gonzalo_03 | ecosystem: Host-associated > Mammals > Digestive system > Stomach > Rumen ...
CGGCCCGCCGTGTTAAGATTGTGTTAAATATCCGGAAATGGGGTTGACTTTTGCGCCGGATGGGTGTATACTATATACAGAAATCAGGAAAGCGAGGGCAATTTCAATGACGCGCGAGGATATGATTCGGGAATACGCCAACCGGTCTGCCGCCCATAAGTATATCGTGGGGTTTGAGTGCCGCGGCGACCTCTACTACACCGTATACGCTGGGATGATCGCGGACGAGCTGCTGAAACTCGATCGAGCCAGCACGAAAAAGGGCGGTATGCTGAAAGTCCGCATCCGCTTCAACAGCAAGGTGAAGGCTGCCATCGTGAACGCTGGCAAGGCTATCTTCCTCGGCAAGGCTAGCCTGCTGGATACCGCTGACAAGTATAACAAGGGCGAACGGTTTGAGCGGCTCATTACCGAAACCCTGACCGATGAGGTTTGGGTTAAGGACAGGATTCCCTTCTGGGTCGCGGGCGACATCCGCATCAACGGCGAGGAAATCCAAATCAAAATGGACGGCGCCGAACTCACAAACGAAAAGGCACTGGCTCGGGCGGCAATAGCCGCCTGAGTTAATTTTATGTTAATTTCTGGCCGGCCAGCCGTTAACATAAACTTAACTTGACATCCCGCAACTTTTCTGCTATACTATATACAGAAAGAGAGGGAAACAGAATGAAAAAGATGATTTGGTTCGATATGGATGGCACGATTGCTAACCTCTACGGTGTTGAGAACTGGCTCCCGATGCTGATCGCCAGCGATCCCACGCCCTACAAAGTCGCCGCTCCGCTGGTCAATATGAGCAAGCTGGCTCGCAAGCTGAACGCGCTCCAACGCGCTGGCTACAAGGTCGGCATCATCAGCTGGCTGAGCAAGAACAGCACTCCCGAGTATGACAAGGCGGTGACTGCCGCGAAGGTCGGCTGGCTCCGCAAGCATCTGAACAGCGTCAAGTTTGACGAAATCAAAATCGTAGCCTACGGCACTCCGAAACAGACCCTCGGCAACGGCATCCTGTTCGATGACGAAAAGCCTAACCGCGACGCTTGGGGCGAAGGTGCCTATCACCCCGATGATATGATGGAAGTCCTGTTCGACCTCACGGTTTAACAGGATTTTAACTTGCTGGCCGGCCTAGACGTTAACACACAATTAACTTGACTTCTTTCCCAAAATGTGGTATTATAGATATAACGAAAGGGGAAATGCTAAATGAACTGGGATTTTGACAAGATGCGGGAAGTGGTGCGGCGTGCGCCCGCGACTCCGAAGATTCGCCGTATGCGCCTTAATATGTTTGACATCTATCGCTATTGCGAAGAATATGACAAACTGTGGCAAATGGTCAACGACTTGAAAGGAGAATAAGATTATGGATTTGCTTTCCTGTATTGCCGCGATTGACTCTCTCACCCTTGAAGATAAACAGCGCTTGATGACGACCCTCGGCGAGGCGATCGAAGAAGAAAAGGCGTTGCGGCGAGACGCCTTACGCACGAAACTCACGGATAAACTCCGTCAGGTTTTGAATGATATTCAGTGGGAAGGTTTCACGGTGGACATCACTCTTGATTGCCCCGATGATGTGGAATATAAAATCTTTCCCTCGGATGTAATCGAGATAAAGTTGAAGGGATGATAATGTTATCATCCCTTTAATTTTCTGGCCGGCCCGTCCTTTACATAATTTTAATATACCCTATCATCAACCCTAACGCAATCCCTATCAGCCAACCACGTCCCAAAAAGGCAGTAAACACAAACATCACAAACATAAACAGAAACCAAATACGCGCCGCATTTTCTTTCATCTTGCGTCCCCTCACTTTCTATGAATAGTATAACACAAGCGTATGAAAAAAGCAAAGACAATCATTAAACTATATTATGACAAAGTTATGCGCGCCCGGGCCACCGGCCCGCGGTTAGCCGCCGCTAACTGTTAAGAAAAAGAAAAGAGGCTTGCGCCTCTTCCCTCTGGGGCTTACGCCTCTTCCTTCTTAGCCTTAGCCTTGGCTACCTTGGCAGCCTTCTCGGCATCCTTGGCAGCCTTGACATCAGCCTTGATGCGCTTCTCGGCTTCCCACTCTTCCGCAGCCACGAAGGGGTCGAAAGCCTTGGACACCTTGGTGTCCTTCCACGCCTTAGACTTGACGGAGACTTCCGTCCACACTTCCTGTCCCTCGACATTCTGAAGGATGGCGAAGGAGCCGTCCGCGAACTTGACCGCATCATTTTCTTCCAGTGCGGACATAATGGCGGCGATGGTCATCTGGCGAGCGGTGGACTTGATTTCGTTGGCATTCATCATTCTGATTCCCTTTCTGGTTTTTGGGGCTTTTCCTTGCCCTTTCTATAATTATTATAGCAGAGTTTCAGCGAAAAGTCAAGTTAATTGTTGGTTAAGTTTCTTAACTCCTCGTCCTTACCACTCTTGCCCTTGGAACAATTATATTATAGCAGAAAATCCATTCAAAGTCAAGTGAGTTTACAAAAACTTAACAATCGGCGGGCCGGCCCACACTTAACCTAATCTTTACTTCCTTTCAGGATAAGTCTGGCGCCGCTTAACCCAAGATTAACAAACGCCCGGCCAGAAAGTTAATTTAAAATTAACTTTCGTGGCTATAAGCGTAGTCGATGATAACCGCCTGTCCCTCTAACATACCCCAGTTTTCACTGTGAAGGTCGCCGATTCCCATTTCATCATAAAGGAAGTCGCGTTCATCGTCAGAAAGAAAGTCGTCAATATCCCAATAGTCAAGGTCATACGCAACCTTAACGCGCGGCATTACATAGAACACACGACCACGAACCTCAATCCGCGTAATATCAGCAAAGAGATAGGAATAGTAATGTTCCTTAATCTTCTGATACATCTTGTATTCCTCGACACAGCCGCCGAACATACGCCGATGTTCGCCGTCATAATCCCACTTCACAACATAGTCAGAAGTGACAAGGCAACGGCGCACAGAGCCACAGCAATACTGAATCGCGCGATGCTTGTCTCGGTTAAACTTCTCAACCGCAACACCGATAGAATACTTGCGCATATAGGGAACGAAATCCCGCATCAACTTTTGCGCCCGCACAATGTAATTCGACTTCATTTCATCGACCCTCTTTCTGTATTTATTATACAGGAAAAGGAGCCAGTTGTCAAGTTAAATCTTTGTTAACTGCGGGCCGGCTTTTGTTAATTTTATTTTAATTTCATACCGGCCCGCCAATGTTAACTCCTGGTTAATTATCCCAATAAGCACTTGACATTTCATTTAATTTCTGTTATACTATATACAGTTGAGGGTGAGGGAAGTAATTCCCCAAACCCAAAACTCCTTCACGAAATCTTAACTTGACAAAGAGCGGAAATCGTGATATAATAAGGATGTTAAAGAGCGAGAGTCACCGTTCGGAATCCTTTGAATCCGCCCGCGGAGGACATGCGCACATGAACACAACAGTCTCGCTCTTTAACAAACTCTTAACTTGACATTATAGCCGATTGGTGCTATAATAAATACATCAAAGGGAAGGAAAACCCACCAAACCAGAAAGGACATTACACTATGAAGAAGTCTGTTCTCGAATCCATCCGCAACTATCTGAACGGCGACAACACCGTTGACCTGTCCATCGTGCGCGATGAGGTTAACGCCGAGTGGGAGCGCCTGAACGCCAAGGCGAACGCGAACCGCACCGCCTATGACGATGCCAAGGTTGTCGCCTTTGACATCCTGTGCGACAAGCCTATGACGGTGAAGGAAATCTTCGCCAAGGGTGAGGGTCTGTGGCCGCAGGGCTTCACTGCCGCGAAAGTCCAGTATGCTTTCCTTCACTACTGGAACGACGAAATCGACAAGCACGACAACGGCAAGTCGGCTTACACCTACACCCTTCGGGTGTAATTGAGACAGCCGCCCTTCGGGACGGCTATTTCATTTTGTAAAAGTTTTGTTAATTTTCGGGCCGGCCCGCGATTTAACAATCCTTTAACCTTCCAAACTATTGACTTTTCTCGTAATTTCTGCTATACTATATATGTCGCAAGGGAACAGGGGCGACCAACAAGGAGCGTGACCAATCTACTTAGTTAAAGAGCGGCTTATGCGTAAACCCCAACGGAGACTGCCGCGAATTAACAAACCTTTTACTTGACATTATACCAAATCTATGGTATAATAAATACACAAAAGAGAAGGAAACTCTCAAAAACCAGAAAGGGATTCATTATGAAGAAGAACACCATCACCGCTCTGTACAACTACTTCGTGAACTCTGATGACACCATCGACCTGTCCACCGTGGTTGAGGACATTCGCGCCGAGTATGAGCGCACGGTCGCCAAGGATGCGGCGAAGGCTAACGCCTACGATGTCGCGAAGCCTATCGTGTTCGGCGTGATGACCGAGCCGATGACGGTCAAGGAGATTTTCGCCAAGTGCGAGAACGACCTGCCCGATGGCTTCACCGCGCACAAGATTCAGTATGCTCTGCTGAACTACTGGCGCGATGAGGTTGTCAAGATTGACAACGGCAAGTCCCCCTTCACCTATATGGTGAAGTAATCCCAACTAACCGCCCTTCGGGGCGGTTTTTTGTTTTGTAAAAAGTATGTTAAGATTCGGGCCGGCCAGGAGTTAACAAACTCTTAACTTGACTTTCAGCCCTTGCGGATGTATAATAGATACAGAAATTAAGAAAGGAACTAACCAAAATGATTCTTAACATCTCTGACCGCTACATTCTGATTCTTGACGTTGAAACCGCGAATGATACGACTGATGCTATTGTCTATGACATCGGGTTTATGTTGGTAGACCTTTACACAAACTCAATCTGTGAGCAAGGTTCTTTCGTGATTCGTGATACTTTCGTATATGAGCGCGAACTTATCAAGAGCGCGTATTATGCGGAAAAGATTCCCGAATACGTTGCGGACATCCAGCAGGGCAAGCGTCAAATGATGGATTTTTTGACGGCGCGGCGTCACATTCTTAACATAATGGCAAAATATGATTGCCATACTGTCGCGGCGTATAACTGTAATTTTGACCGCAACGCGCTTAACACCACCCTTCGCTTCTTAACAAAATCTAAACAAAGGTATTTCTTCCCCTATAATACAAACTTTGTTTGTATTTGGAATATGGCTTGCGATACGATTTGCCAAACGAGCGAATATAAAACGTTCGCCGAGACTAACCGCCTTTATTCCAACCACGGCAAAAACTACCGCGCCACGGCAGAAACGGTTTACTCATTCTTAACAAACGACCCTGACTTCCACGAAGAACACAAGGGTTATGACGATGTTAAGATTGAAAAGGAAATTATGGAAATGTGTCTGGAATATGACAAGAACTTTAAGGGAATCAAACGGAATTGTTGGCAAAAAGTGCGGCGCGGGGCTCTTGTAGCCCTGCGTTAATTTTATGTTAAAAGCGGGCCGGCCAGAACTTTACACAAAATTAACTTGACTTCCTTCCTGGATTCTGATATACTATATGTAGAAAAAGAAAGGGGATTTGAGTTATGACTGTTAAGGAACTGATTGCCGCCCTGAACACCCTCCCGTCCGATGCCACTGTGGTTTATGCCGTCGACCACTTCATCGTCGATGAAGTCATCTATGATGACTACGATGATACTGTGTCTTTCACGGGCACTCGCGAGTTTGACGAGGTTGAAGAGGAACCCGATTACACTTGGAAACATATTCCCGATGATGTAGACGAATCAAACTACGACCCATATTGCGGATGCGATATGTATGAAGTTGCTGAGATGTGGTAATTAACCACATCTTAACATTGGCCGGCCCGCCGTTTAACATACTTTTAACTTGACTTCTGCGTGCGAATGGTGTATACTATATACAGAAAGTGAGGGAACACAAATGGAAAAGAAGAATCAGAACCGTGAAACTTGGTGTGGCTATCGCCCTTCCGTCATTCCCGCGAAAAAGAAGAACAAGAAACACGAACGCAAACAAGGTAAGCAGATTTGCCGCAATGCTATGAAAGGGGAGAAAGACTAATATGTATAAGGAAGGAACTGGCACCCACTACGACCATAATACTGGTAAAGAGGAACCGCTTTACTGCCCCGTAAATGGTTGGGATTGCCCCTACTATCACAAAGGCATCTGCTATATCGCAGACCCTTTGGAAGATTGCCTTGATTGGCAGTCTATGTGGGAGAGTTGGGAAGAGTGGGAGGATGCTTAACGCATCCTTAACACTGGCCGGCCCGAGATTTAACAAACTTTTTACTTGACTTTTCCTGGATTTTGTGTTATAATAATTATAGAAAGTGAAAGGAGAAAGTCAAATGATTATCACCATTGAAGTTGACACCAATAACCCGCATACTGTTTATACGCGCAATGAGGACAATTCCATCTCAATCGAATACAGCGGCTTTGAACCCGATGAATTGTATCTTGAAGAAATTATTAACGATTTCTTAACTTGACTTTTCTCTCCGAATCTGCTATACTATATCCAGAAAGTGAAGGAAAACACTAAACCAGAAAGGAATAACACCTATGAGTAAGGCATCTCTCGAAACCGAAATCCGCAATAACGTTCTCAAAACCATCATTGACGCCGTGAACCCTATCAGCGATATTCTCCCCATTAGCGCAAGCGAACTTGCCCTCCCCATCGTTGACAGCGAAGGCAACGAAAAGTTCGCCGTTATCAAAGTCACCATTCCGCGCGGTGAACGTGACGGTAACGGCGGTTACATTCCCTTTGACGGCTACGCCGCCGCCGAGGAATGGAAACTTGTGCTTGCTGACCGCGCAGATAAGGCGGCAAAGCGCAAAGAAAAGGCGGAACGCGCCGAAAAGGAAAAGGAGCGCAAGCGTGCCGCGAAAAAGGTCGTGAAAGACCTTAACACGGTGGGCTTTAAGGCTCTTGTGTCACAGCCGATTGATGAGGGTGAGTAATCACCCTCTTTGTTATTTTGTGTTAATTTTCGGGCCGGCTTGTTATTTAACATAAACTTAACTTGACTTCCTGGATGCTATCGTATATAATATATATACAAAGAGGAAAGGAAATGACGCAAATGAAAATCTGGTTTGATATGGACGGCACTATCGCCGATTTCTACGGCGTAGAAAATTGGTTGGATTATCTTCTTAACGAAGATGCTACGCCCTATGAGATGGCTAAACCCCTTCTTAATATGAGCCTTCTCGCCCGCTACCTTAACAAAGCCCAGCGGCAGGGGCACGAAATCGGCATCATTTCGTGGGGCAGCAAGAACAGCACTGACAACTTCCTTAACATGGTTGTTCGCGCGAAGTTTCAGTGGCTTAACAAGCATCTCCCCAGCGTGTCTTTCGACAAAGTTTACATCGAGCATTACGGCACTAACAAACTGAACCGTTGCGGCGGTGGCATCTTGTTCGATGATGAACTTAACAACCGCGTAACGTGGGGCAAGGGTGCTTACGAACCCACCGAAATAATCCGCGTGCTTAAAGAACTGGTTGCTTAACCAGTTCTTAACACTGGCCGGCCGGCTAATTAACATAATCTTAACTTGACTTCTTCTTTAAGATATGCTATAATAAATACATCAAATGAAAGGGGAAAATAAAAATGACCGATTACGAACGCCTGTATAAAATGTTTAAGCCCTACGCAGAAGATAAGGGGTGGGGTGAAACATACTGCTCTTTTGAAGAAAATCGAATCATTCTCCATACAAGTGATAGTTATTGTAATGCGACATTATTCTTTAATGAAAAGGGTGAGTTTGTCGGTTTTGTAGATTAGAGTGGCGGTTTACCGCCACTTTAATTTCACGGCCGGCCAGCGTTAAGATTATGTTAATTCCTGGATTTACTACTTGACTTTGAGCGGAGATTCTGCTATAATATTATTGTTGAGAGGGCAGGAAACAGGGGATAGCCCATCAACCGCGTGGCGCCCGCGAAGAACTCCCCGCAACTTACGACCGCCTGTTCCCATTAAGCGCACAGCCGCAGGCGTGATTAAGAGAAACGAAAAGGAATAACTCTTAACAAACCTTTAACTTGACATTAAGCACAAAACGTGCTATAATGATTACACAAGATAGGGGAAGGAAAACCCCATCAAACCAGAAAGGGAAAGAATATGAAGAACACTCTGACTTACGCACAGGCTCTGACCATCGCTATCGAATCCATTGACGACGCCGCGGTTATCGACCGCCTGCGTGCTCTGCGCGAGACTCTCGCGAAGCGGTCGCAGCGCAGTGACAACTCCAAGGCAAAAGCAAACGCCAAGCGCAAGGAACAGACCGCCGCGAAGCGTGCGGAACTGTGCGCGCAGGTTGTGCCGATTCTCCGCGAGGTCATCACGACCGATATGACGGCGAAGGAAATCTTCACCGCCGCGCAGGAACGTCTGCCGCAGGATTTCACTGTCGGTAAGGTTCAGGCGGTTCTTCTGCGGGAGATGGCTCCCGAACTCATCAAGACCGAAGTCAAGAACAAGGCGAACACCTATCGCCTTGCGGAGTAAGGAAAAGGGCGCAAGCCCCTTTCTTTTTGCCCACCAGTTAGTCTAGGCTAACTCGGGCCGGACAATGTAAAGATTATGTTAAGAAGAGGCGGCCCGCGATTTAACATAATCTTTACACGCCAAAGTATTGACTTTTGCCGCGATTTCTGATATACTATTATTGTTGAGAGGGCAAGAAAACCTCAAGACAATCGGGTGAAAGTCCCACCCCTCTCAACAAACTCTTAACTTGACATTACAGCGCGAAAGTGCTATAATGAATACATCAAGGGACGGGGCGTCGCATCAGGGCAGCGACAGAGGTAAACCGCAAGGTGATTACTGAAAGGCATATGCAAAAGCAGCCGAGTACAGGGTTCAATTCCCTCCCGTTCCACCAGATTATAACAGAATCTTAACTTGACAAACGGTTGAGAATCTGATATAATAAATACACAACAGAGGAAGGAAAACCTCGCAAACCAGAAAGGGAATTACTATGAAGAACACCATTACCCGCGTTGACGCTCTGAACTTTGCTATCGACACCATCAAGACCTTCCGCGAAAACGACGCCGAAGTGTGCGACATCCTCACCAAGATTCGCGACGGTATCGCCAAGCCGCGCAAGGTAAGCGACGAAGCCAAGGCTAAGGCTAAGGCGAAGCGTGCGGATGCCCGCTCTGCTCTGATGGCGCAGGTTCTCCCCATCCTGCGTGATGCTCTGACCGAAGGCGGCACCGCGAAGGAGATTTTCGCCAACTGCGCGGAGATGCTCCCCGAGGATTTCACCGCGTCCAAGGTTCAGTATATTCTGCTCCACGAACTTGCCGATGAGGTCGAGAAGATTGAGCAGAAGGGCAAGCCCAACGTCTACAAGATGAAGGGCTAATAAAGAGGGCGAAAGCCCTCTTTTAATTTTGTGTTAAAATCGGGCCGGCCAGTGCTTAACATAGAAATAACTTGACTTTCCTCAAATGTTGGGGTATAATAGATATAGAAAAAAGAGAGGAGCAACCCAAATGATTAAGATTGAGCACGTTTACACGACACACGTTTACATCAACTACTATCACAATGATGAACCGTGGCGACTTGATGAGCGTATGGTTGACACTATGGATGCCATCGCCGAGCACGTATGTGAAATGCTTGTTAAGCACGACTTCACATCTGCCGATGTGTGCGATGCCCAAACAGGCGAAGTTTTGATGATGATTACGCGGAGTTAACCTCCGCGTAATACTGGCCGGCCCGCTTTGTTAAATCTATGTAAACCTATTGACTTCCAACTGATTTTCTGCTATACTATATATGTCAGGAGGGGGAAAGGAAATGCTAGACAAAGCAATCAAATCAGGCAAAGAACATCGCAAGCCCTACTATGATACGCGACGTTTTGATTGTACTTGCCGCAATCACGGTTCTTGTGAGTGGTGTAAAGCAAATCGGCTTTACCAGATTACCAGAGAAAAAGACAAAGCAAATAACAAACTTAACGAATACTTTACTTGACAATCCCCAAATCCTGTGATATAATATAATCAAGAAGTGAAGGAAAACACTTACAAACCAGAAAGGGTCTACACTATGAAGATTTCCAAGGCTATCGTCGATTCCAACATCCGCACCGCTATCTTCAACGCCCTGAACGTCGCCAACATCGAAGGGTTCCACAAGATTAACGACCGCCAGTATGGTTGTATCGTTGAGGACGTCAACGGCGACCGCCGCTACGCCCGCGTTGGGGTAATTGTTGCCGAAATGCGCGAGGATATGACCGCGGACGAACTGATGGCGTCCGAAATCGCGGACTACAACGCGAAGCAGGAAGCCAAGGCGAAGCGTGCCGAGGAGCGCAAGGCGAAAGCCGAGCGCGACAAGGCGAAGCGCGAAGCCGCCAAGAAGGAAAAGGAAGGGGAGTAATCCCCTTCTTTAATTTTGTGTTAAAAATCGGGCCGGCCGTTCCTTAACAAACACTTAACTTGACTTCCTATAAAAACTATGCTATACTATATACAACAAATGAAAGAGAGGTCATCACTTATGACTAACAACGAAATGGCTTTCACCAACCAGCAGATTGATGCCGCTTACATCAATTCCCTCGTTGACCTCGTCAACGCTTGCCGCAAGTATAGTGTGGAGATTGATAAGGTCGCTTACTACCAGCACGGTTGGGTTATCACCTTCAAGGGCTATCCGAACGCCGACGCCATTTGCCATAATGGCAGTATGGGCAGTCCTTGCTACGGCGGTCTTTATGACCCCGAAGTTGAGGACAACAACTGGAACAATAGTGGTCGTTGGGAAACTATCGGTTTCCCGTGGGACGGCGAGGATGTTAGCGTCCATCGCGCCGAAACCCTTGCGCAGATGATTCACGCGCTTGATTACGGCGTTAACTGGGAAGATTACGAGGGTTATTAAATCCTCGTTAATCTGGCGGCCAGCACTTAACAAACACTTAACTTGACATTTCGCGCAATTCGTAGTATACTATATACAGAAAGAAACGAGAGGGGACTTCACAGTGAGCATCTTTGTGGTTATTTCCGATTACTTCACCAATTATTACTTTGGCGTTTATTCCAGCATCAAGCGCGCACGCATCGCTTTGGAAGATTTCCTCGCTAATGAGGAAGATGTCGTTGCTTTTGAGGACCTCGGCGATTATCGCTATCAGTTTACGACTGCGGACGGCGAAACTTTCGGAGTTGAAATCTGCTTCGATGTTGTTGATGAGGAGTTTCAGGAAGAGATTTGTAAGGAGGATGAATAATTTATGAAGTGTCCTAATTGTGGTTGCTCTAATCTTCGTGCGGTTGATACTCTTGATTCAGACTATTGCGGTGGTTTTTATCAAGATGTTGTTGAAGGCGTTTGCCCCGATTGCGGCAAGGCGTGGCGATGGGTCGAAGTTTTCACCTTTGACCACTATGAAAACATTAAAGAAATCAATGAGAACGACCATCTTTGATGGTCGTTAACTCTGTGTTAAGAACCGGCCGGCCCGCAACTTTACATAAACTTTACCCAATCTCTGTTGCTTCTTAACACTCGCCTGTGGTATACTATATACAGAAAACGAAAGGGGAATACACCTAATGAAAATCATCATTGAAGTCGCTCTGTCCATTTGGCTCACCTCGTCCCTGTTTATGCTCTACTTTTGGGCGGTCAGTTTCTTCTCGTTTTATCATTATCAGAAGAAGGTTCTACGGATGCCCCTCGGGTCTTTCCTTTATATCCACTTCTGCCCCATCGTCCACACCGTCAAGTGTTTTCGCATTATGCGGCGATACGCCGAACTGAAAAGGGAACGCGGATTGTAAAATCCGCGTTAACTTCGGGCCGGCCTATCTACCGGACATTCCAGGGTCCAGGCGCACAACTACCCTGGATCTATCTTTGGCCGGCCCGCAAACTTAACCAAAAGTCAACATTTACCCTCTCCAAATCTTAACACTACTATGGTACAATATCGGGGGAGGCGCCAGTTAGTCAAGACTAACTCCAGTTAGTTTCGGCTAACTAACTCTTTTTGGACTTCGGACTTCCCCTCTTCAGTATAGCACAATTTATGTTAAGAGTCAACATATTTTGTGTTAAGTTTTTGTTAAAATTATATTATCCTACCATTTGACTTAGGTATAAAATTATGTTATAATTATTATAGAAGGAATAAGGAGAGGTTATATGGTGTGGCAAGCTGGAAATCGGGCCCGCGAAACAAGCTGGAAAGCTGGACCTTTGGCTGGCCCGGCCAGCTGGAATGTAGACTGGCCAGCTGGAAAGCAATGAGCTGGATTTTTTAAAAAAAATATCCCATTCTAGTATAACATAAATTATTTATTTTGTCAAATAAATAATTATTTTTTATTTTAAAATAAAATATTTTTATTTATTAAAAATAATTTAAAATAATTTAAAAATAATTAAAATACTTTTCTTTTGAGAAAATAAAAAATTGGGGGGCGCAAAAATGTATTATATAATTTCAGAAAAAGGATACATCGGAACGCAAGCTGGAATCGGCTATAAAGGAAAAAAGATGTATCTTTGTTATTCAGATAACTATATTAAAGACTGGGCGAAAAGCTGGGATAACTCCGCAACGCCAGAACTTTTTGGTTATAAAATATTACCAAATAATTTTCAATTTGATCATTATATAAACTTTAAAACGGGTGAAATACAATGAAAGAAGGACTCCATTTATCCGACGCTCTAACACTAGAAAAACCACAATATCAGCTGGGACGTCTTAATCTTATAGTAGCACAGACCGGCCAGGGTAAGACAACCGCCGCAGTCCATACTATTCCCGAGCAGCTGGGCATTCAGCCGCAACGCTGTCTCATTCTCATCGACACCACGATGGGCGAGGAAGAAAAAATCGCACTTGATGAATGCCAAATGTGGGGCGAGAAGCTGGACCGACCCTATATATTAAATTATCAAAAGTTCGCCGCAATGGTCAAGCGCGGCGAAATCAGTGCATCTATGTTTGATTACATCGCGTGCGACGAAATCCATAACCTAATAAAATATGTAAGAATAGATGAAGCTAACATCTGGCGTCGAAATCCCGAAAGTGACCGTGAAGTAATTTGTCTCTTGCTCGCGCACGAGTCTCTCGCTTATGTCGCCATTGATACACTGCTTCACTGGGCTGAACTCCAGGGTGTTTGGTGGTTTGGGTTGACGGCCACCGCAGACAATCTAGAAAAATGGCCGCGCCTCAAATCCTATATTAATGAAATCCAAGTCCAAGAACAACTAATGGCATACGAGGTATTCCAGAAATATGCCTACACCGACGTTCATACTCTACTTGCCGCAGACCCAGAAGTCAAACGCTTAATCTTCGCACCCACTATTGACCTCGCAGAGCAGTTCGCGCGCGAAATTAGGGAAAAAACTGGACGCAAAGTAATGTGTATTTGGTCAAAAAGAGCAACCAAATCCTTGTCCGAGGGGCAGCTGGATACCATTCACCACCTACAACAACAGCATACATATCCACAAGACATTGATGACATTATAGCGACCGAAGCCTACGCCACAGGCTGGAACCTCGTAGACGATAATGTTCAAATAGTTATCGTCCATAGCGGTAACAAAGATATTCAAATCCAATTTCCAGGGCGTAAGCGAGGAGACTGGCAAATACAATATAATTATGATAGTCAATTAGCTGCCAACGAAAAGCGTATGACTCGTAAACAACAGGCCAGAGAAGAAGTTGCCAACAAAAAATGGGTCCTACCCCCAGAATATCTAAACCGAAAACTAACAAAAGAAGATAAGGAAAAACTAATCCAAGAAATAGGGTATCCCAAAAAATGGACATCGCTTAAAAAAGATTTATCACAATACTATGACATAGAACAATCAGGAACAGGACTATATTATAGTCATATAATAAGAGAAAAATACTAACTTTGAAAAGGTAGGGAAAAATTGCCGAAAAAAAACGGGTCCGGGGGTGTCTATATACACCCCCGGACTCAAATTTTTTCGGTCCTCAAATGGTAGTGTTTGCTTGAAAGTAAGGCAAACTCTATTTTTTTAATCTATGAAGTCAAATATTTGACAAAAGTGAAAATTTGGCGCACTCCCACCCATTCTTCCTACCTTTTCACCCCTACCTTCGCACACCTACCAAAATTTGACCCTCCGATTTTTCGTCCCCTACCTATCGCCCTTCCCTACTCCTTACTTATTACCTTAAACTTCTTCCTTTCCTATCTTTTGTTTATCAGGATGTACCCATTTTTAAATATTTTCCATGCTTTTTTATTTCCCTCTTGACATTTTGTAGGATTTGGGGTATAATAAAAGAAAAAAGGAGTAAATGTTATGCCTTTCAATGCACTCGCAATGGCCCATACCGCACCGATATGCTCACCTATTGGCAAAAGCTCATAAAGAATATTGAGTGGTCAGCATACCACGGCTATGACTACTATGTGCTTGATCCTCATGAATGGCAGCATATAGATAGGTTGCGCGAATACGGATTTGAAATTGTATATAATGATGTTTCGTGTCAGTATGTTGCGCGATGGAACATATAACTGCAATTTCATTTTCATTCCAATTTCATTTATAGGAGTGGAATTTCATTTTCAATTTCCCTAAAATGTAGGAATGGAATTTCAATTTTATTTTTCCCTATAATTTCATTTTGGAATTTCAATTTCATTTTGCCCTAAACCTACCCCTTACAATTTCATTTTCAAATGCCCCTAATCCTACCCCTACAATTTCATTTTCAAACCTCCTTTCTTTTGTGGGTACGACATTGATTTTTTTAAATCCTAAAATTTGACTTTTGCGCGCAAACGTGATATAATGGGGAAAAGTAAGGTGGGCGGTGATTTTATGGCAATATCCGAATACCCCATTGACGAGGAGTTTTGGAAATGGTGGAACTCCTACTGGGAAAAAGTTGACATTTCAGAAAATTTGTGTTATAATTTTAATAGAAAAGAAGATAAGGAGTATGTTTGTGATGGAACTGATGAAATTCCTGAATAGCCACCCGCAAGACTGGCGGTCTTTGCTTGCGGCGGACCCCTATCGTTTGGAGATACGGCAAGACGGCGACTATTTCATTTTGAAATACAATATGCTGATGTCTAATTTCAATTTGAAAGTAGTGCGCGAAGCCCGTGGTGCTATTGTGCGCTTTGAGCCTGAAACTAACCAGTGGATTTGTGTTTGCCATCCTTTCGATAAGTTCTTTAATTATGGGGAGCATTATTCTGCGGTTCACGATATAGATTGGGAAACTGCGACTGTTCAGCAGAAGGTAGATGGTTCTCTTATTAAGTTTTGGTATGATAGGGGCGAATGGCATATCTCTACCAACGGTACTATTGACGCAGAAAAGGCAGAGTGTGGCGACTACAATTTCAAATCGGTAGTAATGAAGGCAATTGAAAAAATAAATGGGTTTTGGGATGCCCTTAATCCTACCCGTTGTTATATGTTTGAACTCACCAGTCCCTACAATCATATCGTAATACGATATAAGGAGTTTGGTCTGTGGTATTTAGGTTGCCGCGATATGACTACTGACGAAGAACTGAATGAGGAGTTTGCGGCCGAGGGTATTCTTGTGCCCGAAGTATATCCACATCATTCTCTTTCTGGCTGCGTTGAAGCGGCGCACGAAATGGGCGATGATGAAGAAGGTTATGTAGTTTGTGATGCTAATTTTAACCGCATAAAAATCAAGGGAGACGAGTATTTGCGGCTACATAAGATTAGGGGTAATGGACCTTTGACTGTTGTGCGCGTGGTAGAGATGTATCAGCAGGGGACTCTTGATGATTTCATTGCTTATTATCCTGAATTTGAAGATTTTGTTGAAGAAGTAACCAGCCGCATACGGTATTGGATTGCGGTTTGCGATACCGCATTTCAAGTTATTAGGAGTGTAGTAGGTGAAGATGCGCCTCGCAGTGATTTTGCCTATTATGCTACCTCCTACCATCAACTGGTGCGCGCGTTCCTGTTTGCACGATTAGATAACAAGGTTGAAGATGCGACCGATTATTGTAAGCATATGCGTGCGCGCACCCTTGCTTCTTACATTATGGCAGAAATGGAAACGACCAAGATTGGAACGGGAGAGGATGAATAATTTTAATATTGAGTGCCCGTATTGTGATGGCCGTATGATACTCAAAAAAGTGCCAAATATGAAGTGTATGTCATATTATTGTGAAGGTTGTAATGCTATTATGCATCTCTCCCGTTATGATGAAGAATATGTAAAAGCTTTTATAGATACTATTAAAAAGAAAAGGAATAAAGTGGAATGAATAAGGCGACAGACGATTTAATTTCAAGGAAACAAGCAATTGAAGAAATATTAGCACTTTGTCCAAAAGAAACCAAGCCTGACAGTTTAGACGAATATGGCGCAACAATATTGTATGGAATCGTTGATGTAATACTTAAACGATTGCCTGCCGTGAACACGCTGAAACCGCGCCTTATAACCGCGGAAGAGTTTGTAAATGCTGATAAATATGGTTTTCTACCAGTCTGGACGGAAGAAAAGGATGGAGATTTATACTGCGAATGTATACCGTCTATGGCGGTTAAAGATGAAGGTTATAAAGTTCAGTATCGTTTCTGGACATCCCGCCCAACCGACGAGCAGAGGGAAACAACACCGTGGATGATTATTGAGGAGTAATACTATGGAAGAAATTATTAACATTCTTATGCGGCGAGACGGTATGACGAGAAATGAGGCTGAACTGCTTATTGATGAAGTAAGTGAGGAAATGGTGGCCGCATTTTATACGGGCGATTATCAGGAAGCAGAAGATATTATTGCGTCTATGTTGGGACTTGAACCAGACTATTTGGATTACTTTCTTATGTAGGTGAAATATTATGGGAGATAAAGCATTTCAAATTACCGCTACTAAAATTCAAGTCGGGCCAGATAATTCTGCGCCCGCAACCGAACCTGAAACGGAGCAAACAGAAAATGAAGAACCTTAAAAATTGGTTAATAAATAAATTAGGCGGCTACACCCCAGAGCAATATGAGGGCAAAACAAAAGAAAACTATTGGCTTAAAAAGGAAGTAGCCTTTATTACAACTACTTATGCGCCAACCACTATAAAATGTGCCAAGGGAATCCCCTGCGAAGATGGCGATTATGAAATCTATACACGGCAAGAAGTCGCCGCAGACATAGGCCAATATCTATATGATAGAAATCTTATTGAATGGAATGTCCACGATAATACCTTAATTGGTTGCGTTCGAGTTTTAGTCCCGCACTCAACCGAACCTGAGCATAAAGAAGTCAAATAAAAAAATCCCGAAACCCCCAAGGAGAAAATCAAATGAAATACATTAAAAAACCTATTCCCGTAGAGGCTATTCAGTTGCCTCTACGTTGCCCCACAGCACGCGAATACCTTGAATGGTCAAAGCAAGCGCCAGCATGGTTACACGACCATGATATTTGGATGACTGAAGAAGGCTTGACTATTCCTACATTAGAAGGGAATATGTTATGCGGCTGGGGCAGTTATATCATACAGGGCGTACAAGGTGAAATATATCCCTGTCATAAGGATGTATTTGAAGAGACTTATGAACCGGTGAAAGAATAATGGAAGAATTGATTTATCGCCGTGATTGCGATTTGTTTGCTGAAACAATGAATTATGAAGGCGTAATTCGTGATTTAATGGCCGATTACAGCCTTACTTGGGAAGATAATTTAGAAAATAATGATTTTGATGAAGATAAAATATATGAATTTGCGCGCGAGCTACTACAACGAGCACAGAACGTAATTGATAGTGCTGATACAATCGCTTATGAAAAAGAAAAGTATGAGCCTGGTACAGGTGATACGGTTTTTACCTATGTTCGGTATTTAACTTATGAGGAAAACGATGAATAAAATTATTAAAAATTATATTAAAGAAGCCGATTATAATGAACTCCTTGATATTATGGAGTGCGCACATAATTCCATATTAAAGTTAATTGCTGAAAAGGAAAATTCCTGGGAATGGATGATGTATATTATAATGATGACTGCTGATTATAGAGATCGTTTACATCTTATGGCGGCACCGCAAGAGCAACATTATTATAATTGTACGAATAATAATTATGAATAAGTATGTATACTTTCTTTAAAGATAATAAGCAAGGAGACAGGAGAGGTCCTAGCAAAATGGAAACCCCTGACAATAAATGAAAATGTTCACACATTTAGTAAAGAAGCCGACAGGCTACATTTGCGGCAACTGCCGCATGAAACAGCAGGAAATTAAAGAAACTTGTTGGTTTTGTGGTTATTTTTTCTCTAACTATGAAGTTATATTATTAGAAAATTATAAGGAGCAGCAAAATGGTGAGAGTGGAAGAATTTGAGGATGAGTATGATTTAAATAAGTTTTTAATTGAAAATAGAATTACACGCGAACAACTAATAGATATTAAATATACTGGCACGGGTCATATGACGCACTTCCTACTAATTTATGAAGAATAATATTTGACAAAATCCCCAATTTCTGCTATAATTATTATAGTAAAGAGAGAGGGGATAGTTTATTATGGAGATTATGAAGGCCGCTACCGCACGCGCAAAGACAATTGAGGCTATTGAAGCCAAGCGTATACGCATGATTAACATGATAGATGCTCGTATTATAGCAAGCATTTCTGCGGGTCAATTTGAATGTAATTTCGTAATTGACTCTCCTGCGGTTCAAGATGGACTTTTTGATTATCTTACTTCTCTTGGATATACCGTCCACTTTTCACAAACTGAAAAGAATCGCTTGAAGAATGGTCCAGATAGCCGCATTATGAATGTTTCTTGGGAGGATGCTATACAGTGAGTAAGTATTGCGGCCGTTTGTTCAGAAAGGAGAATATGGAGAGTATGCGTGAGTTTGTTATGACTGCGGGCATTAGTAGTAGCGGAAAAACCCGCTGGTGCTATAATAATTATAATCCTGCCACCGACGTAATCCTTGATTCTGATGAAATCAGGGAAGAGTTGTGGGGAGATGTTAATGACCAGCAGAACCCCGATAAAGTGTTTAGCGAAATGTTCGCGCGCACGAAGATGGCGCTTTTAAATCAGTGTAGTGTTTATTACTGCGCGACTAACCTTAATATGAGGTATCGTATTCATACTCTCAAACAGATTAAGCGTCTTTTCCCTGATGTAAAGTGCCGTGTTGTTGTATTCAACACTCCCCTTCCTATCTGTAAGGAATGGAATAAGAAGCGTGAGCGTCAGGTACCCGAGTGGCTTTTTGAGCGGCAGATGAAGACTTTCCAGATGCCGGTCTATAACGAAGGCTGGGATTCTATTGAAATAATTACTCCCGCAGAATATGATGTGAAAAAGTTCGCAGAAGATATATGGAATGATGTGCGCGCGGCAGGCTCGCAGGATAATCCCCACCATACTCTTTCTCTATACGACCATCTACTGGATTGTATTAATAAGGTTGATGCTACTTGGCTACCTTTTACTGAACAAGTAAATATGTATTCTGCCGCGGGAGTTCACGATATTGGTAAGGCTTATACTCGTAGTTATGATGACAAGGGCATAGCGCATTATTATTCTCACGATAGTTATGGCGCATATCTTGCTATGAATATGGGACTACCGATTGAAGTTATTCAGTTGGTTTGCTATCATATGAAACCCTATGATGCCAAAGGGGCTTCTACGTGGGAAAAGCGTTTGGGCGCAGACCTATGGAAAAAGATTCTTATTTTACATGATGCCGATGAAAGGGGCCATTAATAATATGAGATACTATAATGAAGAAGATTTGAAAGTGCCGCTACACTATCGGCGGCAAATTTTAGAAACGGCAAAGCCAATCGAAGTTTCATTTTGTCGTGATTGTCCCTTGTTTGAAACAAACTATTGGCAGCCAGATCCTGAAACTCAAATAGAAGGCTGGTGTCGCGGCCGTTCCTATTATCGAACGTTTGAGGATGAGGTTCCAGTATTTTTCTATACCAATAGCAATTCTTTCTGTGATAAAAGGACAGTGGTAAATAATGAGTAGTTTATTTTTGGCGCTGCTTATTGTACTATTTTTAGCGTGGTTTAATAATAAAAATACAGGCGGTTACGTTTAATGGAAGTCTTATCAAGAAAACACCCTGGCATAATGATTATATGCCAGGGCTGTGGTGCAGTTTTAGCTAATATACAGCCATCGGATATTTATGGAGAAAATTTAGTTTATTGCCCACTTTGTAAGTATTGTAATGAATTAGATTATCGAAAAAACTACGATGGAATTGTGCGGGAGGAAAAGAAAAATGTATAATCCTGATTATGGTTTTATTCAACAAGGATGGGAATGTCCTAAATGTCATAGAATTTATAGTCCTAATCAATCCTTTTGTTTGTATTGCAATGATAAAAGAGTAACTTATGCCACCGGAACAAGTGCTATACCTGAATGGATTTATAAAGAAAATACATCAACTGGAAGAGTAATTGATGATTGGTGGAATCGTCCAACATCAATATCTTGGGAAGATATGATACGAAGAACGGGGTTGTTAGAAGATGACTAATTATGGAACTGTAATTTGCCCATGCTGTGGCACATTATTGAATGTAGTAATTAATGGTATGGGAGAAGCACACGCTACATTAGAAAATCCTATACTAAATACTTCTTATTCATTGGCTACAAATCAAATAATGCAAACGCAAAATACAAATTGTTCAATGTCGGATTTAATAAATTTTATGATAAATAAAGGAGAATAAAATGATTATTTCTGCGGCCTGCTATGGCTATATAAATGGCGATTGGGTAATTGTGCCTTGCCATCGACATTCAGATTTCTTTGAAATTATGAAAATACTGAAATGTAGTTATGATAAAACTACAATCCAACAAGGATTTATAGATTATAAAGACAGTTCCAAAATGAGACGGTTTGTTTCGCGCGAAGACGCAGCAAAAATCGCGTTTGAGTGCGGGCAAATAAAAGAGTTAAAAGAACGGTTATTTTCAGAAGATATTTATTAGAAGGTGGGTTATGACACAATGTATTATAATTAAACAAGAAATTGAAAATACTCCTGAAAATCGCTTATATGCGGCTGCGCAATTGGGTGAAATTGCGTATAAATTATATATTTATTTAGATTCTTATCCCGCTTTGACGATTCCTTATGAAAGAATTAAGTTTGTTAAAACCATAGACACTAATTATAAAAGCGCGGATAAGGCCTTTCAAACATTACTAGATAAAGAATATTTATGTAAACGTGATGATAAATATTTTTTTATTCCACGCCCAGAAGAAAAAACTAGGATTCAGTTCTAGTATGATAACTTCTATACTGAAAGTAAGAAATACCTTACTTGAAACTTTGAAGTAAGAAATACTTCCATTCGTAGGGAGGCATAGTGCGCCCACGACCGCACAGGAGAGAAGAAGGATTGCTAACAGGATTATTTTAAGAAGGATATTAGGATTTCGCGCAAGCGCGAAAATGGAGGAATTAAATGAAATATCCAATGATATTAACTGAACACTATGACAACTATGAATGTCGCTTCGATTCACAAACTCTTGAATGGGACTATGATAACTTTAAAGGCAAATACCACGTTCACGACCTTTGCGGCGAACCAGAAGATGCGATTATTGAGCGCGCACTTTTTACCGCGGATGATTTTATTGCCGCAGTTGAATGGGGTATGGCGCTGGGTCGTAAAGGATACACAGAAATTGAATTAAAAAATAGTTGACTTTTTTCAAAATCTATGATATAATTATTATAGAAAGTGGAAAGGAGATACTCTATAATGAATAAAAACGAGGTTTTCGCGCACTTTGCCTCTATTATGGACAATATGCTTGATACTTCCCTGTTTTTCTGTACTTATTGGCAGCAACCTTACGGCGCCGACGATTTCTGTGGCAGCATTGAAGATGAGGCTATGCCCGAAAATCTTTCTATTCATTTTGGAGCAACCCGCGGATGTATTGTTGATGAAGACTACGATTATGTAGTTAAGTTTGATGTTGAGGAAGACTCCTACGGTTCTGCTTGTGAACGTGAAGAAGCGATTTATGCTCTGGCGCAGAGAGAACAACTTGACCGATATTTCGCCGAATGTATATATTTGGGCACCTATACCAAAACCATTCGCTTTTATGATGTTGAAGATATTGTTCGCTGTATGAGTTGGTGGGGATACGACTGGCAGCAGTTTGAAGAAGATTTTATTAATCATGAAGATGACTTTGGTGAAATCCACGATGTAATTATTTCTGTCCCGCTTTATGCCTATCCCAAAGCCACACGCCACCGCCCTATGGGGATACAAGGTGATGTTGATGAAAATGAATATATCAGCAAAGCGCAGAAGATTCAAAGCCCTATGCGCGATGAGAATCTAGTTGTGGCAATTGATTTTATTCGTCAGTATGGGGAAGTGGAATATTATCGTATTACTGATTTCCTTTTCGCCCAAGATGTAAATGATTTACATCAAAATAATCTTGGTGATATTAATGGTCATTATACTTTGATAGATTATAGTGGATACCATAATGGTTATAGTGAATATTCAAGTCAGTCAACATTTGACTGACTTTTAAAATTATGGTATAATAAATGTATCAAAGGGAGAAAGGAAAAATATTTAGTGAAAGAGCGGTTTTTTGAAGAGGCTAAAAAAGAAAGCCATTTGTCTGATTATCACGGGGCGCATTTGGGCGCATTGGCAGTATACAAAGATAAGTTTATACTTGCTCGCGCGCACAATACTTCAAAAACCAACACCACTCAATATTATTATAATCGCTATCGTATAGAAGATAAAAGCGATATAATGCTGAAACCTGCCCGCGCGCACGCTGAAACCAATCTTTATAGAAAGATTCGTTATTTGGATGTTGATTTTAAAGATGTAGTAGTCTATATTTATAGAGAGCATAAGAACGGACAAATGGCACTTGCGAAGTGCTGTCCTAGTTGTGAAAAACTTTTGCGCGACTTGGGCATAAGAATAGTTTGTTATAGCGATGCGGAAGGATATGTAGAGGAAAGATTTTATAAGAAAGGAAAATGATATGAAACCAGTAGCACAAATGTTGATAGGTTCCCAAAATTATATGTTAGATGGCCCTGATTCTGATTTTGATTACAAACTTCTTATGATGCCCGACTTTAACGATTTCTATAATTATCATAAAGTAGATAAACACGATTTGCCCGAAGGGTATGACCCAGAACATTATAGTGTTATGAGTGTTCTTACATTTGATAAGAACATTCGTAATGGTAATGTTAATGCGCTTGAAATGCTCTTTTCTACTTACATTAATAGTGGGAAAGATATGGAATTATATTTAAGCGCAGCCAAACAAGCCTATTTAGAGGGTTATCTTTTTATTGTATGGGATAAGTTTATTGCTACTATTGAGGGGTTGATTAAAAACTCTCTTGACCGATACGGAGCAAATCGTAAAAGTGTTTCGCGCGCTTTATACTTAATTTATCTATGCCATTATATCGCAGAGCACGACTTTGAAATTAATATTGAAACTTGGAGCGCGAGTGAAGTTTATGAGCGTCCGCGCGAATTAAGATATAATGATAGTATTGAGTTGCCAACAAAAGAAACTATCTTTCATATGGTAGATACAATGAAGGTGCTAACTGATAATTGTCGTAATTATCATCGCCTCATGAATTCTGAATCTGAACTCAATTTAATTGCGGCTTGGGACGATGATTTGGCAACCTGTATGAAAAATATTGTGAAAGGATATTTAAAGAAAGAACTATGACCTTATTTAAAAAGAAACCTAGTATTCCCGCTCTGCACTATTCTTTAAACTTAAAAGCAAAAGAAGCAAAAGAAAGCAATAAAACCAGTTTTTACTATACACTTGAACCTCATGAAATTCAACAGGCTAGTTTATGGGCTATTCATCATCATTATTGGATAGAATTAAGTCATAAAACTGGAGAAAAATTAGTCTATAAAATTAGTGGTATTTAAGGAGATTATTATGAATAGAGCGCAATATGATGATATTTATTATGAGTGGGAAATAAATAGGGTATTCATAGAATGTATGGATTATGAGGAGGAAGAATGCTTTGCGCGAACCCTCCATAGGCTTCATCATTGATTTATATTCACCTTATCAGAAGAATAACAATGTTATTCAAGTATTTAAAATACATGGAATATCTTATTGTATCCGCGAAATAAATCACTTTGAGTGGGGTCAGCCGCAATTTCCTGAAAAGAATATAGACGATGATTTTAATTGTTATCATGTCTATGCTACAAAAGAAGAAGCTTTACAATATATTCACGATTTAAAACGAATTGAAGGAAGTAGATTTTAATATGAAACTTAATGTTCTCACACATTTTCCTTATTCTAAACGTTATTATCTTAAGCACCCATGGCGCTGGTTTCGCCATTTACTGATAAATCTTAAAGATTTTTGGAACAGAGGCACACAAGGGTGGACATATACTGATGTATGGAATTGGGATTCATGGTTCTGTTCTATAACTCCGCCTATGCTACGCCATATGGCAGACGAAGGTTGCGCGTATCCAGGCGTAGAACCATTTAATACGCCAGAAAAATGGCATGATTGGCTATATAAAATGGCGGATACTATTGAACATTTACAATATGATGACTGGATGGATTATAATAATGAATATACAGCCAGTTATGAATCAACCTTTGCTTTGGATGGTAAAACATCTGCTAATGAAGCAGAAAAACAAGAAATTAGAAACAAATATTATAACAGATGTATGGAAATCAACCAAACTCGTAAAGTCTTTTTAGAGCAGTTTGGCAAAGAGTTTTTTAGTGTTTTAGATTCCTATTGGGATTAAGGAGGAAATTATGCTATATAGTAAGGAAACTACAATCGCTCAAATTGATTATCGCATTAATCTTATGAAGGCTCGAAGTGAAACTATGAATATGAAACTTATCGCTGCGCTAGAACGCGAAAAGCGAAATCTTGAAAAACAAGGGTGATGTTTATGTCATCTATTACTAGTTATGAAATGCACGATTGGTCTAGTGGAGAACTAATTAGTGAAGATTTATTAGATCATATAGAAAATGGAATTTATAATTTAAACGAAGAAGTTAATAATGCAATAGATGATATTTCATCATCTTTTGAAGAATTAAATAATGAACTTCAACAATTAAATAATTATATTATCTCAATGTCGCCCTCTAAAACAATAGAAGAAACAATAGTATCAATAGATGATGC
>Ga0265300_10001180_pt1 | contig 25316 bp, 19 predicted proteins | sample AusTroGonzalo_MG_FD_193482 | JGI IMG/M metagenome (GOLD analysis project Ga0265300, IMG submission 193482) | Bovine rumen microbial communities from tropical cattle in Woodstock, Queensland, Australia - Gonzalo_03 | ecosystem: Host-associated > Mammals > Digestive system > Stomach > Rumen ...
AAGGGCACCATCCACTGGGTGAGCGCCGCCCACGCCAAGGAACTGGAGCTGCGCAACTACGACCGTCTCTTCACCCTGGCCGATATGTCCCAGGTCCCCGAGGATAAGGACTACAAGGACTTCCTGAATCCGGAGTCCCTGGTGCTGGGCAAGGGCTGGGCCGAACCCGCCCTGCTGGAAGACAAGTCCGGCATCGCCGTCCAGTTCGAGCGCACCGGTTACTACGTGATGGACAAGGACTCCACTCCGGAGCACCCCGTGTTTAACAAGACCACGGCGCTCAAGGATTCTTACAAACCCGAATAATTACGCTTTCGAGCGAATCTTGTTGAGAACGAAGCAAAGACCTTTGCTTCGTTCTTCTTTATTGAAGCCCACCAGCAGAATGACCAGAGCCGTGACGGCCAGGGTGAGCAGGAAGCCTGCTACATGGCCCCAGAAGGTAGTCCAGACAAAGGACTTATAGAGGATGAGGTAACCTGTCATGACGACGGAGATCATCAGGGGACGCAGATAGGCGTGTTGCAGGAAATGCAAAACGTCAAAGCGGAATTGGACGCGGAGCAGGATGAACTGGATGACCCGGTTCAGGAAATCGGCAACAACGAAGCAGGCCAGGATGGTATAGGCGGGTGCTCCGTTTTTGAAGAGGAAATAACCTGCGGGAAGGCACAGGATGTACAGAACTGCGATTTCGATCTTGTACCACTTGATGCGCCCCAGGGCATTGATGAGTTGTGACAAACCGGCCGATGTTGTGGATATGGCTGCGATGAAAAGCGTCCAGCGGGCCATGAGAACGGTTTCCGGCGGCATCTTGCTTCCCAGCCAGAGGCCCATGAGGAAATCGAGTTCGCTCCACAAGGGGAAGAGGAGCAGCAGGAACAGGACCAGGCAGATGCGACAGGAGCGGCGTGCGAGCCGGGTGGCCGTTTCTATCTGATGGGCTCCGACATTCTGGGTGATCTGCGGGGCCGATGCCGCGTCGAAATTGTTGACGAACTGGTTGACGTAGTTCTGCAGCGTGAAAGCGTAGAAGTAGGCGGCGTTCGTCGTAGTTCCGAAGAAGGCGTTGATAAGCATGTTGGAACCCTGCGAACGGGCGATGATGGAGGAGGAGTGAAGCAGATTATAGTTGTTGAAGGTGAGTACCTCCTTATAATCGGCCCAGCATCCTGTCCATTTCCAGCGGATGATCTCCCTCCAGCGGCGCGAACTCATGGCTCGGTAGGCGACAAAGGAGATCCAGGTGGTTGCGCTCATCATGACGGCATATACGCGGAGGGCATAGCGACTGTCCTGCATGAAAAAGAGCAGCAGTACCAGCCCCAGCTTGACCAGCGTGTTGACGATATCTACAATGGCAACGGTTCCGAACTTCTCATGGACGGTGAACAGGCTCTGGAAGGGGACATTGGAGATGCCCAGGCAGGCCACGATGGTAGAAACCTGGAAAACGAACATGGCGTCGGCTTCCTTGCCCGGGGGAACATTCAGTTTTGTATGGATATACCAGATGCCGATGGTCTCCAGAATGAGCAGGATGAGTGCGGCACCACCGATGTGGATGGTATTGCAGATATTGAACATCCGGTTGGGGTTTCCGTCCGGTCTTCCTAACTCGATGTTCATGTAACGCACGGTGGTGGCTGAAAGCGCGCCGGTAATAACGCCGACCAAAGCTACGGCACTTCCAACGGCGCTATACAGGCCGACATCGGATGCCCCCAGCGCCTGCAGTACCAGGCGGCTGGTGACGAGCCCCACGATAATGGTTACGGCCATCCTTATGTAAATGATGACCGTGTTTTTCAGTATGCGTACGTCGGAGGATTGGGGCATGTCAGCGCTATTTGGTAAAAGGAAGCCGGGCCCGGACTTTCAAAAGAAACTCGAGAAAGGAGAATTTCCCCGGTACAAACCTGCGTTTGAGGTCTTTATAGCGACGGGTGGTCCTGAAATCCAGATCCTTCCCGCCTATCAGGAGGGAAACCTCCGGGATGCCCTTGAAAAAGTCTTCGATGACGGCTGCAACATCGGAAGGCAATTCCTCGCTGGTACGTGTGCGCGCCAGGACGTCCGTGTCGTTCAGAAAATAAAGTTGTTCTCCCGAGTTGGCCGCGTTGCCGGCAAAATAGTGAAAAACGATAGCGCTTCCCATATGCCTTACGCCGTAGGGGAGCTGGCAGTTCCATTCCCCGTCCAACTGGCCGACGTTGATGGTCTGGCTATTGAGGGTCTTGGCCAGCGATTGCTGGTCCGTCTTTACTCCGTTCTCACGCCCCTTGAGATAGTTTTTCTGCCACGCTGTGAAGAAGTCCCGTACCGAAGCGGTGTCGCGGGCGAGAATCACACCACTATTGAAATAGAAGTCGCTTCGGGATAAGTCCTCTCCGATTTTAAGACACCGGGACTTGATGGCGTCCTTCTCCGGGTTGTCCTGCAGGCGGCAGTGATGATCCGGGCAAAGCGCCAGTTCATTAGGGACGTCGTCAATACCGTCAAGCGGTTTGGCGATAATCGTATCGGTATCTATGAAGAGAAAGTCTCCTTCGATATACTGTCTCATCCCCGTCTTGAGCAGGCGGGAACGATATTCCTTGGCGGCGGTGGGGCCCAGTGAGGCTATAACCCAGTTGTCCGCTATCTCCAGCAGCCGTTTTCCCATTTTTCCTCTGTTGGAGAGGGCCTCATGGGTGGTTTGGTCGGTGAGTACGGTAGCGACGGCTCCGGGAGCGTTCTTCCGCAGGGATACAAGGGATATGTATAGCTGCTCGGCATAGAAATCATCCGAGTCGCTCACCAGAACATATAGGATTTGGGTCTTCACGAAGGCAAATGTAACAAATTATCTTTAAATCGCTTGATGACGTTCAAAACCAGCACGATGGGGCGGGGGAGCCACCATACGTTAAAAGCCCGGGCCCGGTAGTCGAGTCTGGCCGATTTTGCAGGCTTGTTAAAGAGATAGGGCTTGAGGAACTCTCCATTAAAGGGCGCCTCTTCCCACGTACCATGTTTGAACCAACGGAAATACTGGCTATGAAGGATGCGCTCGTCCACGAGCATGACCTTGAGACGGTCGGAGAATTGGGAATTGATGACATAGCTGCTGATCGTCTGGTCCAGGCGATCGGCCCTTTTCCCCTCGGGCGCGAACGCTTGGGTCAAAGAGTAAACCGCTGTGTTTAACTCGGCGTTTACGGCATTCCTGCGCTGGATCACGAAGCCTGTCTGGTATAATCCCCGATAGTTGGAGGCGTCATATCCCCGGCTGGTCATGTAGGATAATACTTTGTCGGCCTGCTCCCGGGAGTACCCCCTGGTCTTGCACCAAACGTCATATTCTTCGGTTATGGTGTATCTCTGAGGGTGGGTAAGTAGGCAGATATCGTATCCCCCTTTGTTGAAATACTCGATGATCTCATCGACTTTATCAAGTATCAGGAGGGAACCGTCAATTCTCAAGACAACGTCGGTCGATGCGTAATCGAAGGGGTTGTAACGGATTTGGAAACAGGTGAGAAAATTGTCTTCCGGGTAGGGGTTGTCAATATATCGGACATCCCATGTCCGGGAGGTGATGGAGCGATCGTCGGTGACGTAGATGTACTCGGCGTCGGGCGACTTGTGCTCGATTTCGCGCAATACCTCGTATCCGCCTATGTTGAATGTTATGACGGTATACTTTTTCATTTGATGCATTCGCGCTTTCCTGATGGTTCTGGAAACAAAAATACAAAATTATTTCGTAAATTTGACGTCTATGCCTGAAGTAAGTATCGTCATTGTGTGCATGAACCGTCCGGACATTCTGTTTCCTTGTCTGGACAGTATCCGTGTGCAGAATCAGGTGGCTTACGAGTGTTGGGTGGTGGCGTATAAATTCAGCCCGGAGAACCTGAAGGAACTGAAGGAGAAGTACCCCTGGGTACAGGTGGTGGAAAGCAACGGAATCCGAGGCTTCGCGGAGAACAACAACCTCGCGCTGAAGCAGGCCCAGGGCCGATATTGCTTCGTCGTCAACGATGATACCCTGCAGCAGGTGCCGGTGATAGACCGCCTGGTGGCCGATATCGAAAAGCTGCCGGAAAACGCAGCCGCCGTCTCTCCCCGGATCCTTCTGGCCGATGGCCGCCTGCAGACCTGCGGCCGGGGCCCCTGGAGTCCTTGGCGCTATGCCTGCCATTACCTGCATCAGGTAGATGAAACCCGCCCCTCGCGCTGGAACCAATCGGCCGGCCTTTTCCAAACCTTTACGCTCAATGGGGCCTGCTTCCTCATTAAGACTGAGGCGTTTAAGAAGGTTGGCTGGTTCGATGAGAGATATTTCTTCACCCCGGAGGACATCGCCCTCGGCCATCAGCTCAATGCATCGGGCTACACGGTCTGGGCCGATGCCGACACCCCCATCACGCACCTGGCCGGAGGTTCCGTATCGGCCATGGAGGCGGCCATCAAGCCTGCGCGCGTGCGGGGGAGTATGCTCTTCTACGGGGAGCCCTTCTTCCTCAAGTCTTTTATCTGGTGCTTCGAGCTGGCCCGCGTGGTGAAATATGTTGTCCTGCCCCGGACACCTCGTCGCGATATCATGCGCGCGGCGGCGCGGAATGTCATGCGGACGGTGTTCTCGCACCTGACGCCCAAAGAAATCTTCAGCAAGTACTGTAACAACCTGTAAACTATGCCCGCAGTAAGTGTCATCATTCCCAGTTACAACCTGGGTGAATATATAGGAGAGACCCTCCGGAGTGTGAAAGACCAGACCTTCGAGGACTGGGAGTGTATTGTCGTGGAGAACGGGTCTTCCGATAACTCGAAGGAGGTGATCCGCGAGTTCGTCTCGCTGGACGCCCGCTTCAAGCTGATTCCGCTGCTGTCGAACATCGGCGTGGCGGCTGCGCGCAATATGGCCATGCAGCGCTGCTTCGGCAAGTATATCCTCTGTCTGAATGCCGATGACCTCATCGACCCGCACTACATGGAGCAGGCGGTGGCTGCGCTGGAGGAGGACCCCTCGCTGAACGTGGTCTATGCCAAGGCCGACTGCTTCGGGGATGGAACGTCCTGGGACCTGCCGGACTTTGACATGGGCACCATGCTGGCCCGGAACTGCATCTATGTGACCAGTTTCTTCCGTAAGCAGGAACACGACCTGTATTACGGGAAAGGTTTTGATACGGACTTTGTAAACGGTTTCGAGGACTGGGATTTCTGGCTGGGCTTCTTCGAGAGTCTCCCGCAGGAGCCGCATGTGCTTCAGCTTCCGGAGGTGATGTTCCACTACCGTACGCGGCCCGGATCCCGCAATAATGGCGTCTCCGACGAGGCTCTGGCCGAGATCCGCCGTATGATCTGGGAAAAGCACAAGACCCTGTATGCGAAGTATTTCTGTGACCCGACCGAAACCATCGAGTACCTCCGGGCGCGGCGCGCTTCCGAGAAGGCCTCCCATTCCCTGGGATGGTTGTTTGGCAGGGGTGCCAGGAAATCTCCGAAGAAGCAATGAAACGGGTCCTGGTCATAGTCGTCACGTACAATGGCATGCAGTGGCTCGGGCGGTGTCTCGGGTCAGTGCAGGGAGATGCCCGGTCGGAGCCGGGCATGACGAAGACGGAACACTCCGTCACCCCCGGCTTGACCGGGGGTCTCGTTGTTGATCTGTATGTGTGGGACAACGATTCTACGGACGGAAGCGCCGATTTTGTCGAGGCGGAATACCCGCAGGCGAAACTGGTGAGAAGCGCCGATAATTTAGGATTTTCCATTCCTAATAATAAGGGGATGCAATATGCCCTTGACAAGGGGTATGACTATGTCTATCTCCTGAACCAGGACGCCTGGCTGGAACCCGGTGCCCTGGAGAAACTGGTCGCCGTGGCCGATGCCCATCCGGAGTACGGCCTCCTGAGCCCGATGCAGATGACAGATGGGTATAAGGGACTCGATGAACAGTTTGCAAAGAGATTGCCGGTCAAGCCGGCAATGACGTCAATTGTCTCATTCCCGGTCTCGACCTCGTCATGCCCGGCCCCGACCTCGTCATGCCCGGTCTCGACCTCGTCATGCCCGGCCCCGACCTCGTCATTCCCGGTCTCGGCCTCGTCATGCCCGGCCCCGACCGGGCATCTCATTGAAGTTCCTTTTGTCATGGCCGCTCACTGGCTGGTTCCGACCAGGGTGATCCGGAAAGTGGGGCTGTTCAATGAGGAACTTTTCCCGCACTGGGGACAGGATGACGACTGGTGTCAGCGTTTGGACTTTTACGGACTAAAAATCGGCGTTGTTGAGGAGGCTCGCGGGGTGCATGACCGTGCTACCCGGCAGGAGAGTGTGGAGAAACTGGTGAAGCGGAACTACTATACGGGCTCCCTGATCCGCCTCTGTGACGTGCGCAGACCCCTCTGGGAAAGATTTTTTTACGTCCTGTTATTTACAGCCGTGAAGTCGATAAAGTATCGTAGCCTTTTGCCTTTCAAATACTTGCGTACTATCGTACGTCAGCTTCCCCAGGTCCGGAACCACCGGGCTGTCGTGCGTGCGCGAGCCTAAAATCGCGCACCCGCTTGCGTATATGCGGAAAATTGCCTATCTTTGTTAAATTAATTAGAAACTACGCAAAGATTACGCTATGGCAATCGCAGATATACTGAAAACTATCTTCGGATCCAAGTCGGACAGGGATATGAAAGCCATCCGCCCGGTCCTGGATCAAATCCTGAAAATTTATCCTGAAGTCGATGCGCTTTCCAACGACGAACTCCGTGCCCGCAGCGAGGCGCTCAAGGCACAGATCGCAGCCGTTGAAAAGCCGTTCGAAGACAGAATCGCAGAAATCAAGCTCGAACTCGAGAAAGATATTCCCGTTTCCCAGAAAGAGGCCCTGGCCAGCGAAAGCGACAAGCTGGTGAAGGATGAGGACGAAGCCATCGAGGTCGTCCTGAACCAGATCCTCCCCGAGGCCTTCGCCATCGTGAAGAGCACCGCGCGCCGTTTTGCCCAGAGCGAAAGCATCGAAGTATCGGCCAGCGAGTTTGACAAGCAGCTCGCCGCAGAGGGCCGCGACTTTGTGGAGATTGCCGGTCAGGCCGGCAATGACGGCTCCGTCAAAGCCATTTGGCACAACCACTGGCAGGCCGGCGGTAACGAGATTACCTGGGATATGGTCCACTATGACGTCCAGCTCATCGGCGGTATCGTCCTGAACGGCGGCGTCAAGACCAACAAGGAACAGCGCGGCATGATCGCCGAAATGGCGACCGGTGAAGGTAAGACCCTCGTGGCCACCCTCCCGGTGTTCCTGAACGCCCTGGCCGGCAAAGGCGTGCACGTGGTTACCGTGAACGACTACCTGTCCAAACGTGACTCCGAGTGGATGGGCCCGCTCTACATGTTCCACGGCCTGTCCGTGGACTGCATCGACAAGCACCAGCCCAACTCCGACGCCCGCCGCAAGGCCTACGAGTGCAGCATCACCTTCGGTACGAACAACGAGTTCGGCTTCGACTACCTGAGAGACAATATGTGCTCCCGCGTCTCGGACCTGGTCCAGCGCAAGCATCACTACGCCATCGTGGATGAGGTGGACTCCGTCCTCATCGACGACGCCCGTACGCCCCTGATCATCTCCGGCCCCATGGAGAAAGCCTCCGGGGACGAGCAGTTCATGGAATATCGGCCCTATGTGGAGAGCTTGTACAACAAGCAGCGCGCCCTCATCAACACCACGCTCAACGAGTCCAAGAAGCTCATCGCCGCAGGCGACGAGGCCGAGGGCGGCAAGCTCCTCTATCGCTGCTATAAGGGTCTCCCGAAGTACCAGCCCCTGATCAAGTTCCTCTCCGAGCCCGGCATGAAGGCCCTCATGCAGAAGACCGAGGCCTACTACATGCAGGACAACGAGCGGGAGATGCCTGTCGTTACCGACGAACTCTACTTCGTGATCAACGAAGTCCTGAATACCGTGGACATGACCGACAAGGGCCACGACGCCCTCGCCGCCTCTGTCTCCGACCCTGACTTCTTCGTCCTGCCCGACATGGGCACGGCTATCGCCGAAATCACGCACTCCGACCTTTCCGCCCAGGAAAAGGCCGAGAAGAAGGACGCCCTCATGGAGGACTTCTCCCTCAAGAGCGAGCGTGTCCACACGGTGATCCAGCTCCTGAAGGCGTACGCCATGTTCACCAAGGACATCGATTACGTGATCGTGGACAACAAGGTCAAGATCGTGGACGAGTCCACCGGCCGTATCATGGAGGGACGCCGCTGGAGCGACGGTCTCCACCAGGCCGTGGAAGCCAAGGAAAACGTGAAGGTGGAAGCCGCCACGCAGACCTTCGCCACCATCACCCTGCAGAACTACTTCCGTATGTACCACAAGCTGGCCGGTATGACCGGTACGGCAGAGACGGAAGCCGGTGAATTCTGGGATATCTACAAGCTGGACGTGGTGGTCATCCCCACCAACCGTCCCGTAATCAGAGACGACCAGAACGACATCGTGTACCGCACCAAGAAGGGCAAGTTCAACGCCGTCATCGAGAAGGTGGTGGAACTGTCCAAGGCCGGACGCCCGGTGCTGGTGGGTACCACGGATGTGGAAACCTCCGAACTCCTCGCCCGCATGATGAACATGCGCGGCATCAAAGCCAACGTGCTCAACGCCAAGGAGCACGCCCGTGAGGCCGAAATCGTCGCCCAGGCCGGCCAGTCCGGAAGGGTGACCATCGCCACCAACATGGCGGGCCGTGGTACGGATATCAAGCTGTCCAAGGAAGTGAAGGATGCCGGCGGCCTCGCCATCATCGGCACTACCCGCCACGACAGCCGCCGCGTGGACCGTCAGCTGCGCGGTCGTGCCGGCCGTCAGGGAGACCCCGGCAGCTCCTGCTTCTACATCTCCCTGGAGGACGACCTCATGCGAAAGTTCGGCTCCGAGCGCATCGCCTCCGTCGTGGACCGCATGGGTATCCCGGAAGACGAGGCCCTCGAAGCCAACATCCTTTCCAAGGCCATCGAGAACGCCCAGAAGAAAGTGGAAGAGAACCATTTCGGCTGGCGTAAGCGCACCCTCGAATACGACGACGTGATGAACTACCAGCGTGAGGCTGTGTACGCCCGCCGTCGCAACGCCCTCTCCGGCGAACGCATCGAAATCGACGTGCAGAACATGATGTCCGATACGGCCATCATCCTCTCCCAGCAGGCCGAGGGCATGTCCTACGAAGAGTTCGAGGAGTTCATCATCGCCCGCCTGTCCATCGACCTGGGCTTCGACGAGGCCTTCTACGCCCACGCCAAGCCGCAGGAGATCGCCGACAAGCTCGCCGCCCACATGCAGGAAGTGTATGAGCGCCGCATGAGCACGATGATCGAGAAGGTGAACCCTGTGATCAAGACCGTGTTCGAGAAGCAGGGGAGCATGTACGAGAACATCGCCATCCCCATCACGAACGGCAAGAAGCAGCTCACCCTCTCCGTGAACCTGAAGAAAGCCTACGAGACCGAAAGCCGGGAAATTGCCAAGGCCCTGAGCCGCAACATCATCCTGTACTATATCGACGACTACTGGAAGCAGCATCTGCGCGACATGGACGACCTCCGTCAGAGCGTGCAGAACGCCGCCTACGAGCAGAAGGACCCGCTGGTGGTGTACAAGTTGGAGAGCTACAACCTGTTCACCGAGATGCTGGAAAAACTGAACGAAGAGGTGCTGGCCTTCCTGCTCCGTGCGTTCATCCCGCTGCGTGACGCCTCCGACGCCCGTGAGGCCCGTCCGGCTACCCAGCCGAACCGCAACATGCAGCAGATGCACACCAATGACCCCTCCCAGCTCTCCACCAACGGAGAGCAGAAAAGCCGGATGCCGATCCGTGTGGACAAGCATGTCGGCCGCAACGATCCCTGCCCCTGCGGCAGTGGACTGAAGTATAAGAACTGCCACGGTAAAGGACAATTCTAATACGGACTAACCACGAAACTATTTTACTAAATCATCTAAAACTAACAAACTATGGACAACAATGCAAATTTGAATGAAGTGAGTCGCATTTCTGCCGGCACCGCTTTCAAAGGCGAGGTGACCACCTCCGGAGACATCCGCATCGATGGCAAATTCGATGGCCGACTGAGTTCCAAGGGCCGCCTTGTCGTAGGAGAAGGCGCACAGGTGAACGGAGACGTCATCTGCCAGAACGTGGACTTCAGCGGAAAGATGAGCAAAGGTACTATCTATGTGGCCGACACGCTCTCCCTCAAGAGCGGTTGCATGGTGGACGGTGACCTTCACTACAAACGTTTGCAGGTTGAGCTGGATGCCAAGATCAATGGCAGCCTCCACGCCCTGGACGATGCAGAGTTTAACAAAATTGCTAACCAGTCGGCTCCCGCAGCGGCCGTAAAACCCGCTGCCAAGCCGGCACAAAATGAGACGAAGAATGACGATGTCACTGGGAAAGGAAACGAATAATGTTATGCCTAACAATTCATCGAATATGAACGACGTGAACCGTATTGCCTACGGCGCCGAATTCAAGGGCGACCTGGCAACCGCAAACGATATGCGCATTGATGGTGACTTTGACGGTCGCCTGTATTGCGAAGGACGTCTGGTAGTCGGCCAAAAGGCTACTATCAAGGGCGACATTTTCTGCACTGACGTAGATTTCAGCGGCACCATGACCGGTGGCAACATCTACACCCGGGAAACCCTTTCCCTCAAGGGTGGCTGCTCCGTGCACGGAGACCTCTTCTTCCAGCGTTTCCAGGTGGAACTGGACGCCAAGTTCACCGGTTCCTGTAAGGTCCTGGACGAGGGAGAGTTCGCCAAGGTGTCCGCCCCCGTTGCCGCCCTGCTGAAATAGCAGATGTATTATTCAATATAAACTATGAAAAAAAGGACGCTTTTACTGGCAGGTGCTTTAGCCGTGATGGTTATGTCCTGCGAACAGGATCCGCTCCCTGTAAATGGCGGAGAAAAAGAGCCCGGTCTTGATGTTTTCACCAAGGCCGTGCCCACCGGGTATTACAATGTAGCCAACGTCACCGTCCCTGCTGGAACGAAGACGGTCTATATTGAGTACAAAGGGGCCGATGGTCGCCGCAAGACCGTCGCCCAGCCTGTCGAACCCCTCGTGGTAGAACCCCAGGCAGGAAAGGACGCCGAACCTTTCGGCACGGTAGCCCTCCTCCTGAAGAGCGAGAAGCCCTCCAAGGTGTCCATCTACTATCTCGTCAACGAGGCCTCCACCAAGGCCGGCAGCGACGATCGCGTGGATATCGTGGAGAACCTCCCCATCGACATGGTCACCAGCGGTGAGTTCGGCAAGACCCGCTACGTACAGATGCAGTGGAGCTATGCCTGGGAAAACAAGGAAGTGTACCAGTGGCACTGGGAGAACGTCCGCACCTATCCCGCCGACGTTGTCCTGTACGACAAGGAGCACAACCATACCCTGCGCTACAAATACGCCTATTCCGGCGTGAGCGGCGAAGGCTATATGCTGGAAGACGCTTACGAAATCGTGGACCATGTGGCTGTGGGTGTCAAGTACAACTACTGCGGCCCCGGCTGCGTCAATTGCCAGTTCTGCATGCCCTGGGGTTGCTCCTGCGGCTGCGGCGGCTGGGACAATGACAAGCAGCAGCCCAAGCTGAACCCCAACCCGAACTTCGTCCCCAACGGCAACCACGAGCAGGAAGCCATCGACGACGGTGCCAGCACCGAAGTCCCCGAAGTCCCCGTGAATGTAATCCCCGTTCCGCTCCCGGAACCGGCCGGTTACGTGACCACTGACGGTGATTACACCAACTATCACTCCAGCGGCGTGGTGATGTTCGACGACAAATGGCCCATGATGCCCACCGAGAACGGTGAAGGTCACTATGACCTGGACTTCAACGACGTAGTCGTGGACTACGACATCGAAGCCGTTACCGTGGCCGATGCCCTCCTGGCCAAGGAAGGCTGGAGAGAGCAGGTGAAGGTGGTCCTCCACCTTCGCGCCCTGGGCAGCAAGGATATCTGGCGTGTCGGCCTTGCCCTCGAAAACTTCAATACGGACTATGTCCAGTCCGTTTCCGAGTACAAGACCCTCGACAGCTGGCAGAACCCCCACGGAAACCTTCCCACCTGGGCCAGCAGCGTCCAATTCCAGGAGAATTCCATCCACTACGATGCCGTTTCCGGTACCCGTTACTCCGGCAGCACCAACCGTCCCTCCGTCGAGATCGGCCAGCTGCAGGCTTTCAACGGCACCCGCCGCGACGGCGCCGGCTGGCAGGTGTACCAGCATAAGGACGACCACGGCAACATCACGGACCACGTGATGAACCCCGCCCTGAAGCAGTACGAAGCCTGGGGTGGTCCCCATACGAACCAGTACTCCGAAGATCTGGAAGAAAAGGCCGCTCCCACGAGCCTGGCCCGCATGCAGCAGTTTACCTTCTACAACACCATCCCCGGTTATGTGAATGTGGACGGCGGCCTGTACACCTACACCGTCATCTACCACATGAAGTCCCGTTCCCAGATGGCTCCCGCCGAGCGTGAAGCTGCCAAGCAGAACATGATCGACGCCGTCATGAACACGACTGCCCAGAACTTCTTCGCTGTGAAGGGCGACTTCGCCCCCATCGGCCTGAAGGGATACCAGCCGCTGGATTACCGCACCAAGGACAACCACGTATATTCCGACGAATACGCCAAGTTCTTTGCCCAGAATGCCGAAAACCTGAGCGCCGAGACCACCTATGTGGCCAAGAACGGTCAGGTCTGGGCTTTCAAAGCCCCCGTGATGACCCGTCACGCCTGGGAGAAGCAGTATTTCAGCAAGGCCTATCCCAACTACAACGCCTGGGTTACCTCCGGCGGCGCCGAGCACGAAGACTGGTACAAGGACTCCTCCGTGGATTATACCTTCCTCTCCTGTGAATGGTAAATTAATCCCGACTAACAGGCGCCCTGCAGGGCGCCGGGTCGAAGACCCCGGAGGGGGCGAGGCCCCCTCAGACTAATAGCTAATGCAAAGGATTATGCGATGGACTACTACGTTCTAAGCAGATACGCGTATTGGAAGTATTATTGGCTCATCCTGTATTACCGGCTTCAAGAATTCCCGCCGGTAGTACGGGTTTGGGCTATTTTTACTACGATCTGTCTGCTTCTGATGGTGGCCATCGTGCTGGGTAACTTCTTCCGGGTGCTCAACTCTGCGGCGGACAATCGGACCATCGACCGCTACCGGGAGAAATACCTCGAACGGATGAGGAGGATTGCCTTGAATCATCGGACGTTGGAGCTATCGGACATCGCCTCGGAACTGCGGCTCCCGAAGAACTTCAAGATGCGTCCACGGCAGCAACGGAGATTCGTCCCCATCCTACTGGGCTTGTACCGCGAGTATAGCGAGAAGATGAACAAGGCCAACTGGCAAAGATTGTTGACAGTGCTCAAGATGCCGGCCTATTTTGACGACCAGGTGCGTTCCCGCAATATGCGGAAGCGCATCATCGCGTTCAAGAACGTGGCTGACATGGACGCCAACCTGAAGGAGGCCGTCGCTTCCAGATACCTCTTTACGAAGGACCGTAAGTTGCAGAATATGGCCCGTTTACATGCGGCCCGCTTCGGCACCTCCTATCCGTTCAAGGTCCTGCTGGACGACCCCAACCTCGTCTTCACCGACGAACTGGTGATCAAGTACCACAACGTGCTTCTGTACCGCCAGCGGAACGGCATGTCCATGCCGAACTTGATCCACTGGTGCAACCGCATGCCTGTGAACGACGAACTGCGTATTTTCGCCATCAACGAGATCCGCCTGTTCGACCGCAAGGAAGACTGCCCCGAGATGCTTTCCATGCTGAAGGGCTCCCGCGACGAACGTTTCTCCTGCGCGCTCATCCGCGCACTGGGCGAAATGAAATATGTCGCTGCCGAAGAAGAGTTCTGCCGACGCTACCTGAGCGCATCCTTCACCGAACGCCAGGAACTGGCCACGGCCCTGGGTAACATCAATTCCGGCAGCAAAGACGTGCTGAAGTTCCTGGAGGATGACTTCATGCAGACGACTGACTACGTGACGCGGATGCTGCTCCTGCGCACCATCCACGATTACGGTACCATCGGCCTAAAGGCCTACGAACGCTTGAAGAAGGACGCTCCCGCGGAGTTCGCCATTTACTTCGAGCACATTGAGTGTAAACTGATTGACAGCCGCAGATATGCCTGAGTGGGTTTACGACGGATTCAGCTACTTCGTGATGGCGTATTCAACCATAGTTCTTTCGAGCTATGTGATGTTTGCTTTCCTGGCTTTCCTGGAGCACAAGAAGCACAATACGTATCACGACGACGACTACACCATAGAGGAACTGAAAAAGTCCCCCTATACCCCCGGCATATCCATCGTCGCACCTGCATACAACGAAGAAAAGACGGTGATCACCAACGTGCTGTCCCTGCTGAGCCTGGACTACCCGGACTTCGAGGTGGTGATAGTGAACGACGGTTCCAAGGACCATACGCTGGACCTTCTGATCGAGAACTTCGACCTGGTGAAGGTGCCGTATGCCTATGTCGAGAAAATCAAGACCAAGCCCTTCAGAGGCCTGTACAAGACCAGAAGCGACAATCCCGCCTTCAAGCGCCTGACCGTGGTGGACAAGGTGAACGGCGGTACCAAGGCCGATGCTTCCAACGCCGGCGTGAACGTAGTATCCAACAAGTTCTTCATCTGTACGGATGTGGACTGCGTGCTGGAGAAGAACGCCCTGTACCGCATGATCTGGCCGACGATGGCTTCTACCCGCCGGGTAATCGCCGTGAGCGCCACCATGCGTATGTCTAACGGCTCTATCGTGGAAGACGGCAAGATGGTGGAAACCCGTCCGCCGCATGACCTGATCCCGCTTTTCCAGGACCTCGAATATACCCGTTCCTTCCTCATCGGCAAGACGGCCCTGAGCCGCATCAACGCCATGCAGAACGTGTCCGGCGGCTTCGGCATGTTCGACCGCGAGGTGGTCATCAAGGCCGGCGGCTACGACGGCGACTCTTTCGCAGAGGATATGGACATGGTGGCGCGTATGATCCGCTACATGTGCGACTCCGGCGAGGATTACCGCGTGGTTCAGATCCCCGAGACCTGCTGCTGGACGGAAGGACCGCCCAACGTCAAGGTGCTCAACCGCCAGCGTACCCGTTGGGGACGCGGCCTGTTCCAGTTCTTTACGGTGCACCGCGATATGCTCTTCAACAAGAACTACCGGCAGTATGGCATGTTCACGTTGCCGTACATCCTGTGTTTCGAGCTGCTGGCGCCGCTTATCGAATTCCTGGGCTACCTCATGGTGCTTTCCCTGCTGGTCCAGTGGGCCATCAACTGGAACACCATCTGGATCGCCTTCCTGGGCCTGTATGTGTTTGCCCAGTTATTGACCGTGACCATCATTTCCTACGATGTCTGGGTAGGTACGTCCTTCAAGCATCGCCGGGATTACCTGTGGTTCGTGCTGGCCTCGCTGCTGGAACCGTTCATCTACCATCCGATGAATGTCTATTTCAGCCTACGCGGTTACGTGAAGCAGATCCTGGGTACGCAGATGGTCTGGGGTAACATGACCCGTAAGGGTGTACAGAGTGCAAAGAAACCCGCGGCCCCGACCTCGGTGGCCGAAGCCAAGAAAGCCGAAAAGGATGCGTAAGTATCTCCTCATATTGCTGGCTGTTCTTGCTGCCGCTCCTTCCTTCGCCCAGTCGAACCGGAAGGGGACGCAGAAGAAAGAGCCGACGGTGGGCCTTTTCTCCCGCCGTCAGCCGGCTACGTACTATGTGGACCAGATTACGAACCTGTTCTCGCAGCACCGCTGGGCCAAGGGTAAGGAACTCCTGGACGAGAGCCTGGAATACTATCCCGAAGAGGCCAACCTGCATTACCTCGCAGGACGTTACTGGTGGAACGGCAAGAACTATGACCGTGCCCGTTACCACCTGGTGAAAGCCTGCCAGATCAATTACCACTTCGTAGATGCCAAGACCCTGCTGGTGAACATCGAAGAGATTACCGGCAACTATTCCAGCGCCATCTGCTACGTGAACGAGCTGCTGGAAGTGAATCCTTACTGGAAGGGCCTGTGGCTGAGGAAAGTGGACCTTTACAAGAAGATGGGCAACTTCGAGGAGGCCAACGCCCTGCTGCAGCGGCTCTCCCAGATTTACCCGACCGACGCCTCCATTACCGGCGACTACTTCGACGTGCTGGAGTCCACCTACCAGCAGGCCCGCCTGGCCGGCGACATGAACGCCGCTGAAGCCGCCCTGAAGGAAATCGTGCGCATCACGCCTTCGGATACGGACTACCAACTGGCCTATGCCAACATCCTGGTGCGCGAAGGCCGTACCGGAGACGCCCTGGACAACCTGACCTATGCCATCAACGCCTCTCCCGGCAACGTGGAGCTCATCCGCCGCGCCACGGAGATCATGCTGGCCGAGGGTAAGACGGCGGGCGCCCTGGCGCTTGTCCGCGCCCAGTACGAGGAACACGGCACCCGAGAGCTGAGGAACCTGTACGACTCGGTGCTGTCGGCATCGGCCCGTCTGCAGGACGACTCCGACCCGTACGACATGCACATGCGCGTGTACAAGACCGAACATAGCGAATCGGCCCTGGAGTACCTGCTGACCCATTCCGTGAAGAAGGGCTATTATGACGACGCTCTCTTCTTTATCAACGAGGCGCGCCGGCGTCGCGGCAACTCGGCCAAGTGGTACGTGATGGAGTACGAGGTGTACGAGCGTATGGGCCGCCACGACAGCGCCGGAAAGGTGCTGAACGAGGCCCTCAAGTACTATCCGGACGACTATGACCTGAACCTGGCGGCCTGCCGTCAGCGTCTGGCCGCGGCCGGCGACGACATGGCCGAGGGTGCCTACAACGAGGCCATCCCGCTGCTGGAGTTCGTGCGCAAGCATTCCGTGGAACCGGAGCTGAAGTCCGTGGCCGTCCGCCGTCTGGCGGTGTGCTACCGGGAGACGAACCAGCTGGATCGCGCCATCCTGATGCTGAAGGAGCGCCTCCGCACGGATCCCGAATACCAGGTAACGGTGGACTATGCTTCGCTGCTGGTGAAGCAGGGCAAGACCGAGGCAGCCCTCCAGGCCCTGCAGGCTTCCTACGACGACGCCCACGACACCCTGGCCGTCCGCGCCCTGGGCAACGCCTACAAGGAAACCGCTTACCCTTACCTGAAAGAGAAACTGGCCAACGGCTCCACCAAGGGCCTGCAGCCCATTACGGATATGATCCTGGCCATCGACCCCAAGGATTACTGGGGTCTCCGTTACTCCCTGCGCACCGCGGAAGATCCGCTTCCGTATGCGTACAGGGGCATCCGCGTCTATCCGGACGACCTGACCTTCCCCCTGAAGGCAGCCTCCGAACTGTCCGACCGCGGCCACGACGAGCGCGCCATGCGCATCCTCCGTTCCTACCTCTCCGACTTTCCGGCCGATGACGACCTGCAGCGAGCCTACTCCGGCATCTCCGACAAGGTGGCCAACAAGCTGTACAAGGAGAAGGACTATGACCGCGCCGAGGCCGTGCTGGATTCGGCCCTGAAAGTGCGGCCGACGGATCCCGGCACGCGTTACACCCGCGGCCTGCTGTACGAGAAGCGCCACCAGTGGGATTCGGCCTATGCGTATCAGCGGCACTACCAGCCGTCCGTGCTGGAGGAGAAGGAGTTCGTCTCGCGCATGAACGCCATGCGCGCCCGCACCCTCAAGAATCACGTCGATGTCGGGGCCGATGTCTTCCGCTTCACGGACAGCCAGCACCTGATGGGCATGGCCAGCCTGGGTTATAGCCGTACGTGGCAGGACGACGAACTGGAACTTCGCGTGAACTATACGGGGCGGGACGCCGACTATGACTCCGACCTGAAGATGTACAATTCCATCGGCGGCCAGGGCATCCAGTTCCAGGGCGCCTGGGCGCACAACTTCGGCCAGGTGGTGACCCTGAAGGGGACCACTGCCTATTCCACGGCCTTCTTCCCGCGCTGGACGGCCGACGCCGACTTTACCTGGCACCTGCAGAAGGACTGGGACATGCAGACCGTCTTCTCCTACCGCTACATGCGGGACCGTTCGTCGATGTATTCCTTCGGCCTGGGCCTCTCCCATGAGTTCGAGCATCTGCAGGGTGGGGGAAAGCTGACCATCGGCGCCCTGCACGACCTGTTCTTCTTCAATGCCCAGACCAGCGTCCGCTTCTATCCCATCGCGGGCGGCCGGTCCTATGTCGAGGCGCAGGCCGGCGCCGGTACGGCTCCGGAACTGTCCTTCCTGAACTACTACTACAGTTCGAGTATCTACAACCACTTGAACTCCTTTGTGTCGGTCACCGGCTCGCTGGCCGTGACGCACAACCTGGCGCTCCAGTTCTCGGGAACCTGGAACACCGTCTATGACCAACGCACTACCATCACTTACCGTAACATGTTTGTGGCCCATGTCTCTGTCGCGATCTCTTTTTAGCCTTGCCCTGGCCGGCCTGCTTACGTTTTCCTGTGGTTCCATCACAGGAAGCGAAATGGCTGTCCATACCTATTACGTCCATCCCGAGATGCCCGGCCGAACGCTGGACACCAAGATGGCGGAGTATCTGAAGAAGCATCTGCAGAACCGCTGCGAGAAGACGATCCTGGACAAGGCCGGTACGGACGTGATGATTCACGTGGGAGACGACGTGGAAGGGGATTTCTCCTTCCAGCATACGCCTACGGGCTATTTCCTGGAGGCGAAGGATGAGCGCACCTGCATCTGGCTGGTGTACCAGTTCATCAAGCTGCTGGGCCGCGAGGACGAGGCCATTACGGTGGACGACCTTCCTCCGCTGCTGCTTTCGGGCCGGGATACCGTGGTGACGTTCCCCTTCGAGTACCGGGATATCTACATGCCCACGAACCAGAACCCGGACATGACCTATCTGCTGTGCCTGAATAACCTGGAGAGCGACTGGGGCATCTGGGGACACAACCTGTCCTGCGTGCTGGGTTCCAACGGAGACAGCACCTTCGGCTACCAGAACATGGACCAGGAGATGCTGGCCCGTACCGGCGGCCTGGCGCACGCCAACCAGTTCTGCTTCTCTTCCCGCAAGCTGATGGACCTGACCGTCCAGTATATCATGGACCAGTACGGAGACGGGGAGAAGACCCCGACGCGTATCACCATCGGCCCCAACGATAACAGTATCGTGTGCATGTGCCGTCGCTGCGAGGCGGCGGGCAACAAGCCCGGCAACGCCATGCCGGCGGTGGTGAATTTCGTGGAAGAGCTGGCGGCCCGTTTCCCCAACCACATGTTCTTCATCCCGGGTTATTCCACCACTTCGGAGATCCCCAACCATGTGCTGGCGCCCAATGTGGGCGTGTTCCTCTCGGCCATTGATTATCCCCGTTCCATCACGAAGAAGGAAACCAAAGCCAAGAAGGATTTCTTCAAGCTGCTCTCCGACTGGCAGGCCGTGACTGAACACGTCTATATCTGGGACTACATCTGCAACTTCGACGACTATCTTTCGCCCTATCCCATCCTGTACATCATGCAGGACCGTTTCAAGGAGTACCGGAAGAGGGGCGTGAAGGGCATCTTCCTCAATGGCAGCGGCTATTTCTACTCGCATCAGCAGGAGATGTACACCTTCGTGCTGTCTAACCTGCTGCTGAATCCGGATGCCGACATCCGCCGGATGGTGGAAGAGTATTACCATGACGCCATGCCGCATATCGGCACCTTCTACGCCGTCACCACGATGGAGCAGGAAACCCGCTTCAGCCAGAACGAAGGCGAACTGCCCCTGTACGGCGGTATGGAAGAGGCCCTGCATTCCTACCTGGGAGAACGCGAGTTCCGTGAGTTCTATTCGGTGTTCCTGCGTGCGGCCGATATGGAGATGACCCACCGCGAGCGTGTCATCTACGAGAAGACGAGGCAGTTCGTGTCCTTCACCTTCCTGGAAATGTGCCGCATGAACGGTCTCAAGCCGGGCGGTTTCGCCGAACTGGTGGGCGACGAATGGGTGGTGAAACCCGAAGTGTGGGCCGCCGTGGAAGACCTGAAGCTCATGACCGACGAGGACGACGTGTACCTGCTGACCGGCAACGAATCCACGTCGATGGACCACATGGACCGCGTGAACGAAAGCGGTGTCTATGTGGCCGACTATGAAAATGAAGTGGAACTGTGGCTGAACGGGCAGATGTGGATGCAGGATTACCTCCTGCGCCAGCCGCTGCGCGTCCATGCCGGCGACCAGTTCTTCACCACGACCTACCTGACGGACGGCGTGGCCGGCATTTCCCAGAACTACCACTGGGGCTGGCAGATCTACAACCAGCAGGACTGCTACATCGAGCTGCCCGTGGACGCCATCGCCGGAAAGTCGGGCGAGATGACGATCTCCTTCCTGAACAGCGAGCGTCACCGCATGGCTCCGCCCGCCGCCGTCGAGATCTGGGCCGATGGCCGCCTGTCGGGTACCCTCCGCCGCGAAGGCCTCGGCAATTACTATGACGAAGGGGAGCGCGTGATCTTCAAGGGCCCCATCGGCTTTGGCCGTCCCTCCAGGGTCGAGGTGCGCTTGAAGCCCTCCTACCTGCGCAACTTCGCCATCGATGAAATCTTCTTCCGCTAATGATGAAACGGCTGTTAGTCATATTGTCCCTGGCGCTGGCCCTGGCCGGCTGCACCACGCGGGTCCAGTACACCACGGTTGAACTGCGGGATCCTGTCCGCCATTACTATCCCATCCTGCAGGGACAGGAACTCCAGGTGACGGTTCGTGTGAACAACACGGGCAAGGTGCCGCTGGTGGTCAAGGACATCCAGCCTTCCTGCGGCTGCATTGTCGTGGACGGAGACCATGAACTGGTGGTCCCGCCGGAGCGTTCGGTCTATGTGACGCTGCGTTACGACTCCCGCAAGAACGTGGGCAGGGTAGAGCACTCCGTCCGTTTCTGGGGCAATATCTCTCCCAATGGGATGGCCGAACTGCGCTTTGACGTCCACGTGGTGCCGGATGCGAACTACCACCACGACTACGAGGAAATGTACGATAAGGAGGAGAGCGCCCGCAAGCTCCGTGATTATCTGAAATCCCGCGGGGAGACGTCCGGGTTGGGGTATTATACCGACCGTTAACAGGTACCTGTTGATAACTTTTCCGTGACAAAGGTTGATTCCGATTCGAGAATTGGCTACCTTTGTGAGTCATTTATAGGCCGTTTTAGGAGGACTCATTTAAACCTATTAAATATATGACACAAAAACAGCAAGCTATCTATGATGCCCGTCCGTTAGGAACAGGCAAGATGCTTACCCTGGGGCTTCAGCACATGTTCGCCATGTTCGGAGCCACTGTCCTGGTCCCGGTAATTACCGGCCTTAGCATGAGTGCAACCCTTCTTTTCGCTGGTCTGGGTACACTCATTTTTCATTTCCTCACCAAGATGAAGGTGCCTGCTTTCCTGGGTTCATCCTTCGCTTTCCTGGGCGGCTACGCAGCCGTAGTCTCCATGGGCGAAGCTCAGGGTCTCAGCGCGGCGGAATCACTGCCTTATGCCTGCATCGGAGTTTTCTGCGCAGGCATTATTTATTTCATCCTGGCAGGTCTGTTCGCCGCTTTCGGCGCCAAGAAGGTGATGCGCTTCTTCCCTCCCATCGTGACGGGTCCCATCATCATCGCCATCGGCCTTACGCTGAGCGGCTCCGCTATCGGCAACTGCAACCAGAACTGGTGGATCGCCCTGCTGGCCATTGCCATCATCATCGTCTGCAACATCTGGGGCAAGGGCATGATCAAGATCATCCCCATCCTGCTGGGTGTGCTGGGCTCCTACCTCGTGGCGGCTTGCTTCGGCCTCTGTGACTTCTCCTCCGTGAAGGAGGCGGCCTGGATCGGCCTTCCTTTCCACTGGGAAAACACCACTTTCCACGTATTCCAGAACCCCAACTGGGGTCTCATCGTGAGCGCCATCATCGCCATCGTGCCTATTTCCCTGGCTACCATGATGGAGCATATCGGCGACATGTGCGCCATCTCTTCCACCACCGGCGTGAACTACCTGGAGGATCCGGGTCTGCACCGCACCCTGATGGGTGACGGTCTCGCTACCGCCCTGGCTTCCCTGTTCGGCGCTCCCGCCAACACCACTTACGGTGAAAACACCGGCGTGCTGAACCTCACCAAGGTCTTCGATCCCCGCGTGATCCGCATCGCCGCCGTCTTCGCCATCATCCTCAGCTTCTGCCCCAAGTTCAGCGCCCTCATCAGCTGCATGCCTGCCGCTACCATCGGCGGTGTGTCCCTGGTGCTCTACGGTATGATTTCCGCCGTGGGTGTGCGTAACATCGTGGAGAACCAGGTGGACTTCACCAAGAGCCGCAATGTGATCATCGCCGCCCTCATCCTGGTTCTTGCCATCGGCATCAAGTACGGCGCCAACGACGCCATTTCCCTGGGCTTCACCACCCTCAGCGGTCTGGCTATCGCCGCCCTTACGGGTGTGTTCCTGAATGCCGTCCTTCCCGGTATGGACTATGAGTTCGGTGCCAACCCGCAGGGAGACAAGGCTGTGGACTTTGAAGTGAAAGGACACGAATAGAAAAGAATCTAAACAATTAATACTATTTCATAAACTACGTTTTATGTCTAAAAAAACTATCATCGCCGTTGCTATCGCAACGCTTGCCTTCGGCCAGATGGCTAAGGCTCAGACCAACCTCCAGACCTTCTACGATTTCGGTAAGAATCGCGGTCATTTCACCACCACCCTCGAGGGTTTCTACAATGACAACTGGGGTAACACCTTCTTCTTCATCGATTACGATTACAATAAGAAGGACGCCGACAACAAGAATTACGCTCCCAGCGGCTCTTACATGGAAATCGCCCGTTGCCTGAATTTCTGGGGCAAAACCGCTCTGGCTCCGCTGAGCCTGCAGGTTGAATACAACGGCCTTGTAGGTTATAACCAGAACTTCCTCTTCGGTGTGGACTACTTCCTTCACAGCCAGGACTTCAAGAACACCTTCAACTTCAAGGTGCTGTACAAGACCTTCTCCAAGCAGGCCGGTGCCAGCAGCGACCTCCCTCTGCAGTTCACCTTCGTGTGGGGCATGCAGGACCTCTTCGGTGTAGACGGCCTCCGCTTCAGCGGCTTCGTGGATGTCTGGGGTGAGAACGTTGTGAACTTCATGGAAGGCGGCACCAAGGCTCAGAAGTTCGTGGTGATCTCCGAGCCTCAGATCTGGTACAACGTAGGTAAGTTCTTCGGTGTTCCCAACCTGAACATCGGCGGTGAGGTAGAGCTCTCCGTAAACTTCGCCGGCTACGACGGCTTCTATGCCCGTCCTTGCCTGGGTACTAAGTGGGTATTCTAATCTAACTCTATTAATATATCATGAAACCCGCTTTCGAGAAACTGTTTGGTTTTGATTCGAAAGTGAATAGTGTCCGCACGGAAATCCTTGCGGGCATTACCACTTTCCTGACCATGGCCTACATCCTGGCCGTGAACCCTGGTATCTTCAGCGCTCTTCCGGGCATGCCCGCCGGCAGCGTTTTCACCGCTACCGCCCTGGCTGCCATCATCGGTACGCTGGTGATGGCCCTCTATGCCAAGAAGCCTTTCGCTCTGGCTCCCGGTATGGGTCTGAATGCCTTCTTCGTGTACACCGTTTGCCTCGGTATGGGTTACACCTGGCAGTTCGCCCTCACGGCTGTGCTGCTTGAAGGTATCCTCTTCATCATCCTTACTGTCACCAAGGTTCGCTCCTGGCTGCTCAACGCCATCCCTGGCACCCTGAAGAAGGCCATCGGCGCCGGTATCGGCCTGTTCATCGCCTTCATCGGCATGCAGAACGCCGGCATCATCGTGAACAACGACGCCACGCTCGTGGGTATCGGCAAGATCACCGAGGGCACCGCGCTGCTGGGCATGATCGGCCTGTTCATCACCGCCGGCCTCGTCATGGCCAAGGTGCGTGGCGGTATCCTCTGGGGTATCCTCATCACCACGGTCATCGGCCTGTTCATCAAGGATCCTGCAACGGGTGAGGCCATCACCAAGCTGAACGGTTTCGTTTCCGTTCCGGACAGCGTAGACCCTATCTTCTGCAAGTTCGAGTGGAGTCACGTCCTCTCTCTGGACATGCTGGTGGTTGTGTTCACCTTCCTGTTCATTGACATGTTCGACACCATGGGCACCATCATCGGCGTGCACCAGGGTGCCGGTCTGGTTCCCGAAGACGGTCCCCGCGACAACGTCCCCGGCATGGAGCAGATGTTCCTGGCCGACTCCATCGGCACTGTCGCCGGCGCCTGCCTGGGTACTTCCACCACCACCACTTATGTAGAAAGCGCCTCCGGCGTGGGTGAGGGTGGCCGTACCGGTCTCACCGCCTTCTCGACCGCTGTCTGCTTCGCCCTGGCTCTGTTCTTCAGCCCCATCTTCCTGGCCATCCCCGGTGCTGCCACCGCTCCGGCCCTGATCGTTGTGGGTGTGATGATGATGCCTTCTATCAAGCGCATCCACTGGGACGACTATTGCAAGGCTATCCCGGCATTCCTGACCATCATCATGATGCCTCTTGCCTACAGCATCTCCGACGGTATCCTCATCGGTGTCATCTCCTACGTGGCCTGCCACGCCGTGGCCGGTAAGTTCAAGGAGATCTCCATCACCATGTGGGTCCTCGCCGTCCTGTTCATCTGCAAATACATCTTCATCTAGAAGATCGTTTTTGGTTGTTATACCGCCCCCGGGTACCCTTCGGTTCCCGGGGGTTTTTGTATCAGGGCATCCCTACTCCATATCGAGGGTAGTGCGGGAGACGGGGAGGGAGAAGACGATGCCGACGCCCTCGGTGGAGAGGCCGGCGTTTTTGTAGATGGCTTTCATGACGGCGTCTTTGATGGAGGCGCTTACAAGGATGAGGACCATCTCCTTGTCGGGGGTGATGGTGATGCCGAAGAACTCTTCGGCCTCGGGGTTGGCCGAGCCGCGGCCGCGAACGATGCTGCCGCCTTTGGCGCCGGCCGAGCGGGCTGCGTTCATTACATTGTCGGAATAGCCGGCATTGACGATGCACACTACGAGTTCGAAATCCATCACTTATAAATCTTGTACTTGTTTTACGTTACTCAGAAAACCATAGGACAGGGTGCCCACCATGCTGGAGAAGGGCACGGAGAAGGCAACGCCTTTGTACTCTCCGCCCCGCTGGAACTGCTCTTTCAGGCGGG
>Ga0265300_10001181_pt1 | contig 25282 bp, 24 predicted proteins | sample AusTroGonzalo_MG_FD_193482 | JGI IMG/M metagenome (GOLD analysis project Ga0265300, IMG submission 193482) | Bovine rumen microbial communities from tropical cattle in Woodstock, Queensland, Australia - Gonzalo_03 | ecosystem: Host-associated > Mammals > Digestive system > Stomach > Rumen ...
GCCACCCTTACAGAACTGAGTAAAGTAAAGATTATGGTTCAATATCTGCCCCGCATTATTGAAAATACCACCACTGGACTTGCACACAATCTCCTTCAGCGACAAGCCCTCAAGCCCGCTCCCAGGCAGCAGCTTATTAAGATTATCCACATAAGCCTGCAAGTGCTTCCCGTGATGAAAACTAAGCGTCTGAGCGCTAATGACCGGCTCCAGATCCTGAGCCCCGTACGGCAATGTAATCAGTTCAAACATATCTCAAAAGCATTAATTGGTTCAACTAAGGCGAAAATAAGGATAAGTTTCCTATAAACCAAAAAAATGTGGAATTGGGGACAGTCCCCAATTCCACATTTCCACAAAATAAACGCCCCTCAAGTATGCTGTCCCAAAAGACGCGCCTGAAGAGCTTATTGAATTACAACTTAAAATCATCACCACATCCAAATAGCATGATACCTGCTCTTCATCTCATTAGATTCTTTAATAATACGCCTATCCTCATCATTGAGGTAACTCGTAGCTATTCTGCGAACCACATCTCTACCGATTTACAAACCGTGCTACTTGAAACTGCCGTCAATTGAATAAATCATGGCTGAAAAGCCTTCCATTTGCCAGGTATAGTCAAATCAAAGTCTTGAGCTTTCAGATGAACAACATCCGGCATAACACTTTGTTTAAAACGGCTTTCAAATCTTGCCAACTGAATGGCATTACCACTTCCTAAAGTTGCAAGATTACTTGAATAGTGATTTGGAGGGAAATAGATGAAAACATTCATGCCAGCAGCTTTAGCCAACTCAACGGCAGGAATCATATCACTGTCAGCCGATACCACAATAGCAACATCACAATTCCTTTCATATGCATCAGAGACAATCTGTGTAGCAATACGAGCATCAGTCTCTTTCTCTTCATACGTATTAATGACATTACCACAGTTGTAACAGGTAATCTGTTTTTTAAGGAACTTACCAAGAATTAGTTTAAACTTGGGATTCTCCTTATTTGCCTGGAAGAAAGAATACTGTCTCGCATTCTTATCCTGATCATCAGGACGGGCAGAGAAATACTTCACGGCAATCAATTCCTGATTGGGGCGCATAAACTTTTCAAACAAGGAAACAACATCCAACCAATAGTAGCGTTTCCAACGGCGATCTTTTTTAAGTCCATAGTAGAAATTAAATCCATCTACATAGACAATTACTCTTTGTTTTTCCATAATGGTGTTATAAGAAAAAATAAGCCACCCCGAAAGGTGGCAAGCCTTAGCCTTTTTCATCTAAGGGGGATATTTGACGCAAATATAATTATTATATCTATAAAAACAAACTATTTGACTAAATAATAAAATAAATCATATTAATTCTCCTCACCTAAAGCATCTCCAAGAAAAGTCCGTATCTCATATTTAATCACTTCCATCTCTACTTATTATTTTTGCAATAATCGCAAAATATTTAAATGAATCATACCTTTATTCTTATAGGGCCGATGCCCCGATACTCCCCAACCCTCATCTCATACTCCGGAGCAGTATAATCAATATACATCTCATACTCTTTGATGCCCTTTGCTTGCGCAATCTCGTGCAACGACTCTTTATGTTCCTTTGAGATATGTCGTCCGTAATTAATTGCCACTGGCTTATACAAAATCTTTGATGGCTCAGAATCTGCAATATCACGCAGAGTGCAATCAATCATACGCCACTCCTTTTCATAAGCCCATATCGAGGATTTGTGCAGAGCTATCTTAATGAATTAAGTTATATCGGGATTATTAGCTTCAATGCCTATCATTCTTAGAAATGACCATGCCATATACAGAGACACATCCATCCTCTCATCATCGTATATTACTGGATACAATCCAACATTCTTAATCGGTTTTTCCAAAGTAGGCCTGAAATTATATTCCAATGCGAAGCCCTGATGAGAATTGGCATAATGGCTCCACATGAGAACGGAATTCACACTTTCACTAAAACAGGCCATAGTTGAATACTTTTTGGCAGTTTCCGTTAGGATCGGGAAATAAGTCTCTATGAGATTAACCATATTTCGTCTGCTCTCCTCAATTTTGTCTTTCAACACACTGATATCATCAATTGACATTAGTGCATTCTTGAGGAAATCAATTAAATCACCAGGAAGAATCTGTTTCACTTCCTCAGTAAGATCATTCCCTTGCGCAAACCAGGCCTTCATTCCCTCAATAGTCTCATAACTCACTATTGCCTTTACTGACCGTATTATTTCCTCCTGGTCATATCTCACTAGAGTATCGTACGGATCATTAAACCTATCAGCAGTCACTGCATATATTGCGTCATTCTTAAAAGCATCTATTTGCCGTTTATTATTCTTCAGATCATTATTCAAAGGCCTATAGCGAAAGAGCGAATTGGGCATCATTTTAAATATTGCTTCCGATACCGGAAACATTATCTTCTTCATTTCCTCCTCCGATGTCCCTGCTGGAATCACAGAAGCATGTAATCTTTTAGCAAAATCTTCTCTATCCATAAGCAATTGTATTCATTTGTTAAGTCATATAAATGGGAATGATTCACCGCGACCAACATGCCAAATACACTGAGTCCATTTCCCAGCCAAACTGCACACGCCTATCTCTCCCTAAAGCCACTCACATCAAGTTTACTCATATTAACAGGAACCCTATCGCCAAACAACCTATATACCCTCTGTGTCAACAACGGGAAATTGCTCGTTCCTTCAGGCTGATTAGGGCCGATAAGTATGGAATCCAGGTACAGGCCGATATCCGGTAAGTCACACCCCTCAAACTTGAACTCCTTATATGAGACGCACCGATTACCATAGATGTCATAATCCACATCACCATCATATTCAACTACAAGCCTCCACTCATCTTCTGGTTTATACTTGATGTTCTTTACAAAGCGATGAATGTCATCAACAGCAGTAAAGTGCACATGAATGTTATCCATCTTAAGATTATCAACCAGCTTCTTGTATCTCATGATAGGCGACTCACTCTCATCAATATACCTCATCTGCCGCAGTTTCCTCTTCTTATTCAGATGAAAGCACAGACATGCGCCCTGCCCATTGTCGCCATAAGTCTTCCACATATCAACATCGTTATATTTCGTGGTAAATGATGATATCAGCGTATTCTGCTCCATAAGCATTCCCCTGAATCGCTTGTATTCATCCTCATAGTCACCGCACACCAAATCACCTATGTAAAACGTCTCTTGCGTGTCGCTCTGCGATATGATAGAATTCATTCGGAACGTGCCATTAAGCAACATCAGATGAAACACCTTAAGAGGCACATATTTATAAAAATGCTCCGGTACCGGCTCGTCAACCCACTTCAATTCCGAGATAGGTGTATCTATTACATATCTCTTCTGATAGGTATCCATCTGAATTTTCTCAGGACTAACATCAAAAGTGCTTGCTATTTTCGCCACAACTTCCTCTTCTCGCAAAGGTAAAACGTCCATCAAAGCCTCAACAACATTCGTTTGTTTACCCAGATAATTTACACCGCCTTTATCATCAATATTGAGCTGCAGTTTTTCACCCGGATTCATCAGGACCTTTCCTTCGTCCCGTATGCTAACTGTAAACATGGCGTTAATTGTCCTCTGACCTTTTTCATTCCTGCCATTTCTCCGGTATAAACATATTGCAAACAATAATTTTCCATCATACGTCACCTCCATTTTTCCAAGACCAGGATGACAATCAAATCCCGGTACAATCTTAACGTCGTACTTCTCCCTATCTATCTCTATAGCAGATAACCACTTCTTGAATCCCTCCTCCCAGGACTCAATTTCTGGTCTTCCGTCATATGTGATATCAAAAGATAACATCTACGTTTTATATTTTCAGTTCCGTTTACTAATTCCGCCTTCTCAAGTCTCCCGCTCTATGCTTCATTATATTATATTGTCAATGAGAGATCACTTACCATCTATCCCATCATCCCCCAGGCAAACCTTTTCATAGATGTCATAAATGCGATTTGAATTAAAAAAGTTCGCCATATTTATCTCCTCTTCCTGACGATCATAGCATGAGAAACGGTGATCCGTTGCGCATTTAATCTTCTCACAAGCCACAACAGGATCATTATTCTTTATCTCAACATTGTATAAGAAAATGCCGAAACACATATGCATATCAACCGATGACAAACTCTGCCTTGGTCCTAGCACATATGAGATATGGGTACAATACCCAAACAAAGTATAAGCAACTTGCATCAGCCCTCCCCTACAACATGACAACATCAGAATGCAATCGTCATTCATACATCCAGATGAGCAAAGAAGACTGGCAAAAACACCCCAGTCCATATCCACTTGATCATCTTCGCTGGAAAACGAGTCCGAACAGCCATGAGCACTCAAATAGATATAATCAAATTTACCATTGGTTGAGAGTATGCTCTTTAGATCATCATTATCTCTCACATCCTTACATACTGGCTCAATATTATATAGTTTTGCATGCTCACAAATACCATTGCACTCATGTGGCTCATCCGCGCTGCCGCAAGCCTTTAATATCAATATTCTTTTACTCATATTCCTTTAAACATCAAGCACATATTCATCTGCGAATATATATGTTTTCATAAATCAAACAACAACTGTTGAAAACTTCTATGACTATAAGTTATTGACATATAACCCAAAGAAGATAATAGCGCTCAATTGGATACCAATCCTATCCCATTATCACCACACAAGATAACAAAAAAAGGCGACTAGAACTCTAGCCGCCTCACATATCATAATAAATAACTATAAGAGCTAATTGAAAACTATAAATCAATTCTTTTAATGAAAGAATGATTGTCGAACATGTGAAAGCTCTTATTACTAATAATTTAGGTTCCGTTTCTTTCTCAGTTTAGTTTCTTTTTAAAACTATCCACAACAGGTGATAGCATAAAGATTGGCCCAATTTTTTCTATTTCAAATCTATGCTTTTCTAAAGCCACACCAACCGAATGACTCTTCATCAAGCCATCAGCTTCAATCAATACGGGGATTACCTCTCCTTGTGCGGTAATCTTATAAAAAGCCAAAAGAGTTTTAGATTGGAACTTTTCTCTTTCTCTATAGTTCAGCTGTAGGAACTTTGATAAGTCCTTTTGCTCCACACGATTATACATAACCATTTCAGTGACAAAATAAACATTAACCACATCATTCTCCTCAACTATTTTTGCTACTCTATTAATATATCTATATAATGTTGTGCGCAATGTTGCAGAAAACGTAATAGTACGATATGTATTATCCTTATACTCTATAAAGAATGTATTCATCAGATGCTGATTTTGTTGAATATAAAGCCATGAATGTACCCAGATAAAAGCATCATAAAAATCTTTTAAAGATGGATTTATCTTCCTCGCCATATTCATAAATACAGGTTTGGTATACTTGACATCTGGCAATGCCACAAGCAGCAACTCGCCCCGTTCAAAACAATCTGAGGACCTATAATAACAATAATCTATAGAATCAATCATCCAGCGATTTGGCATTTTCATTACAAATTCATCAATCGCAGTCATCATATTATCTGTGGTTTTATCAACCTCAGCCAAATCTTTTTTCATCGCATGTAGGAACTGCCACATAGCTACAACTCCAGATTCTATAAAATCAAATATGTTTATCTCGGTTTTATCGTCTTCATCCACAAAAACGTATTGAGCCGAGAAACTCACTTCCGGAGCCAGAACAGACAATAAGGTATTTTTTATCATCTTTTCATAATCTCCTATTGGTTTCTCATCTTCAATAGTCTGTTCAAACTTCTTAAATTCGATAGATTTTCCGGAATCATAAATGACCACCCTTAATGTCTTCTTCAGTTTAAATGGATGCTCATGAATTACAATATTTCTATTATCATTCAACCATTCTGCAACTCTTTTATCTTTCAATAAAAATTCATTCAGATTCTTTTGATATATAGGATTATTATTGCCTCCCAATGATTTTTGCAAGACAAGAGTAACACTCCTGAATTCAGACAAGAACACATCAAGACTAGCAATATTATCAAAAAAACCACTCTGTAAAGAGAACTGGTTCAAATGCTTAAGAGCATTATAGAATTTCTGAAGAGCTGGCAACAACATACAAAGTCTTATTTCAAATAATACCTCCGCTTATATCCACCCCAGAATACGTGGGTAAAACCTCTCCTTTCTAGTGTCTTAGCAATATCAAGCAGATATTTCTCCGCCGTTTCTTTTTCACAACCAGCCACATCCCACGAACGTTGATTAAACTCTACAAAGTATTGGGCGTAACTATCTAGAACAGAAACAAGTAAAGTCTTTAAATCGCTAGTTTCAAAGAAATCTCCTTTTTCTTGCACGACCCATGAAACATGCTGAAAACAAATATTCAGTTCTTTTGCGCTACGAGTCAACATCTTAGTAAGAAGAGCCTCATACTCCGCTTTAAGACCATCAATACCATAAAGTTCTAATTGCGTCATTAAACATCTGATTGCAATATATGTTTTATCATCAGCTAACAACTGCAATATGGTCTTTTTAAAATTACAGTAAGAATAAACCTTTGACACACCTGCATTTACATCATCAAAGTCCTCCATATCATGCAGATTCTTCTTATGAACAGATAAAAAGATCAACATATCGATTGCAACCTCTCTAAATGTATTCTCTGCAGACCACCATCCACGGTCAAACGCTTTTCTACCTGGCTTTTCAAATACCACCTTTGCAGCATTGATAACAGATTTCATATCTTGGTAGATAGCGACAACTTGATTATTGTTAAAATGAAGAAGTTTATCTATCCTACTAATCTTGACTACAGAATTACCTATTGCTATTCTATTTCTCCAAATACCAGACTGCCACACATCTGTACGAGACAACAAATCCTTTTTATACTCGATTGCCGCCTTCTTATCCTTACGTATAAGAACAGCATATGCTACCGATAAGTTTGCATCATGCAGAGCTTGCATCATCAAAGCAACCCTTATCTTAGACAAATACTCTTTTGATAACAGATGCGCAAGATTTATAAGCACATATGTATCTACACGCTTTATCTTCTGTTTCAATGTGATTGCCACCATCTTATCTGCCAGTGGTTCAAAATCATTCACAGTAAGTCCTCTAGAAGCAGAAATGGCAAGAGAATTTAATTGATTGTCTAAATACTCATTCTCTGTAAGTTTATTGAGTACTCGTTCAATACATTTCATTTTGAGGGTCTTATCATTTATGTACTCAATACCAACGCTTGCAAACTGATAAATAGTTCTGGATTGCAATATATTTCCCCCTTTATCGGCATAATCCAAACAGTACTCCATAACCTGCTTAAAGGTATGCCCCCATTTGCGAACGGGAACAGCTACAAACAGTTGCTGTGCAAATATCGCAATATATGGAATCAGTTGCTTTGGAGTGTTTTCGGAAACCAACGCCATCAACAAACACTTCAATAAGTCTGGTATTATTGGATTACACTTCTCGTCATAAATAATCTCCTGAGAAATTCTTTTTATAACGTAATCCTTGCTTTCACGTGCAATAGTGTAAAAGACAATAGGATAAGGATATTCAGATTTCAATTTGCAAGCTACAACTGTCCAATCCTCATCATTCAACACATTACGGCCATTAAATGTAATACCCAACTCAATTATTGAATTAAGTATTACCGCGGCGCTTTCAAATCCAGAATCTCTTCCACTTAAATCAATAATATCTTCTACATTCCCATATGTAGGTACATCTTTCTTGTCAAATACCTCATTTAGATATGATTTGAAATAGTCAGTCAAACTAAATAAGGAATATTGATTTTTGTACTTTCTGGCCTGGTTGATAATCTTATTCTTTAATGACGGATCCAAACACGCAAGCCAGTCCGAAACCAGCACCTGCTCCTGAGGTGAAGAATAGCGACCTAGCGACGCATCAATATCAACATCTGAATGACCATATAACATCTTTTGCAGAGAAAACAATCTAACATAATCGAGCCCGGACTTAAGATTAAAGACACATTCCTTCCCTGCGGGGAAATCAAACAAATACAATCGTTTCAGAATACCAGAATAACCGTCCTCTTCTTTATCGTTTTTAGACAATTTTGAAGGATTAGTCAATAACAGCATTCTACGTAAAGAATATTTGTACGACTCTTCCACAAAAGAGCTTTTTGACTTCTTTAAAATAGAAAGAACATTATATGCTTCACTGCCCCATAATGGCAGCAATGAACATCTCAATGCCGCAGCATATATTTTTGTACGAGATACATTTGAAATATCTTTCAAATATCTATAGGCTACGTTTTGCACATCATTTGCAGCTGTATGAACAATAGAACCGGCTTTATGAAAAATAATTGAAGCTGATAATTTGCATAATTCATCTACTTCATCATTTTTTGATAGTCCAAATCTTTTTCCTTCTCTCCAACTATTGCGGTCTACTTCTCTCCATAGCCCACTCAACCTTTCTGTTTCTCGCGTGTTATGGGGTTGGATATATTCAAGGAACTGTTTTACCCTATCAATTTCATCAATAGCTTTTGGAAATATATCTTTAAGAACGACGGGAATAATAAAATGATTACGCAACATCTGCTTCATCGCGCCACTCAAATCATCATTGCCGGCATAAATAAAGAAAGAATCCCTCCCATTAGCCTCTCTTCCTGTTTTATCCAGTACATCTTTAACCCAGTTTATCCAAGCCAGGAAATTGGCATCACCACCAGCAACTCCAATAATACAGAAACGATTTCGAAGCAAATCTATTCTCATTAAATTCACAAATGCTGCATGTTTTGCCTCATATGTGTTATAATCTTCCTTGGTAATAATATACTGTGCGTGTTTATCTCCGTCAAATCCGTAATCAAGTTTATTGCTGATTCTAAGGTCACCGTGTATTTTATAGATATTATGACCGCTCGATGTTAAGGCTATATCAGAAGCCTGTTTTACCACCAAATAACTCTGTTCCAATTGTTTATCTACCGCACTCTCCTGCAGTTCAAGCTCCATAACAGAAGTAACTCTTTCATTTCTGATATCAAACAGTTTTTTTCTTTCATCTTCGATATTGGAATTATCTGAACCTTCTTCCATTAATGACACAGGACCCACGCTTGCATCAATTGATGCATTCGGAATAGTCTTCTCTTTGTAATTTCTTATTTGAGTTTCTATTTCAATTACTTTTTGTCTAGCTTGCTCAAGATTACACTGTATAGTATGTTTCTTTTCCTGTAGATATTTTTTATCACCCAGGCAGAATTCTAAAGCATTATCATAGTTAAAAGTGTAAATATTAGCCACATTCAACTGACTAAGCAGTTTATGGCAATCAAACGTTAGTTCATTTGTGCATAGAACGCCATCTATTTTCAAAACAGTCTTTTTACCCTGCTGCTCCAAGTAGGGCGTATGCGCCTCTATATAATCATCTATCGCTTCATGGTAACCAGCATCGACAACTACCTTTGAAGCTATCTCCAGCAAACTGTGCTCCTTGAGTACGCGTTCCACCAGTTCTGATCTCTTCTTTAGCCTGTCCTTCTCTTTCCCGGTACCAAACATATTCCAAATGGCATCATCAAGTAGTTCTTTCCATAATGGGAATTTCTTGCTGATGTTTTTACTAAAACCGGCTCCAATCAAGAATGACAACTGATTGTCATCTATCAAAGATTGTATCTCGTCTAATACTGGTTTATTCGGTACTTTGTTCATGTGATTTATGTTATCTCATACTAACCTATCCAAAGATCATCCTGCCTAATCTCATCATATTAAGTGTTTACTACAGGTCCGAAATCATATTTATAATTAACCTGACTAAGTAGAACCCTATCAATAGATTTAACCCTTACAACACCATCCCTGATAACATGTCCAAAAAGGACAATATTTTGGAATAAATTATCTCTAACACTATTATAATAAGAAGGATAAATGATTCCATCCAGTTTATGTTCTTTTGCCACTTCAGAGATACGCCTTGTAATACAGTATGATTGGACCCCTGCACCAAATATTTGACTTACCGCCAATTGTAAATCCTCAAAAGGGGTAATTTCTTTATTATCATCTTGAATATCACTCATATCCAATAAGGTCAAAATTTTGCAAGGTTTTAATGTAGCAACATATAATACATCCTCCATACTAGCTCTACACTCATGGATACATGTTTCAACATCAAAAGAAGCATAAAACACCTCTTCGTTTCTGATATTAAAACGGCCTTTTTTATAATTCTGTTTTAATGGGGCATCAAAACTCATATCACCAATAAGTTCTCTCTCAATTGCTCTAATCCTAAAGAACTCAGAGTCAACCGGTAACAACTTAATGTTACATCTGCTTATTAATTCCTCAATAGCGCCATCTCTCTTTTTTTTGCTTCTGGAGAGCAGCCTATCCATCCATTCAGTAATACCAACTCTCCACAAATCCGGTCCATACAGATCTGCAGTCAATCCTGTTTTTGCATGTATTAGATGTATGTCATCGTGCAGATTATCTATTATAGATGTATCAATAAAATGAGATCCTTTGTGCATTATTAGTAGAGGTGAACCTCCAAAACAAGTGCTATTATATGAGCCATCAACAAAATACTTATCACATAATTCTTCCACCTGTTTCTCATCTAACAACACACCATCTGTACTTCCACAATTTGGGCAAGCAAGCGATGAAGTTGGCCCCATCCTTTCGGCCATAATTCTCAGGCCATAATCTTTAAAGCAATTCGAGCAAAGAATAGGTTTAAATATAGACATATTCCGTTTTTATCTTATCACTGACATGAATTCGAACGCTATTGACGAACAGGCTCTCTGTCAAATATACCTTTAATAAACATCACACGCGTATTTCACCCTTTCTGTTCCACATGAATAGGTATAGCCTCATTCAACATCTCAACAGCCTTCTTCGTATCTCTGTCAATATAACAGTCCGGACAATACAACACGACAAAGGCTATAAACCAATCAAATTCTCTGAACACAGTTATTTCTGGCGTAGGATATGTTGGCAGGAAAGCTTGGCGTACTGTTAGTCCTTCCATTTTAAAGACATTTATATCAGCCTTTTCATCGTGATTTTTTAAATTGTCATTCTGAAACCCAATAAGATTCTCCAACGTATCTATTCCTGATTTCTTGCTCCAGAATTGAACATACATCCATTCCTTATCTTTACCTGCGGCCACCTCAAAAGAAATTCCTCGCCTATATAAAACAGCTGGTGCAAACCCTCTTCTTGTGCCGTCAATTATCCATCCAAATGGAGCAGATAGAGCCAACATACTATCTCCTGCATATGGGAAAGCCCCTTGAGATTGGAACTGTTGGAATTCGCCAAGACTAAGAATATCAACTTCAATATCATCCTTTCCCTTATGGGCTCGATCAATAGCAGCTTTTGAAAAACCTTTTTCAGAGACAATTATTCCTTTATCAGCACCAACGTCTTCAAGGAAGCCTATAAAAGAATCAACAATCTTCACATTTATCTTCGTACCATAGTGTTTGCATTCAACTATGAGTGTAGATATTACCACAACATCATTTAACAACTTAATCAAAACGTCTATCTGACGTTTGACACCAGACTCTTTCCCTACGATATGAGTATTCTTGATTATCTCTGCTTTCCGTAAATGGTATACCCTTTGGCATTCTTCATAGACGGCTTCCTCGTAGTCTTTCCAAGTTATTATATCTTTATTATGTTCTGAAGAGTTCATATACGTTTTTAGGTTCAATTATTATATTTATCTTTTAGTTTCTACTCATATTGATTCACCCTTCTAGCCATCTCCCCAACCTCCATCAACCCTCAAACAACCTCAGCTTCTCCTCCTTCATCCCCCACGTATTCCGCATCTTCCGACTCATCTTCACAAAGTTATAATAATTCCGCTCCTCCGCCCTATACTTTGACGGATTTCTGTGATTAGTTGATAATAGCGCTCAAAGGATACCACTCATAGCGTTCAATAGGATACCGGCCGTAGCGCTCAAAACGGTACCGGCGTAGCGCTCAAAACGGTACCACCTGTAGCGCTCAATAGGATACCGCCGCTAGCGCTCAATAGGATACCGGCTTAGACTTGAGGTTTTGTCATAATAATCTTCATAATATTGTCTTCGTAAAAGGAGACACTATTATGGCTAATGACAGAATTACAATGATCAAGCTCAAACGCATGCTGCAATTACTAGATGCAGACAAGTCAATGAACGACATCTGTCGTGAGTCATCCGCACCCCAACCGCCGATGATTCTTGTCCACCTAAAGAAAACGCCATCAACAAAAAAGCAGGCCGCGTAAGCAACCTGCCATCTCATATCTCAAAAGTCCGACATACAAAAAAAACATCCCCTTAGTTATGCCGCCTTCCACGCCCAAATTGAACAACAGGTCTCTCACGGCAAAATCCTCAAAGAAGATGCAAAATTCCCAAGATTTTCAATCAAAAATTCCCAAGATTTTCAATTTTTGGAGCAGCGAGTGCCATCAAGCTTGCTTGTTTGGCCGAGTCGTGACAAAAATCAACGCAGTTAATTCCAACCTCATTTTTTCAAAAAAACGGCCAATCTTCACATTAGCCGTAGCTTTTCCCAAAAAACTAAACGGTAAACTAAACGTATTGGTTAACGTGTTTATACTCCTCCCACAAAGATAACAGCCTTTCCAACATCTCCGCTCTCTCCGCCATGAAGGCCATTATTTCATTGTACTTGGCTAGCCACTTCTCGTCTTGTGTCATATCTCCATAATATCATCCGGACCCAGCGGAGCATACCACCCACATCCTTAGCCTCCAGCACCACCACCCCGCTCTCCAAACACATCAACCCAAGCCACTGCCCTTTCTAGATATTCAGGATTGGGCCACCGGGGTACATATCTACCGTTTCAACTATTCCGAAGCTATTTGGATCCGGAGTTCCGTCGCTCTGTGTTTCCGCAAAACCATACATGTACTCCTCAAAGTGCCCGCGAATGCAAACACAAGTTTCCTTATAGTCCGATGCCCGATAACGACCGATACCCCTAATACCAGTTTTAATTCCGACATCCAGGCCGATAAGCGACCCAGCTCGTTCATAGTTACATTTCGGTTTGCCATATCTCTGCATAATTGATTGTCTTTTCTGCAAACATACCAGATTAAACAATAACTCGCAGAACCGAAATGTTTTTGGTACCGTTTGAACCGCTACGGTGGTACCGGTTGCACCGCTATGATGGTACCGATTGACCGATACTATCACCAAAGACATATCACTGTCTGCACTCGCTACTTACAACAAGTGGCTTAAGGCTGACTTGCTGGCTATCGATGACATTATGTTGTTCCCTGTAAAGAAAGAAGAATCTGCAACCTTCTTTAATCTGGTAAACTCTCTTCATGAGAAGACCTCGGTCATTATAACGACTAATAAAGCGCCTACAGAGTGGGTCCAGACGCTTAACGACGAAGTGTTAGCGACCGCAATCATAGATCGCTTGCTGTATCGCTGTGAGGTAATTAAACTTGCTGGTACAAGCTATAGGCTAGAGAACAGGAAGACTATATTTACCTTCAAATCGAATAATAACGGGAAACAGTTAAGTAAAGCTGATTCCAAAAACATACAAACTCATGTATAAACTAGGACAAATGAGTCGCAAAAAGAACAACTGAAGTGTCGAAACGACTTTGCGAAAAAATGTCGAAAATATATTTGCTTATTACACTCCTCCATCAACTCTCTCCTGGGCCGATACGCCCGCAATTAACCTCCCGGCATCCGCCTTAGCCAGAGCAGTCCGAATCTCCTCCAGCCGCAAACAAGTTTCTTCTTTATTCATATGCAAACAATTGAATTAATGGTTTTACAAACTTACTCATTTGGGGTGATAAAACCAATTTTATCAGTTGGCATCAGAGTACAAATCACCAATTCTTAGGTAAATATATAATCATCAACTAATAAATGGAGGTTCGGCCAAGTTCATTTTGAAATATCAAAATATAACCACCGTTGTTTTTGCATTTGACATCTTTCCCAATTCGAGTTTGCAAACTAAAAATAAACGAAAAAAGTGCCAGCGCTTTTATTAGCAAGCTGACACATAATTCTATTTATGGGTTCTCATAATTATCATCCTTCGCTCGTGGTAAAAAGAAGCCCTTTATACAATTAGGATTTCTTACACATATCTGAGTATGATTTTTATCATGGAAAGACGCGCCATCGTATACTTCTTTGCCCTCTACAAATGAGCCCAAGACGGAATCATATGGTCTTAATTTATTTTCCTTAGACAGTTCATGCAAACTCTCAATAACTGCATAGTCTAGTCTTCTAACTAAGATATCAGTACTGTTCTGGGCCCTTTTATTCTCAGGAAGAGGATTTTCAGATAGTTCACACTGTCGTTTCAAATATTCATATCCCTCTTTTAATTCAATCAGATACTCAGAGCTATTAAGATCCAAACAAAAACCGAGATCCAAAATTGCGCCTAGTACTGCCGGTTTTTTAATATTATATCTGGGATTCTTAGAACATTCAATAGCCCACTCCATAGCCCTTGCCTGATTATTTTCCCAGAAATAAACTCCTTTTCCTAACCACTCATAATCATGAGAACTAATGAAAAGTGAATCTTCACCTAGAACGATTTTTTTAGCGACGGATTCATCGCATCCATGAAATCCAATTATAAGATTAAATCTGCGACTATATAAATCCTCTTCAATCATAATTCACCATCGTAAAACATAGGCGAACGACTACCATCATCTGATAGCAGTCCTATGGTTCTCAAAAAAGCCACAGCATCTTCCTTACTTGATTTCGATTCTTTTCTAGCACGATTGAGGACCTCTCTTCTAACTTTCATATCTGTAGTCACAGACCTATATCCTGCATCATTTATACCTATATGATTAACTTGTGGGGAGGTAATATGCCCTTGTGATGCATTTACAGTTAGCACATGAACATTAGCAGTACTATCGCCTAATGGTTTTATTGATCGTTTATTTGTTATACGACCTAAATAATTGAATTTCCTTTTCCTTCCAAGCATTCTTTATTGTTTTAGACACTTCAAATATATATATTTATTTGATTATTATAATGATTATTACCCCGAGAAACATATTATTAGTAAATAAACCATATCCCGGTTCATAATATTTTTCAAAAGATACCACTCCTAGAGCTCAATTGGGTACCATCCAGAGCGTTCGAAACGATACCGGCGTAGTACTCAATTAGATACCACATCAATCCTTTTATCAACCCGCAAGTTAACCAACAAAAAAGTAGACCAGAACTACAGTCACCTTAATAACATCTGGTTATTATTTCATTTACGACTTTGGCCTTTTGCATAATCAAAAAACTATAAAATAGTATTCATATTATTCAAAAAATCGATTCGTCGTGTACTTGAATACCATCTATTAGTTTCTCCAACTTATCTATTAGGATTATAGACTCATCTAATTCCTTTTTTGAAACAGGTAAACGACCTACCCTTCCATGTGATGATGGATGTAAGGCAACTTTTTGAAATAATTGAAGATCCATTAAAGTTTCCTTGATTAATCCTAAATTCTTAAGTGAGAAATCTTCGATCAAGCTATTGACTCTCACAGATAATTCTGTTCCTCTATATGCATTTTCATCTATTAGTTTTTTTATTTGATCCACTAAATCATCTGCTGTATTGGCATCTTTTAAATAAACAGTTTCATTATTCTGTATTCTAGATAATAATTTACTAGATTCTTCCAGGCCTCCCGTTTGGAGTCTCCTAGCCAATTTATGAACAAGCATTTCAAACAACTGACGCAACTTGTTTCCAAGTTCATCATACGGAGGAGTTATGTTCTTGATGGAATCTTTTATAGATTGGACCTCACCACTACTATTCTTTTTTTCCAAATAACAATTACAATTATCTCCTACAGAATATATGCAATAATAGTTCCATCCTCCACTACGTTTTTGATGGATAAATAACTCTGTTTCAAATTTGCATAAATTATAAAAGCCTGCGCTATGGGTCAGTAATAATAACTGAAAAGATGGCTCAAAATTATTAAGAATATATTTAATTACATATGCTCTATTTGCAGAATCCAAACTAGTTACGAAGTCATCAAAAACAATAATTTGATGAGTACCTATTCTTGGTAGTAATAATATAACGTTGGCAAGTATTAATAAACGTATCAAATGTAATTTAGATTCATTAAACTTATGCGAAAGACAATCAGAGTCTTCCATATTGCGTATCAAATCAATAACAGAACATCGATAATTGTCTGAAGCATCAATTTTAATCTCTATAGATTCCGAGAAATCTTCCTTTAACGAGCTATTAACCGCATTCTGAAGTTCAATGTGTTTTGTTTGCAAAAAAGAACCATCAATTCCATCAAAAAACAACTTCGAGATAATATTTCCTAATACTATATCATCCGTTTCCGAGCGTAACTCGTTGGCAGATATCATATACACAGAATAATCGGCTCTTACCGCCTCTGAGACGTTGTCCATTCCATTAATTTTGATGGAAAACGGAGCTTTTTCTTGTTGATTCTGCCTTGCATTGAGATAATCATTGAAAGCCTGTTCTCGTTCCTCAGGAGTTTTACCAGTAGTTACTAATGTATTCTTAATTTGAGTAGAAAAGAACCATATCTTAATCGCCTCATATAATGATGTCTTTCCTGCTCCGTTTTCGCCAAAAACGAGAGTACTATTTTCATCAAAATTTAACGTAATGCCTCTTTTGTACCCCTTGAAACGAGAGATATCAATTTTCTTCATATGGTAACAAAAATCTAGTTAACACCAGTTCACGATCATTTGTTTTTTTCTCTATATATGAAACAACATCTTTGACATCAATCACGTCCTTAAATAATACTGAAGTCTGATAATATGATAATCTTTCCTTCAAAGGCAAATACTTCTTCCTTAAATCTGATAGGACATCATTGCCTAATGAATTATATACATCCATCAAATAATGTAGCGGGAACGAGTCATTTAAATAATTATCTCTAAAATCTGAAGGAGTGATTAATTTGTCTAGGATACATTCTCCCAACAAATCACCATCAGAAAGATAACGTGCCATCAATGCAAAGCCCTTTCTAAGTTTTACCGGATAATCCACATATACAAAATACTTAAATACACTATCCGGAATTAAATCCTGCTCTTTATGTGATATTCGCTTTATTATATTAAATATTTCGAACTTAACTGTAGTAGTTGTTCCCATCAAATAAGAATAGCGTGCTAATCGCTTAAGAAACAGAGTAAATTGGTCGTAATCTAACGGCGAGCCATTAACAAACATATAAGTTACGATTGCGAATGATGGGTATTGATTCGAATAATTATACATGATCTGTATCCACTTTGCAGTTTCAATTTCTTCATCTGAATCGACTTTACCAGCTTTCCAATTATTAATTTTTGCAACTATACCAACTATTAAATTTAGATCATCTATAACTTGTTGATAATCTTTGTTACGCAATGGAGAGAATGATTCCTTGATAAAAAATTCACGAAGATTTATCAAACTAGTTGTAATACCCTCACGTCCTCTAACAATATGCGAATAAAAACGAAATACATCATCTACAGATAAACCAATAGATTCTGCATCAGAACGGAAAGAAATCCAACTAGAAATAAAATCATCTCTCTTCCCAGCAGCCATTGCTCTATCATATAATTTCGCCTTAAAGATATCAGCATCCTCAAGGTTCATACCTCTATTATTAATAGTTTCAAATATAGTTAACGCCTTGTTATCGGCCTGCTCCATCGTTTCCTCTGTCAACTCAATTGGAAGCATATATACATGATCTAGGAGAAAATTAATTAACTCCTTACACCTGATTTCATCTTCATCCCGAAATAGTTTAATCCATAAATAAAACCACAAAGCATTTGAAATGATCTTACTGGAACATTTTGATTCAACAACCTGACCTTTTCTATTTGAATGACTTTTATACAAATGTTCTAATTCAGCCTCCTCACTCAGTTCATAAATATGTTGAATGTCACTACTATCTTCACCTTCAAATACATATGACACTATACTGGGTTTACTTGAGACGCCTTCTTCTCTAGCCGCAATCTCAGTTCTATCCTTTAAAACGCGCATCGTTGGAAACAACAACATCAAAACACGCATCATCAACCATGTTGATATTAATCGCTGCTGACCATCTACAATCCTCAGTTCACCACGATTTTGATTTGCTTTAGCCAATATTATATTCCCTATAAAATAATCTTTTTGCTCAGCATATGCATCGATGATATCATTGTACAACTGTGAGCATTGATCATATTCCCAAGAGTAAGGGCGTTGATAATTAGGGATTACATATGTTTCCGATGTACTAAACAGTTTATCTATGTTTTTTTGTTCAGCAGATAATGACAGTGCCATATTAAAGAATAGTTTTAGTTATATCGCAAAAGTACTTTTTTTTTTAACGTCATGTATGAAGCTACAATTATTATAATCGCTCTTGATTACATTCCTCCATGCAAGTATAAGCTCTACTTAAGTCTATTAATTTAATACTTAAGATCTAGTACCCACAGTCATTTTTCGTTTAATAAAACTTCCATAGACAGTCATACCCTCTCAAATTCCATCACCAAGGCACGCTCGTTCAGACCAAGATTATTTCTCGAAAAATTATCGCGATATGAGAAAACCAGATGGTATCCCATATCCGCAGCCATTCTATAAAGGCAATCCACAAATCCACAATCATTTACAGGTACACCATCAACTATCTTATTAGACAAAAAACCAGAATTCATTAGAGGCAAATAAAGTATCTCATCGGGGTTCAACAAAGCTGCCACCTGACTGGCGTTCAAATAAGAGTCACCATGCCCTTCATTTTCCTTATGTGAAACAAAGTCGGAATCAACAAATATCAGTTTCCTTCCCTGTACCATCATATTCACAAGATTATCCAATGATATCATAACTTGCTGAGACATTTTGTTGTCAAGTACGCAGAAAGCTACTGCAATACCCTTGGGATCTGTTTTAAAGTAATGCATGGCTAATTGCAAACGGAATCTCATCTGTATATCATTCAAGGCAGCCTCTCCTAGTCCAGCCACTTGTTTTTGCACCCATGTTCTCAAAACAACTTCAGATGCAGTAAACACATCTCCGCCCCGTTTCGCTCCTCCGGGTGTTTTATCAAGGATTCCGATCCAATACTCGCCAGTTCTGGAATGAAAACCAGTTAACAGGCCACCTACTGTATAACCACCCAAAAAATCGTCGTAGGGTAAGAAACGTGTACCAATGGCTGCTAAACCCGCAATTCTATGGCAATCATCGTATATATAGCACAACCTATTGTGATTCGCTTCTATATAGGCATCCAAAACCTTATCCTGTTGATAATCTGCTAACGACAAAGATCTAAGCCAAGCCTTCTTATCAAAATCTGCGGCATCTATTCTATGATGAATCCTTGCACACCCTTCTTCAAACTCTTGATAATACACATCCACATCAAGCCCTGCAACCAAGTTACTGAGCATCGCACGGAAAGGAACTTTGATATTTGTTGAATTCATCTTATTCCGCTTTGCTTCATATTCTACAGGCCAGTTCTTATACTTTTCTTCCAACGCCAGACTAATCGTTGTAGAATATAATGTCGATGTACTTGTATAATTAGCAAATATGGGGGCCAAGGTAAGACCGGATGGAAATTTCACCAAATGAGCTTCAGCAAGGCCATCTGTAAACTTTCTCGTTTCAATGACCACTGATTTGGCAATCATAAAGACCGAAAAGAACCCTATACCAAATTGACCTACTGATTTAAAACCAGCCGTTTTCAATCCAGGGAACTCATCGTGTACTGTATCACCGTGCCAAAAACTGTTTCCGAAATTAAGCAGGGAATGAGAAATGGTGCTTAAAGACATACCCACACCATTGTCTGTAACACTCAATACTGTATCTTCACCTTTTCTATAAACCCTCACACTTATTTTCCCAATACTATCATCCTTCTCCATCAGCCTCCGGGCGTGGATGGCGTCACTGGCATTTTGTATCAGTTCACGTAACACCAATAACTGAACATCTTCTTTTCCATACAATTCCTTGCCACCCAACGTCATAATGAGATGTTCCACATCACTAATATGAACACTCACATCACTTGGCATCCAGTTTTTTGTCTTTATATGTTGCGCTAATTCCTTTCTTGACTTCGTACCTGAAACACTCTTTACTTGGAATTGTTCTTGTTCAGGCAATAGCCTTTGACATTTATCCAACTCTTCTTCAACAACCTTGACAGCGTCATAGGCTACGTTCCATGCGGCAAAGTCTTTCTCTTCAAAATCATGCGTAGACGTAAATAGTAATCTCGAACTATCATTATTGTCTAATGCTATTCCTATACGGTTTTGCGCCACCCAATGATCTCTTGATACACCATTCAATCGTAATAAGCGGAATAGATAATCTGGTGCACGCCCAGAGTCAATCGCTGCGGCATCCGCACAACGTAAAATACAAGCCAATTTTCGCGGGCATATTGTCCAGTCGGTAGAAAGTGATGTAAGGCCGTTTACTTGCGATGGCAATGAAGCAATTCTCTCTGTTTCCCAATGATGGCTGGAAGCTATCTCCCCAATCAATTGTCCGTAGTGTGTCCTTAATTCCTCATCAGAAAGCAGATAATAGTTATTATTTCCATCCATGCCTTCAAACTGACGGAAGAGAATATCACAACATTTTTTAGCGTGGAGCAGTCTGATAACCTTGAAATCTATCTTTTGCTTACCTTCTTCCGTATCGTATTCCGTACCAATAATATCCTGATACCTATCTTTCCAATCAATTGTGTCTCTAAGTACGTCTTTTCCACCAAAGGCTTTATAGCTCAATACAGAGTCATGAACTAGAAAAGCACATCCTAGTATGAAACCTTCTATAGGATTGACAGGATAATCATCTCCTATGATAAGGCTAGCAATCCTCCATAAATTATCTACATGTTCCACACTATGGTCTGTCAGATTTGGAAAGTCTTTTCTAACTTCATCTAAAAGACCTTTTGTATGTTCACGCATTGATATATAAGAAGTCCTAAGGCGGTCAATTGAATGATAGCCTTGAATTCCTAAAGTATTCTTCCACAAAGATGTATTCTCAAAACTCATCATAATTAAAATGTATGATAATAGTGCTCAAAACGATGCCACTATCCGCAAATATATATGTTTTCATAAACCAAACAACAGTTGTTTAAAACTTCCAAGACTATAAGTTATTGACATATAACTAAAAAAAGGCGACCAGTCACCCAGTCGCCTCCATGTATCATTAAAAATAGCTTTTATTTAGCCGGAGCATAACCCCCATCCTTAGTCTCCAAAATAGTACTACTCTCCAAAACCACCACCGAATGCCAAGCCCCCAAAGGAACCTGAATCCCATACTGCCCCTCGTGTGGACACACTATAAACCTAGCCACCTCAGCAAAGCAACTCACGTCCCCCGCAACTTCGCCGTCGTGAACCGGCCCACCCGCATCCATATTAGGCAGCTCCTCATAGAACACCCAGTCTAGGCGCCCCTCCAGGCAAACCACCGTCCACAAAGGTGATAGTCTCGGATATTTAACCTTTCCTATTATTCTTTTGCCTTAATGAATTTTTGCCAGATTCTAATTCCTCTATTGGTAGTCTGATATCTTTTGCATATTCATCATCAATTTCAGCACAACCGTATTGAATTATTAGTGGTTTTCCTAATTCAACCTTCTCCTTCAAATCATAATTAATAAAGCCGTTCAGCAGGTCTATCTCATCGGAAAACATACTGTGATTTAAATAAATGTTTTTATGCATCTCTAGATAAGTTATTAGTTCATCCTCAGACTCAATAAAATCCGCAAACACCATCAAGTCAAATAATGAAACTATCCATGTATCCCTATGGCAATCCTCCAACATTCCAGCTTCAATCAACTTATCTATATGTCCCAACAAAGTAGAGTAATGCTGAAAAGTTACAGCAATCTTATAAACAGGCTTAGTTTTGTCCACTTGAATAATACTGCCAGCACAGCTAAAAGAAGAAGCATCTGCATTTTCAATATATGTTTTTGCTCTCTTACATTGATCACACGCTTCATATACAGAATACTGAAACTTTTCCTTTGCACCATTAAGACCGACCCTATCTTTATGACTCAATTCATGAGCCTTTACTTCTATAACGTATGTAGCATTATCCGAGACGCCCAATAAATCAAGTTCCGTTCTTTTCTCAATACCATTTTCTTCGATAGTATAATGTGCTGAAGGATAAAAAGTCACTGTCGACAAGAAAGACTCCATAATTGATTTCACTTTTCTCTCCACATATTGATCACGACTATTTGGATTAACATTCTGTTGAAAGTTCTTTTGATAATACGCATCGTCACGCTTCATCAGTATTACAGTTATATGGAACAAATTGCGATGAGGTATCATTGGAGTAAAGCAATAATACTTATCACCTTCTTTTACGAATGGCTTTCCATAGATACTATGGCCATTCATAATGTTTCCTTTAAAAACTCCTTCGGCTATGAAAATAGCATTACTTCCAAATTCTGCACTCAACGCCTCTAGTATTCTCTTTTCTGTTTCATTTTGAGGCCACACCCAAAAAATTTTATCTGATTTGGTATAATCATTTGGCTGATATAATACAAATTGATTTCCATCTTCAGTATGTCCTACATCTGGATTCGCCTCAAAGAACTCTCCAAACATTCCTTTTGAACGATCTCGTTTAGTAATGGTTTCAACATCACCAATCGGGCCATATGTTTCTTCTTCCCATTTAACCCACCTTTCGTGTAATATAAAAGAGCCATAAAGAGTATTCTGATCACCTATTTTACAAATAATTCTATTCTCTAAATCCATGAAGAATTCAAATAATTCATCGACTGAGAATCCATATGTCTTTTCATAAAAAGCTGAATGAGGCCCAAACATTTCTTTAAACACCTCATATACGTGTGTTTGATAGCCATCTCCGCGAACACCAATAAATTCAGAATGAATTATCCAATCTATCAATTGTTCGGCGTTGTTTTCTATTGGCATATCAATTAGCTTGTATATCTGTGACAAAGCTCTCAACCTCTCCCTCAAATCTTTTACGATTTTGTCAGTAGGTTGTTCATTCCCCGTATTGGGCATTGAAAGACCAAAGTTTAACGCATACTCCGTTAAAACCTCTGCATCTTCATCTAGTTTTAATTCTTTTCCGAAATAACCAGCCATAAAGTATTTCTCGAAGTTTGGAAGATTATCAATAAGATATAGTCCCACACTCCCAAGTAGTTGGATTGAATCATAACGTCGGAAATAACCCTCAACAATATTAATATGATTTTGGATTGATTCGTTCAATTTTTCCTTATCCTTCAACAGCTTTTGTATCTTTTGTCCAAGCAATTTAAAATCCTTCTTAAGGGAGAAAGAATCATTTTTATGAACTTCTATCTTTTTCTTTGGTCTTGGTTGTTGAAGTTTTTTTTTCTTACCCATAAGCCATTATTTGTAATAATAATCTACATCTATTCTATCTTCCTTTTCTGAGCAAAGTTATCCTTATTCTCCAAACTTACAACAAGAGGTGATAATTTCAATATGTATCTTCCGTAATACTATCACATTGTATCCAGAAAGCGTGCAAAACAAGACCGTTCCCTTAGTCCCAGAATCCCAATGAATATCCCCCCCCCCCCCCCATCCAAACACCATCAACCATCCCCCACCTCTAACCCTACTCCCAGTTCCCCCAATCATAAACCATCCTCAGCCCGGCCCCATGACTCAACCTTCTCCGTCAATTCATCAAGTAAAACCCGCGTTATCTTATTTCAGATTATTACTTCCCATGCTCACTCATCCATATACTCTTGCGCAATAATCATATGGGCCGATGCACGATAAATCCCACTCTCAAGTTAGAGAATAAAAATAGCCAAACTAGTCAGCATAAAATGGCACAACACCCATACAAAACAACAAGCCCCCGCAACAAAAGTCGCGAGGGCCAGATATAAATACCAATGGCCGATGTCAACAAAATAGCTCAAAAGGAGTCTATCCCCATTGAGCAAACGCGCAAAACAGAACCGTCCCTAATTGCACACCTACCCCGCAAGCAAACCACCGTCTCCGATGTCGTGGGATGCCGATGAATAGGAACCACACTCCCCGGCTCAATAGCATTAAGCATCCGCTGACTCTGATCCTGATCCGAGTTCCTCAAATCAAGGTTCATTCTCAGCCTAGGAGACGCCTTAGCCTTCTCCGTCAATTCATCAAGTAAAGCCTGAGTTATCTTCATCATTCACTCTTTTTCAAAGACTCCAAATACTCCACATGCAAATGATAGTACTTCCCCATAAACCAAACATATCCCAAAGCCAGCAAAACCCAAACACCCCCCAAATAAAGCCAATGCCCCCAAACCGAATCAGGAATCACCAGCACAAACCCCAAAGAAATCACCAGCTGCAGAATCATATAAAAGAAAGTAACCTTCATATGCCCAATCTTAAGCTCATTAGCCATCAACTGGTACAAATGCTTGCGGTGTGCCTCGCCAAGGTGCTCATGCAACATAATTCGATGTATAATAGTGCAGCATCCGTCCACGCCATAAACAACCAGCAGAATCAGCCAGGTAACGTCGCCAGTACGCATAATCAGCATACCAATCATAAACAAAAGGATAAACGCGATGCCCACTGATCCCACGTCGCCGGCAAAACACTTAGCCTTACCTTTGGGCCTGAAGTTGAAATAGCTGAAAACCTTATTGGCCGATATCTCCGTCCGATGCTAACTCATTCAAATCCTTTCAATTAAAAATTTGTGGGCCGATGACCAAAAAACGCGCAATTAAGCGCTCGGCCCGAAGGGACGCTTTCACAAAGCGAAGCGACTGAAAGAACCGCATTCCCTAATTGCACAGGGGCTTATAATCCATTCAGATCAGGGGTGGCATTATCAGCATAAGATGTATCAGAACAAGTGAAAAAAACGGATTAATCCAAAGCATGTCACGCAAAGGTAGATATTCC
>Ga0265300_10001182_pt1 | contig 25275 bp, 19 predicted proteins | sample AusTroGonzalo_MG_FD_193482 | JGI IMG/M metagenome (GOLD analysis project Ga0265300, IMG submission 193482) | Bovine rumen microbial communities from tropical cattle in Woodstock, Queensland, Australia - Gonzalo_03 | ecosystem: Host-associated > Mammals > Digestive system > Stomach > Rumen ...
CACGGCGACCACCTGTTATCCTACAGTTGAAAACTTTCTTTTACCAATAACTAAAAACCTAAAACTATAAATATTACTACTAACCTAAAACAATCTATTAACCTTTTGACGATGCAAAGGTACGACGTTTTTTTCTTTCCTGCAAGAGTTATTGCATAATAAGTGTATAAAAGCCCTTCATTCTTGACGTAAATCAATCATTTGTGTGCGCACCCAACAAATATTTATTCTTTTTAGCTTGATTTTAACAAAACTTGTTGTACCTTTGTAACATCAAAGGGAATATGAGAATACTGATAGTCAATACAAGTGAGCGAACGGGTGGTGCCGCAGTGGCTGCCAACCGTCTGATGAAGGCACTGAATAACAATGGTGCTAAGGCGAAGATGTTGGTGCGCGACAAAGAGACAGAGACACTGACTGTTGTGCCACTACCACATTCGCCTCGTCTTCGTTGGCACTTCCTATGGGAGCGGTTGGTGATTTTCTGCCGTCTGCATTTCTCCCGTCAGCATCTTTTTGAGGTGGATATAGCCAATGCAGGTTATGATATCACGAAACTGCCTGAGTTCCAAGAGGCTGATGTCATCCATTTACATTGGGTCAATCAGGGGATGCTCTCGCTCAAAGGTATTCAGAAGATTCTGCAGAGTGGGAAGCCTGTCGTTTGGACGATGCATGATATCTGGCCTGCTACAGCGCTCTGTCATGTTACATTGGGTTGTCAGCACTTTACTTCCCAATGCGGGAATTGCCGGCTATTGCCTGGTGGTGGTTCTTCTCATGATTACTCTACTACGATCTGGCAGCGTAAACAACGTATGCTGGCTGATGAGAACATTTATTTTGTAGCTTGTAGTCATTGGTTGGAATCTGAGGCTAAACACAGTGCACTGTTGAAAGGACAGAAGATAACGAGTATTCCGAATCCCATCGACACCCGTATATATAAAAGAGGTAATAAGCAGGAAGCCCGTCAGCGACTGGGCCTGCCATTAGACAAAAAACTGATTCTCTTTGCCTCTCAACGGGTGACAAACGTGAATAAAGGTATGGACTATCTGATTGAGGCCTGCCGACAACTGCAAATCTCTGATGCGGCTGTAGTGATTCTTGGCGGTCATGCAGAAGAGGTCGTCTCACAACTGTCACTTGAAGCTTATCCCTTGGGTTATGTGAACGATGAGCAGCGTATTGTCGATGTGTATCATGCTTCTGATGTGTTTGTGCTGCCGTCGCTTTCTGAGAATCTGCCGAACACCATCATGGAAGCTATGGCCTGTGGTGTGCCTTGTGTCGGATTCAAGGTTGGAGGCATCCCTGAGGAGATTGACCATCGTCGTAATGGTTATGTGGCGGAATATCGTAGCGCAGAGGATCTGGCTCGTGGTATCCGTTGGATCCTGGCAGAGGCTGATTATGAGGAGTTAAGTAAGAATGCTGTTCAAAAAGTGGTGCAGAACTATTCACAACAGAGCGTGGCTTTGAAATATCTCGATGTGTATCATCAGGCGCAAGCCTTCAAACACTATCGCCTATGATACGGATAACTTATGTGACGATTACCTATAATGCTGCTGACGTGCTTCAGCGGACACTTGACAGTGTGCTCAGTCAGGATTACCCAGAGATTGTGCATCTGATCATTGATGGTGCTTCCACTGATGCGACCCTCCAGATGGTGGATGCGTATATTGAACGGTCGAATGCTGCAGAAAATGGGCATCGTATACAGGTGACTTCTGAACCTGATAAGGGCATCTATGATGCGATGAACAAGGGTTTGCGTAGTCTCGATGGTGATTATGTTTGTTTCCTGAATGCAGGTGATTTCCTGCCGTCGAAGGATACTGTCTCACGCATAGTTAAGGCGATAGATAATTCTTCACTTTTCACTCCTCACTCCTCATTTCCTGCTGTGCTCTATGGTGATACAGATATTGTGGATGGCAAGGGGCATTTCCTGTATCACCGTCGTCTCGCGCCACCAGAGCATCTCACATGGAAGTCATTTAAGCAAGGAATGTTGGTTTGTCATCAGGCGTTCTATGCCCGTACTGATTTCGCGATTGCTACCCCATACGATATGCAGTATCATTATTCGGCTGATGTAGATTGGTGTATCCGTGTGATGAAAGCTGCAGCCAAGGAACGAGTGCCTTTACTGAACTTGAAGATGGTGGTGGCGAACTACACAGAGGAGGGACAGACCACTAAGCATCATCGGGAATCGCTGTGGGAGCGCTATCATGTGATGGAGCGACACTATGGCCGTGTGCAGACCTTCTTGTTGCACGTCTGGTTTGCCATCCGTTCGCTCTTCAAATAAGAAAGGCACCATCCTCTCTCGGATGATGCCTTTTCTCACCAATTACTAACTATTTAATTATCTTATTTAAGTATGAACTTCTTATTATTAATAATGTAGATGCCCTTAGGCAGGCCGATTAATGCCTCCTGACCGTTCTTGGCAGTGCGGACCAGACGTCCGTCGAGGGTATAGACCTTAGTTTCGCCGTCTTCTGTCTGGGTCTTGATACTGCGGATGGCTGTCGTGGTCACTACCCCTTGCAGACCTTCTTCATTGTAGTAGCCACCATTCTTAAAGGCAAGGTCAGCAGTCTGGTTTGTACCGTCGTTGAAGATGATGCCTTCATTGGTGCTGGTCTGGCTCTTCTTGTCGCTGTCCTTGAATGTCCATTTCCAAACGGAGTTACCTTTGCTGTCCTCACCTAACTTCTCACAGTTCACACCAGGCCAGTTATTGCCAGTGTAGTTGTACTGCTTGTCCCAGCGCCAGCACTTGATCTGGCTACCCCAGTTCTTGGGAGCTACGAAGAAAGCACAGGTCTCACCTTCATTCACTTGGCAGAACGATGGAATCTCTACAGGCGTGTCGTCCTCTGGAGACTCATCCGTATCGGTGATGGCTTCCATATCTGTCAGATCAACATCCTTGTTGGCATAGACTTGGAAGTTCTTGCCTTCGATGGCCAGTGTCCACATATCGACAGGATTGGCGAAAGCAACATCACCTACAGGTCCAAGGTGAAGTCGCAGCTTACCTATGCTGCCTTGAACGGTGAGCAGGAAACCGTCTCCGAGTGTCTCAGCAGTAAGAATCTCACTCTCATTGGTGATGCCTGCTGCCTTACGTAAGGCAATGAGACGCTTCAGTGTGCCCTTATTCGACTGCCAGTGCTTCAGGAAGAGACAAGGTGTACCAGGCATTGCCAAAATATAGGCATTGGCGGCACAAATGTTTGTCTTCAGTTTGTCATTCTCGCGGTAGGTGTCGTGGTTATCAACGAAGGTCACGCTATAGCGGGCGTAATTCTTGTCGTTCGACAACATGACATTTGCTAAAGCTCCCCAATTACCACCACCAAAGGCGGAGTTGATATTGTATTTCATGGGGAAGTCGAAGGCAGCACTTTGAATCTGGCCATCCACTTTTGTGCTATTGATCCAGGTGGTTACCTTCGTCTTGTCACCGTCCCAATACTCGCCAACGCTATAGGTAGGCTGGACTGTCGCGTTATACTCACCTGTATATTTGGCACTATAACCTTTCACCATGTCATAACGGAAACCAATATAGCCTAACTCATTGATCAGGAAGTCGAGGTAGGTCTTCACATTCTTCTGCACCGTCTCGTTTTTGTGGTCCAGATCGCGATAGCCTTCGAAGTTGTCACCAGTATCCTTGGCGCCGGTGGTCTTTTTCCCGTCTTTGCTCCATTGTTTGAGGTTTTCTGCATTGTTACATTCATCATCCTGACAGATGCCTGAGAAAGTGGTGTTATCCCAGGTGATCGTATAGGAACCTGAGGTCTCATCAGGAAAATCCACCCAAGTGTTCAGGCCGTTCTTGTGGTTGATCACCACATCCTCGATGATGCCTGTACCTTTGTCACTGAAGGTCTTGATCATCTTCTTCAGCTCTGCCTCAGTTCCCCAGCAAGAGTTGTGGTCTAACCAGAAACATGGGTCGTAACCCATGGTCTGTCGCTTGCTATGGTAATAATCCGAGGTTTTACCGCTTTGTGGAACCCAAATCAGATTAAAGTATTGTGATAGCTCATCGGCCTGTTTCTCCAGCACCGTCCACTTGGAGTCGGCATAGCCGTCCCAATAGAAACCTTGCAACATGACGCCCTCATAGTTTGCGGGCCATCCTTGCGCCATCGTTGCGATGGCAACAAACAACAGAACCAGTGTGGAGTAAAGTTTTTGCATATGCTATCAGTTTTCTTAATTGTATAAATCTGCTGCAAAGATACGATAAAAGCCGTTTGGTTGTTCTCCAAACGGCTCTTTTTCTGCTGATTACATTGCGCAAACGGTTGCGCAATTATCTGAATCTTGATAGCTCTTTTAGGGCGGGGAGTGCCTGTCCTGTCTTGTTGTCGAAGAGTCCGCGATTCAGCCAACCTTTTGTGACAGTATTTCCAAATCCGTTCTCTTCTGGATACCACCAAAAGAGTCCTGTCACGTTGTGGTGCTTATTCAATTCCTCTACGAGCTCTTTGGTGTACTGGGTCTGTCCCTCCACGCTGATAGGATAGAACTCTGCATACTGATCAGGCTTAGCCCAGTGGTCGTTTTCGTGCGAATAGTAGGCAGCCGCCTCTACAATCATCACAGGTTTCTCAGGAAAGAGCCATGCCAGTTTGTCTAGCGTCTTTCCTAAATTGGGAATCGACTTGTGCCACATCGGGTAATAACTCAGGCCGATGATGTCGTAATCAACACCATATAGACGCAGATGCTGGTAGTAGGATTTGGTGACATCCCAGTCGCCAGCTTTTTCCGTATGGATAATGATTTGGGCTTTCGGGCAGACCTCACGACAGGCGCGACAACCTGCTTTTAGGAAATCGGTGACGGTATCCCAGTTCTCGTCGCCTGTGGGATCGAGTTTACCTGTAGGCCATAGCAGACCGTTGGTAATCTCATTACCCACCTGTATCAGGTCGGGGGCTACTCCAACCTTCTTCATTGCCTGCAACACACGACGTGTATAGGCATACACACTATCGGTAAGTGCCTGTTTGTTGGCTTCCTGCCAGGCATGAGGCGTGAACTGTTTCCCAGGGTCAGCCCATGTGTCGCTATAGTGGAAGTCAAGCATCAGCTGCATACCAGCTTTCTTTACCTGCCGGCTAAGTTTGATGACGTAGGCCAGATCCTGACATACACCCTCGTCCTTATGGTCGCCTGGAGCATTGACGGGATCCACGAAGAGGCGCACGCGGATGGCATTCCAACCCTGTTGCTTGACAAAAGGCAGGAAACTGACCTTCCGACCGTTGAAATCCTTATAGACAGTATGTTGTGCCTCGTATGACGGCAGCAACGACACGTCACCACCCAACAGTTTTTGACTTTGGGCGGAAGCAGTCGTGCAGACAAATAAACAAATAAAAACTAAAAACTTCTTCATAAAATGTGCTAGTTTTATTCTGAACAAAACAGGCGGGTCGTTATGAATAGCGGCCCGCCTGAATTTTTGTAATTTAGAGATTATTGCTTAGTGATCTTAAAGTATGCCTTTCCATCACAATATGCAAAGAGCTGTACGAAATAAGATCCTGCCTCGGCAATCTTAATGTTTGGACCACCCTGGGTTAGAGCATCTTCTGTACCACCCCAGTTGATGTCCCAACCGTCGTTAGCACGGAATTTCATTTCGTCGGCATTCAGATCGATGGTTACTTCCCAAGCACCTGTTTCCTCATTATAGGTCATATCGGTGTCAGAATCCCAACCGCCTTCCTGAGCGGGACCAACAATACCGATGGTGGTAATTGGGGTCAGGCTGTAGGTCATGGATGCCAGATCGGCATTGACCTGATAGTAACCGGCTTCTGCGTTCAGGTTGCTGCCCTGTTCTGCCAATGAACCTTCAGCTGCACCAGCACCCCAGTCAGGAGCATCCCAAGAATCTTCGTGGCTGCGGAACTTGAACTCACCATCGAGATACATGAATCCTACGTATTTTCCGTCAAAGTTGCCTCCGTACAGATAATCCACAGGACTACCCCAACCGTTATTATTACCAGCCTCGTAGAGATACTCTGAGAAGTTAACTTCCTTAACGGTGTAAGTGTTGTCAGACATGTCAAGTGTTACTTGGATGAACTTCGCACCTTCAGCAACCTTGAACGAGCCATCGTCAGTGAGTTCAGTACGACGTTTCAGTGTACCCTTCTCACCCTGATTTCCATTACCACTGGTTGTACCATAAAGCAGTGTCCAGTTATTGTCATTTGTTACAGCATCGCATGCCTGATCATCACCGATAGCAAACCAAGTGTCACCTGCCTCAGCTGCAGGGAACAGAATGGTATAAACGGGCACCTCAATGTCAGCCTGATTGAACTTCAAGGTCTTCTCTTGGCAAGACTTCTGCCAGTCGTTAGGACCACCAACGATATAGTAGTTGACAGCCTGACGGACAACCTTGTAATTGAAGTTCACCATATCGATGGTTACCTTAAACATACCTTTTCCTGAAATGACAGGAGTCTGTACCTCATACTTGTCACCAGTCCAGATGATAAGACCCTTTCTGTCAGAACAGCCATTCTCCTTACAACCCATCTGACCTAAGTTTACCTCATCCCAGTCAGAGTCACTATAGTGTGATTGGCAGTAGAATTTAAACCAGTTATCGCCATCACCTGTAGTATTGACAATAGCACTGTAAGTACCATCACCATTATCAGTCATCTTGACAGGGTTCTTCAAATCCCAACCAGCGCCGTTCTCTTCAAAGTTACCTAACATAAAGTAGCCTTCTGGATCAATGTCAGGTGTAGCACCTGTTGTAATCTTAGAAGTGAGGTTTGTTTTGCCAGCAACAGCATCACCGTTTTCAAGGATTGCACCGTATTCCGTGTCGATGACAAGATCGTATGTTTTCTGGGCACGCGACTCGTTTGCCAACTGTACATTATCCTCAAGTGTATTAGCTGAGGTAATAACATTGCCGTCTTTAATGGTGTAGTCAATCTTCTGACCATTAACCATCAATGTACGGATATTATATCCTTTCACTCTTTCATCTGTAGAAGAGAAAGTGAATAGCGTGACCTCATCGTCTTCCACAGGCATTGTGATGGAGTTGGGTGAGGTTGTCACACCATAGGCTTCAGCAGGATCCTGCTGATCATAGCTCTGCGGCTTTGCCCAGTCGTTGTAGTCGCCGTTGCAGCTGGCGAGTACGAGACCCGCCAAGACTGCAAAGCTATATTGAAATATCTTTTTCATAATCATATACGTTTATTAGTTATTTAACTTCACCTGTGTTAACACTGAACTTCACATAGAGCTTCTGACCTGCAGAACAATCAACAGAATACTCTGGACCTACATCCTCCTTCCAGTTATTCGGAATGTTAACTTCACGGAAGAACAGATTACCTTCATAGAGTGTGAACTCAGTCTTCCACCAGTCGCGTCCAGGAACCTTGATGTAAGCACGAAGCTCACCACCTCCTGCAAATGCAGGCGACTCCCATGTGCCGTCACCAGCAGGTGCCGTCATCTTCCAGTCAGGATCACTATCGTTCCATGCACCACCGGCAACATTTCCAATAACGTATGCCTCAGCAGGATAGATATGGAATGTCCATGCAACTTCGGTAGAGCCAAGTGCAGTTTCTACATGGAGCGTGTACCAGCCGCCATTGTCGAATTGGATGTTACCATCACTTGCTGCTTCGTGAACACCGGCATTAGCCTGATCATCGAACTTGGCTACTCGGTCGAATCCACGCCAGTCGTTTTCGGCTTCACCCCACTTAAACTGACCGCCATCGGGTACATAAATAATGGTATAGAATTCGCCTTCTCCACCATATACAGGAGCCATCTTCTTCCACCATCCCCAGTAAGGCTTGGTGTCGCCATCACCGATAGAAGAACCTACAACATAGCATGTCTTCGGGTATTCAATTTCAGGAGCCTTGAAGGTTGCAAGAACGCTTGGGAGGCAAATAATGTTGGAATATGCATTGTCAAATTCCGTATTGGCGAAATTCACAACATTGCCGCGTAAACGGATGTAAAGCGGACGGGGCTCCTTGGGATAATCAATGTCACCATAGATCTCATGGAAGAGGTCGATCATGGCGTTGTTTAACTCATAGGCATCCACCTTCATCTTAGCAGTGTTATATGATGTCTCTAATTCAAGAGAAACATTGAAGCTCTCATCAAGTGCAACCTGTACATGATAGTTTACCACATAAGGAACCCCATTGTAGTCAGGCTGTTGGCAGGTCAATTCCAAACTATTGGCTGAAACCAGATCATAGGTGTTGTTTGCAGCATTCTCTGGTACGTTCAGCGTGAAGCTTGGATTTGTGGGCACAAATCTCGGGTTACTCTTGTCGTCCTTTTCACAGGCAGTCAGCAAAAGCGCAAAAACTGCGAGGAAAGAAAGAGAACGTCCTATATTAAATATATTCTTATTCATAATCCTTGTCTATTTTAACTGTCTGAATTAATAACCTACATTCGGGTTCATGTTCTTGTTATTGTTGAGATCGTCCATGGGGATGGGATAGAATCTGAAATGACTATCCACAGCTTGTCCATCAGCGACGCCACCTTTCCATGCCCAGTTGTATTTCTTGCCAGTGAACATATCGAAACGGATGAGGTCAGAACGACGACGTCCCTCCATATAGAACTCACGGCACCACTCGTCGATGAGATCCTGCTCGGTGAGCTGTGTCAGAGGCTTGGCATTAGCGCGGGCACGAAGCACGTTGACATCGTTGATGCCTGTTGCATCACCGCTACGCCACTTTGCCTCGGCACGGGTCAGGTAGGCTTCAGCCAGACGGAACAGGGGAACATCTGTATCTGCGAATTCTGGATCATTGGTTGTTCCACCGTCTGAACGGATGTTCTGCCATTTAACAACAGAGATTCCATCGAGGAAGTTATTCAGCTTGTCAGTACGCAGTTTGCGGATACCACCACCACGACCAGCATAGAACAGAGCGCGATCGTCACCAGCAGCTGCAATGATTCCCTTGGTGTCTGAACCATCCTGGGCATCCAATGCGATAATGGTCTCTTCAGAACCATCTTTTACATCGGGATCTGTTGACATGGGAATATCATCGTTGGGGAAGAACTTCTCAATGAGGTTAGGACGAGCATAGTTACAGCTCCAACAGTTCTTTGTGCCAGGATAAGGCATACCTGCAATACGAGTAGAGCATACCAAATAACTACTACATGAATAACCTTTAGTCTTGATACCGTCTTGACGGATGGGGAAGATGATCTCCTTCATAACGTCAGCACTAGCGTCGTTATCAGCCATGAACAGGCGGGCATAGCCACTGTAGGTCAGTTTGGTTGTTGGGCTGGTCTTAGCTGTAGTGCTCAATGCGTACGGACCATTGATCAATTTATCGCAGTAGCTGATAGCCTTGTCATAGGCTGTTACAGCACCATCGGTATAAACTTTGGCATTCAGTGCCAGACGTGCATGGAGCAAATAGACGGCACCTGCATCTGCACGACCAAAGTCAGTGGATGTATTAAACTGTCCGATAGGAGCAATTTCGCTTTCAATAGCTGTCAGCTCTGCGTCAAGCCAGTTATAGAGATCTGCACCAGCTTTCTCTACAGGCAGTTCTGTCATGGAGTTTGTCTCATCCTTGAATGGAGCCTTGTGCCACAAGTCGAGGAAATACCAATAGTAGAGTGCGCGCAGGAAACGTACTTCTGCACGATAATACTTGTAGTCAGCATCGTCTGCTTTGTCAGCTGTGTTCTGCAGATAGAAGTTGCAGAGCAACACATTAAAGCCTAAGCGCTGATAACACCACTGTGTACGGGGACTATTAGCATTCCAACTGATACCTGTAATTTGGGGAATATCAGTATCGGTCTGCCATGCCCAGTTACATTCGTCGGTGGGAAGTGTTTGCAAATTGAAGGTGGTACGATAGAAACCTGATTCACCTTCGTCACTGCTGATATCACCTGATCCTGCGGGGCCTTTCTGTCCTGTCAGTCCCAGTGTTCCATAAACCTTTGCCAGCAATTCCATATCTTCATAGGAATTAGAGGTCTGTGGGTCGATAGATGAGATATTCAGGTCGTTGGCACAGGAGGTCATGCCCAATACAAGCAGACCAGCTACAACCGTTTTTGAAAATATATGTCTCATAATCTTGATGTCTTTTATTATTATTCTCTTAAATAAGTCTCTTAGAAGTTCAGGTTCAGACCAAGCTGGAAGCTGCGTGGACGCGGATATGGGTTCTTATCGACGCCATCGGCAATTTCTGGGTCAAGTCCCTTATACTTGGTGATAATGAACGGATTCTGAACGGTGAAGAAAATACGGCCGTTGAGATGGTTCTTCAGCAAGTTGGGGAATGAATAACCTAAAGTAATGTTAGAACACTTCAGATATGAAGCGTTGCGAACAAAATAGTCAGAGAGATAATACTCTGTGCCAAGACCTGTAAAGCCTAAATCCACAGCCTCAGGGAAGGTGTTGGTAAAGGCACTGTTTGAATACAGACCAGAAGCACTGATAGATGCCTTGTTCGACAAATAGTCATAATATACATAGTTGCCCAAAGAAGCATAGAAGGCAGTACTCAGATCCCAATTCTTATAGAGGAACTTAGTGGTAAAGCCCATGATGACTTTTGCAGCAGGACTCTTATAGAAGTATTTGTCGCTCTCGTTGATCTGGCCGTCAGCATTACGGTCAACATACAAACCCTCGATAGGCTTGCCGTTAGCATCATATACCTGCTGGTAGACGAAGAACGAGTTACGCGGCTGACCTACGGTATTGGCCTGAATGAGCGTTGAGTTACCACGAGAGATTGTGGTACCAGTCTTAATGTAGTAATCATCATCAGCACCATCAGTAAGAGAAGTAATCTCATTGTGGTTCCAAGAGATGTTATAGCTGATATCCCAAGTGAAGTCCTTTGTGACAATCGGTTTGGCATTGATAGAGAACTCAAGACCATAGTTTTTCATCGAACCGATGTTTTGAGTCAGCACAGAACCGAAGTTAGTTCCAACGGGAATAGTAACAGTATTCAGTAGATCGGTGGTCTTGCGATAGTAACCATCTAAGCTGGCTGAGATACGATTATTAAGGAAACCAAAGTCAAAACCTGCATTCCAAGTAGTGGTTGTCTCCCACTTCAGGTCGGGATTGTAAGCATTCGGACGCTTTGTATAATAGTCTGTGTCACCAAAACTATACATTGCGTATGAGTTACTGATAACGTAGAGTGGTGCGTAGCCGAAGTCGCTACCGATATCCTGCTGACCAGTCTTACCCCAGCTGAGGCGGAGCTTAAACTCATTCCACCAGGTGAGGTCCTTCATGAACTTCTCATCGTTGATCTTCCATGCCAAGGCTACAGAGGGGAAGTAACCCCAGTGATTGTCCTTAGAGAACTTAGAAGATCCATCAGCACGGAAGGTGGCAGTCAACATATAGCGCTCAAGCAGTGTGTAGTTCACACGACCGAAGTAAGAAACCAATGAGTTGTGTGTTGCCCACTCCGTCTCACTGCGAGGGCTAGGATTATACCATTCGTTTGTATAGCGGTCAGCACCATGGCCGTCGCTCCAACCATGACGATGATAGTGGCTTTCCTCAGCACCTGCCATCACGTCGATGAAGTGAATGCCGAGTTCCTTCTGATATTGTGCGTAAGCATTTGCTGTGATGCTGTACTTGTAGTAACGTTCCTGCCCATTCCAACCATAATAGTTGTTTGAGAATGAATATGGAGAAATATTGTCTGTCTGCCTTGACTCTGTATATTGTCCACCATAGCTGGCGTGAATATGCAGGTCCTCAAAACCGTGAATCTTATAGTCAACCTCAAAGTTTCCAGTAAAGTCACTGGCACGTGCGTGCGTCTCTTTCTGTTCCAGCAGGGCTAATGGGTTCTGAGGCGCATTGTTATTATTGGTATATAACCATGTGGGATCACTATAATTCGCACTAACGTATGGCTGATAATAGCCACCGAAGAATGGCGAGGTCTCATCATTGGTATAAACAGGACGAGTCGGGTCGATAGAGAGTGCAGATCCGATAGCTCCGCCTGAATCTGCATAGCGGTTCTCCTCGTACATGTACTTTGCTGAGATGTTCAGGTTCAGGTGATCATCAAAGAAACTTGGAGCGAGGTTCAAGCTACCCGTTGCACGATGCATCCAAGATGTCTTAACGATACCCTGTGCAGAGTTATAACCTCCACTCACGCGGTAAGGAATATTCCCGATACCACCTGAAACAGAAACGGTATGATCAGTGCTGAAAGCAGTGCGGAAAATCTGATCCTGCCAATTGGTGTCAGCACTACCTAACTTTGTGGGATCCAATCCTTCGATACTGCTAATGAGGTTCTTGTATTCAGTAGCATTCAGCGTATCGTATTTCTTGGCAATGGTAGAGATGGTAAAGTCGCCATTATAAGAAACGCGTGGTGCAGATCCTTTCCTTCCCTTCTTGGTGGTGATAATGATCACACCGTTTGATGCACGGCTACCATAAATAGCAGTAGCTGAAGCATCCTTCAGCACGGTGAATGACTCAATATCATTCGGGTTGATCATAGCCAGGACGTTCGTCATACCCTTGGCGGTGTTTCCATCAATTGTCAGACCGTCGATCACATAGAGAGGGTCGTTACTTGCGTTCAGTGAAGAACCACCACGGATACGGATCTGGGCACCGGCACCAGGTGAACCACCTGCGGTGATCACATCAACACCGGCTACCTTACCTACAAGCATATCGGCAGCATTGTTGGTGATACCCTTACTCAGTTCATCAGGCTTCATTGCCGTTACAGAACCAGTCAAGTCGTTCTTCTTTGCACGACCGTAACCAATGACCACCACGTTCTCCAGAACCTGAGAGTCATCTTGCAAGATTACTTCTACAGTCGGTGCAGCCTTGACGGTGGCATTCTGGTAGCCAACGTAAGAAACAACCAGGGTTGCACCCTCATTTGCCTTCAGTACGAAGTTACCGTCAAAATCAGATACGGTAGCGGTCTGTGTGCCCTCTACGCGTACTGTTGCACCGATAATGTCTTCGCCTGTAGCATCTTTCACATGGCCCTTAACCTCAATCTGAGCAAAGGCGCCTACCGATAGGAACAGCCCTAAGATAAGGCCGAGCATCCTAAGCGGAACTTGAATGTTTACCTGCTTCATCATTACATTTAATTAGAGTTAAAATAGTTATTTTAATTTCTTTTGTTTAGCACTTTTGCCTATCATTCACGGTGCAAATTTAGCTTACTTTTTAATACATTGTTCTATTTTTGCATAAAAAGATGCATTTCGGCCATGCAAACGTTTGCATTGACTTGTATCAAGATTATTCTTATACATTATTATAATTATTTAAAAGTTTTGCTTATCTTTGCATCAGCAATAGTTAAAAGCCACGATGGAAGATAAGGCACCAATGACAATGAAGGATATCGCCAGGGAGTTCGGAATCTCTGTGGCGACGGTATCCCGTGCCTTGAAAGACTCTCCCCGAATCAGCGAAGAGCGGCGCAAGGCCATCCAGCAGTATGCCCGTGACCACAACTTCTATCCCAATGCCATTGGCGCTGCGTTGCGCCATAGTCGTGTGACGCCTCCGCGCCTCATTGGTGTCATCGTGCCCGAGTTTACGCATTATTACTTCTCATCTATCCTGACGGGTATCGAGGAGGCTGCCGCAGCCCGAGGCTTCCGTATCATGGTGGCACTGAGTGGAGAGCAGTACGAGCGCGAAGTGCGTATCTGTGAAACCTTCCTCCGCTCTAAGGTGTGTGGGGTCATCGTTTCACAGGCCAAGGACACCAAGGACTATGCTCACTACCAGAAACTGATTGATGCAGGTATCCCGCTGGTGTTCTACGATCGCATCTGTACAGGTGTGAATGCCAGCCGTGTGGTGGTCGATGACTATATGGGTGCCTATAATGCCGTGACCTATCTCATCGAGACGGGGTGTAAGCACATTGCCTTCTATGGCAGTCCGATGCAGTTGGAGATTTCTAAGAACCGTTACAATGGCTATAAGGATGCGCTGCTGAAACATGGGATGTCAGTGGATAAGAGTGTCGTCATCGTGTGCGACAACCGTACTGATGCCGAGCATATCACGCCTTCGATCATGGCTATCGACAATCCGCCTGACGGATTCTTTGCCGTCAATGATGATACGGCCATCGGTATCCTCTACACCGTCAAGCATGCGGGCTACCGTGTGCCCGAAGACATCGCTATCTGTGGCTTCACCAATGGACAGCGTGCCGTTGCCTGCGACCCCATGCTGACTACCGTTGAGCAGCGAGGCCATCGCGTGGGTGAGGAGGCAGCAGAGATCCTGATGGACAAGGTGGAGAACATCTCGCCTATGGAAAAAATCGAGAAGCGCATTGTCCGCACGCGCCTCATCATCCGAGGCACCACGAGGTAATTGAGATTTGAGAATTAAGAATGAAGAGAATATGAAGCAAAAACCCGATCAATCCTTCTGGAACTTATGGAACCTGAGTTTTGGTTTCTTTGGTGTGCAGATCGCCTATGCGCTGCAGAGTGCAAACATCTCGCGTATCTTCCGTACGTTGGGAGCCGACCCCCATTCGCTGAGTTTCTTCTGGATCCTCCCACCGTTGATGGGCATCCTGGTGCAACCGATTGTAGGCACGTTGAGTGATAAGACCTGGACGCGCTTCGGCCGTCGCATACCTTATTTATTTATAGGAGCCGCCGTAGCAGTGGGTGTCATGTGCCTGTTGCCCAATGCTGGCTCGTTCGGTATGGCGGTGGGAGCAGCGCTGATCTTCGGTCTGATAGCCCTCATGCTGCTCGACACGAGTATCAACATGGCGATGCAGCCCTTCAAGATGCTGGTCGGTGATATGGTCAACGAGAAGCAGAAGGCTACGGCTTATTCCATCCAGTCGTTCCTCTGTAATGCTGGTTCAGTGGTAGGTTTCCTCTTCCCGTTCATCTTCACCTGGATCGGTTTGCAGAACGTCGCCCCCGAGGGCGTCGTGCCCGATTCCGTCATCTGGTCGTTCTATTGTGGCGCAGCCATCCTCATCCTTTGTGTCATCTACACCACGATGAAAGTCAAGGAGTGGAACCCGCAGGAATATGCCGAATACAATCCCGTCGAAGAGAAGAAGGAAGAGAGTGCCAACTGGATCACGTTGTTGAAGAATGCACCAGCCACCTTCTGGAAAGTCGGCCTTGTGCAGTTCTTCTGCTGGGCAGCGATGCTCTATATGTGGACCTATGTGGTGGATGCCGTGTCAGAAACTGTCTGGGGTACCATTGATCCCACCACCGATGCCTATCAGGAGGCAGCCAACTGGACGGGTGTGCTGTATGCTATCCAGGCCATGGGCTCCGTCGCCTGGGCAATGGTGCTGCCACGCTTCAGCAATACGAAGATGGCTTATAGCGTGAGTCTGATTATCGGAGGTGTGGGCTTCTGTCTGATACCGTTCATCCACGACCAGTACCTGCAGATCATTCCCTTCTTGCTGATCGGCTGCGGCTGGGCAGCAATGCTGGCGATGCCCTTTACGTTTGTCACGAATGCCCTGCAAGGCTACGGACACATGGGTGCTTATCTCGGCCTGTTCAACGGCACCATCTGCGTGCCTCAAATCGTGGCAGCTATCTGTGGCGGCACTATCCTCTCGCTGGTGGGCCACCATCAATCCACGATGATGATTGTCTCAGGCGTCAGCTTCCTCATTGGCTCCCTTTGTGTTTTTGTGATTAAAGATAAAAGGTAAAAGTGCAAGATGGTTTATGTTTCAGGCTTTGAAACTTATGTTGCAAACCTTGAAATATAAGTTTCAAAGCCTGAAACATATATCCCAAAGTTTGCAACAGAAAAATTCTCATAATATGAGGATTTTTATTCCATTTTTATAAAATGGGATTTACCCTAGCGTGATATTCTCCACCTCTACGGGTTCGTGGAGGAAGATCTGGGCTTGTTCTTTGAACTTCTCAGGATTTTCAGTGGTGAGGTAATGTGCCTCACCATTTTTGGCACAGCGTTGTTCGATCTGCGGATGGCGCTCGAGATAGTTTTTCAGGCTTTCTGCCACGTATTCGCCTTGGGGAATCACGCGGACACCTGCGGGCAGGTATTTCAGAATCTTCGGCATGAGCAGCGGATAATGGGTGCAGCCGAGGATGATGGTGTCGATCTGCGGATCGAGACGCATGATCTGATCGATACGCTTCTTCACGAAGTAGTCGGCACCAGGGGAGTCGGCCTCGTTGTACTCCACGAGAGGCACCCAGAAAGGACAGGCGACACCCGAGACCTGCAGGTCGGGATGGAGTTTATGGATCTCCAGGTTGTAGCTTTCACTCTTGATGGTGCCCTCGGTGGCGAGCACACCCACATGACGGCTTTGGGTGAGGTTGCCGATGACTTCGGCGGTGGGACGGATGATGCCCAGCACACGGCGATCTGGGTCGATCTTGGGCAGATCCACCTGTTGGATGGTGCGCAAAGCCTTGGCGGAGGCGGTGTTACAACCGAGGATCACGAGATGGCAGCCCATCTCGAAAAGCCGCAGCACGGCCTGACGCGTGAACTCATAGACCACGTCGAAGGAACGTGGTCCATAGGGTGCACGGGCATTATCGCCCAAATAAAGATAGTTGTATTCGGGAAGTAGCTGGCGGATACCATGTAGGATGGTGAGTCCGCCGTAGCCGCTGTCGAAGATACCAATGGGCCCGGGCTTACTTGAGAGCATCCTGAACCTGCTGGTTGAGGTCGTGCCCCATGGCGGGGTTGATAAAGGGCAAGGCCTTCACGTCGGTGTCGATGATGAAGGCGTAGCCGCGTTCGCGGCCGATCTTGCCAAGAATCTCGATGAGGCGGATCTTCAGTGGGGCCATCAGGTCTTGTTCGGCTTTCTCTATCTCCATCCGACTATGCTCCTTGAACTCGAGGTTCTTTTCCATGAGCTGCTGAAGCTCCAACTGGCGCTTCTGGAGGATGGACTGGGGGAAGTCGCGCTGACCTTCGAGGAATTCCTCGTATTTGCGGTTGAACTCGTCTTCTGCGCGCAGTGTCTCGTTCTGGAACTGCTGACGGAGGTCGGCGAGCTTCTTCTGTACGACAGTGTAGTCGCGCATTGACTGCAGGGCTTCCCCATAGCTGAGGTAGCCGAAGCGCATTGCGTTGTCTGCCTGGGCGTTGATGCCCAAGCAGACGCACATAACTGCTATGAGGATGACGAGTCGCTTCATATTACTTCAATCCCAATTTTGCCTTTACCTGAGCAGTCACATCAGTAGAGAGTGTGGTGCTGATGTAAGGGAGTGAGTTGTTCTCCATGATGTAAACATAGCCGCCTGTCTGACCGATAGCCTTGATGGCATCGAGGATCTTAGCGGTGATAGCCTGCATTTTCTCGCTGGAAGCCTTCTGAAGGGCCTGCTGGTTGTCCTGATAGCTCTGCTGGATCTTCTGGTACATATCCTGAAGCTCCTGCTGACGACGCTGCTTGATGTTGTCGGGCAGAGAAGCCTGCTCCTTGTCGAAAGCCTCACCCTTCTTCTGGAGCTCGTCCTGCATGCTCTTCAGATCAGCCTCATACTGGCTCTGGAGAGCCTTGATCTCTGTCTCAGCCTGAGCATACTCGGGCATAGCCTGCATGATCTCCTGGGTATTTACATGGCCAAATTTTGCCTGTGCGTTAGCGGTGGTGAAACCGCAGATTGCGCAAATAGCGCAGATAATAATCTTCTTCATTTCGTAATTGTTTAATCTATCAATATTTAATGTTTAATCTTTAATGTTTAATTGGCGTAACCCAATTTGCGCAGTACCTCTGAGCTGATGTCGATACGCGGGGAGCCGAAGATGATGCCTGTGTCGCTGGCACGGTCGAGCACGAGCTGGTAGCCTCTGAGGTCGGCAATGTCCTTGATGGCATTATAGATCTCGTCCTGAATGGGCGACATGAGGGCTGAACGCTTCTTGTAGAGCTCGCCTTCAGGGCCAAAGTATTTCTTTTTCAGGTCTGCAGCCTGCTTCTCTTTCTCCACGATGGCATCCTGACGGGTCTGTTTCTGCTCCTTGGAGAGGAAGACCACCTCGTTCTGATAGTTCTTATAGAGGGTCTGAGCCTCGGTGGTAAGGGCATCGACTTCTGCCTGCCACTGCTTCGACACCTGGTTCAGTTGCTCATTGGCGCGCTCGTAGGCGGGGATATTCTTCAGGATATACTCCATGTCAACGAGGGCAAACTTCTGTGCCTGCATCGTCACTGCCGATGTGGCCATCACTAACATTAATAATAACTTCTTCATATCTGAAACTTAATGTTTAATGTCTTCTGTAATTTAATGTTGTTAGAACTCCTGTCCGAGCACGAAGTGGAAGTTACTGCCACCGCGCTTTTTGGCACCGTACTGGTTGGTATAGACATCGTCGAAACCATAGGCCCAGTCGATACCCATCAGGCCGACCATCGGCAGGAACAGACGTACACCGATACCGGCAGAACGTTTCATCTTGAAGGGGTTGAAGTCCTTGGGCTCTGACCAAGCATTACCGCCTTCCAGGAAGCCGAGTCCGTAGATGGTGGTGTTACCCAGCAGGAACGGGTAGCGCAACTCGAGGGTGAAACGGTCGTAGGCGTAGGCATTGTAAGAGGAGATCGTACCACCCTTCATCATCGTCTCGTAAGCGGCGGAGTAGGAGATAGAACCATTGTCGTAACCACGCAGACCGATGGTCTCCTCAGAATAACCTGAAGAGTAACCGGTCATACCATCACCACCCACGTAGAAGGTCTCGAAGGGTGAACGCTTGTTGCTGTTATAGGAACCGAGGATACCGAACTCCACACGGGTCATCAGCACGAAACACTTTTGTCCGCCTGAGAGAGCCGTGAACGTACGTGACTTAAACTTCCACTTGTGGTACTCAATCCAACGATAGACCTCCTGTAGTTCACTCTCGTAGGTGGCAGAGTTGGGGTTCTTGGCCAACTTGCTGTAGTCCTTGTTGTCGAAGAGTGACCAGGGCGGCGTGAGGGTGACTGATGCCATGAACTCAGAACCATGACGCGGGAACAGCTGGTTGTCGGTAGAGGTACGCGACAGGGTGAAGCCCAGGTTGATGTTGTTACAGTTACCGTTGTGGATATAGAAGTAACTCCAGTCGCGCAGCATGTAACGGGTGTAACCGAGCACAGTCTGGAACTGGAAGTAGTCATCAGGCCAGCGCAGACGCTTACCCCATCCTACGGTTGCACCGATGACTGTCATCGTCTTATCGTCGTCGAGCATCGAGTCGTAGTTGTAATAGTAGTTGTTGTACGAACCGACGCCGTAACTATACATCGAATAGTTGTTGTAGAACGCGTTGTTACGATAGAGGCTTGAGATATCCGACTGCTTAGAGAAGAATACGCCCACGCTGAAGCTGTTTGGACGCTTGCCGCCAAACCAGTTGGTACCGTAGTTGGCACTCAGCGAGCTGTAGTACGAACCGTTGGTCTGGAAACTGAAGCCTAACTGCTCACCGTCGCCATAGGGCAGGATACCGCGGTGGAGCTTGTTCTTGCCGAAGAGGTTACGGATAGAGAAGTTATTGAACTTGATACCGATCTTACCGATGATACCTGTCTGACCCCAACCCAGAGAGAACTCCAGCTGGTCGTTTGACTTCTGCTCCAGTCGGTAGTTGATATCCACCGTACCGTCCTCGTAGTTGGGCACCACATCAGGCACCACCTTCTCAGGATCGAAGAATCCCATGGAGGCGATTTCACGGACTGTACGTTGCAGGGCTTCCTTGTTGAACAGGTCGCCTGGCTTCGTGCGGAGCTCACGGCGTACCACCTCTTCATAGAGACGGTCGTTACCATAGATGCGGACACGGTTGAGGTGGGCCTGCGGACCTTCCGTCACGCGCATCTCCACATCGATGGAGTCGTTGTCGATATTGATTTCTACGGGCTCGATATTCGAGAACACGTAACCATTGTTGTAATAGTAGTTACCAGCGGCATCATCATCATCTTTCAGACGCTTGTTGATGTGCTTCTGGTTATATACGTCACCCTTCTTCATGCCCAGCACGGCATTCAGGTAGTCGGTGGTCACCACAGTGTTACCTACCCAGGTGATGTTGCGGATATAATACTTGTCACCTTCGTCGAGCTTCACATACACATTTACATGCTTGTCGTCGTAGTTGCTGACAGAGTCAACGAGGATGGTGGCATCGCGGAATCCCAACTCATTGTATTTCTCGATGAGGGCCTGCTTGGCTTCCTTATAGCGATCGTCGGTGAACTTCTTCGACTTGAAAAGACTCGAGAGCTTACCTGACTCATGGATCTTACCGAAAGAACCCTTGCTGATGAGCGAACCCTTGATTTTCGAGTCCTTCAGCTTTTCGTTACCGTCGAAGATGATACGGTGTACCTTCATCTTGGCTTTCTTATCGATGTTCACATCGAGCAGTACCTGGTTCTTGTCACTCGGATTCTCTGTCTGTAAGATGTCGATCTGAGCATTCTTATAACCCTTCTCGTCGAAGTATTTCTTAGCAAGAATCTTCGCACGATCCACGATGTTACGGGTGAGGCTCATGCCCTTTACGATACCCAGCTTCGACTCCAGATCCTCGCGCTCCGCTTTCTTCACACCATTATAACGGATGGTGTGGATGCGGGGACGCATACCCAGATGGATACAGAGGTAGATCTTTGAACCGACAATCGAGTCGGCGGTGATGCTGACTTTTGAGAAGAGTCCGTTGCGCCAGTAGCGCTTTACAGCCTCTGTAATCTGTGGGCCAGGCACATCAATCTGCTGTCCGACGCTCAGTCCGGAGAGACCCGTGAGCACGTAGTCCTCATAGCCCTCAACGCCCTCGACGGCGATACCGGCGATCTCGCAGGTACGTGGCGTACCGGCATAGGAGATATCGGGGTTGACGATCTTATCCTGTGCAGTAGAAGTTAAAAGTGAGAAATGAAGAGTGAAAAGCACCATCAGCAGACGGATAGCATGCCTATACTTTACAATTTTCATTTCTGCATTCTCCATTTCTATATACCTTATTATATTATATAGCATTTCTGAAATTTTTCAATTATTCGCTTCTTCAGCTTCTATCTGAGCCTCTGTCTTGCCGTAACGGCGCTGACGATTCTGGTAGCTGGCAATGGCTTTATAGAATTCTTCCTCACTGAAGTCGGGCCAGTAGGCATCGCAGAAGTAGAACTCTGAATAGGCGCACTGCCAAAGCAGGAAGTTGGAGATACGCACCTCGCCACCCGTACGGATAAGAAGATCAGGATCTGGCATCCAGCTCGTCCACAGATTCTCGTTAATAGTATCCTCGCCAATCTCGTCGATGCTCATTTCACCGCTCTGCACCTTACGGGCAATACGCTTGGCGGCATTGACTATTTCCTGTTTTGCAGAATAGCTCATGGCGATTGTGATGGCCATACCATCGTGCTTTGCCGTCTCCTCCTCCATCGAGTGCAACTTGTCCTGTACGCTCTGTGGGAGTCTGTCAACATCACCTGCCACGTGGAAGCTCACGTTGTTATCGTGGAACAGATCCATCTTAAAGAAACTGAGCACCAGTCCCATCAGTGCTTCAACTTCATAGGCAGGTCTGTTGAAATTCTCTATGGAGAAGGCGTAAACCGTGAGATATTTCACACCTAAGTTGGAACAATAGGTCGTAATTTTCTCCAGGTTGTCAAGTCCGGCTTTATGCCCAAATGTGCGATCCAACCCACGATCCATGGCCCAGCGACCGTTACCGTCCATGATAATGGCGATATGCTGGGGGATTCGATTCATGTCCAAAAGTTCTTTCATATATCTTAATTCTTAATTTTCTACTCCTGATGGCATGTCTTGCACCTTTCCCAAAGGTCGTAGGTCACTGACACTTGGAAGGCGTGATAGCAGTCGGCGTTTTTAAAGAGTCCGCTGCTCTTGATGCCATATACGTCGGCCTTTCCGTCGAGGTAGTCGCTGGGCGTAAAGCGTATTGCCCATTCTGCGATGACATTCAGGCGCTGGGCTACTTTCCATTTGACGCCAGCTCCCAATGGCAGGTTCACGGTGATGCCGCTGTTTGTGCCGCTGTGGTGGGTCAGACCCAGTCCGATTGTGATAAACGGAGCCACTGGGCGCGCACCCCTGTATTCCCTGCCTGTGCCGTAAGGCCAGAAGTTGTATTCAAACCTGAGGTCAGCCTCAGTCAGCTGGTGGCTAAAGGCGTATGGTTCTATCGGATACCAGGTGTCCACATCTTCAGTGGAGCCTTTGATCCTGCCTGTCCCGATGTCGAAGCCTAAGGCCATCCGAGGGTTGAAGCGATATTTCGCTACAAGAGCCATCCAGGGGTGTATCCCTTTGAAGAAACCGCCGCTGAAATCTCCCGAGTAGGCGACGCCGCCCAGTCCTGCACCCACCTCAAGCCTGTATTCAGGCTCGTCCTGTGCCATGACTGCTGGTGTGGCAAACAGTGAAGCGACTATCAGTAGCAGTACTCTCATCGCCAGGATTTATTTCGCCATAGCGATACCACGCCATACTTTTCCTTGCTCCACATCCTTGTACCAGATGAAATAATCATCGGTGGTGACTGTGAATTTTCCTGGAATTTCCTGCCCCTCTGGGAAGGCAAAGCTGTCCTCATGGGTTTTCCACGTGATACCACCATCGACGCTGATGTATAGATCGCCGAGGTCGGTGAATGCCAATACCAGACCTTTGTAATACACCATGTCAACGACGTTGGTAGGCAGGTAGTAGGCGTTATACGACTCTAGGGGCATATAGGCCCACTTGCCAAAGATACCATATTCTGAGTTCACTACGTTCTTATGCCATACCTTGCTGCTGTACAGATCGCCGTTGCTACCAACCAACAGCACGTAGTCATCTTCCAGATCGTTCTCAAGTGGGTACCACACCATGTGGAAGTTTTCCACTGGCAGCAGTGATTCGTCGTCGTCCAGGTTATCAATTTCCCAGGTCTGACCATTGTCATGTGTCACCATCAGCTCGTCGTCGAAACTATAGGCGTATGCCTCTTCGCGGGCGGATCCGATAAATTCTTTCAGACCAGCTTCCTCTACGATGCTCTCCCACTTGGCTCTTTCCTCTTCCTCCACGGTGGGATATTCATCGAGAGGGCGCTCCTCCCAGATCAGCGTATTTGTAGGTAACAGATGCTTGTTCATCGTCACCTGATAGCTCTTGAAGAGTGTTCCATCCGTGTTGTAGGCACAGACGATTCTCGGCACGGAGAAGTCGATGGAGTCAGTGCTGTTATAGAAGAAGAGGTCGTCACTGTCCACGTCCTTGATAAACAGGGTGCCCGTATGGGACGATGCTGTCAAGTTGATCAGTACGTGCTTCATGTCGCAGTCATAGGGTAATGAGTCGGTGTTGAAGATCAGTCCATTGTCGTGGTCGATAGTAAACGACGGGAAGGTGGTCAGCTTCCTGATATAGACCGTATCCTTGCCTGTGGAAGTCTGGCCCTGGACGTATCTATTGACAAGCGTCAACTGCAGACCGGTAATGGTCGTTTCATTATATAGCGTAACAGTTGTCTCGTTGTCTTTAAAACACGACGAGAGACAAGATGAACCGACCAAGATCACACATAATGTGTATAAAAACCTTTTCATCAATAATTGTAAATTTCGAAATTCGGGTGCAAATTTACTCACAATTCCTCAAATTCAATCCATTTTCACCTTATAATTAAAGAAATTATGTTATAAATTGACCGATTTTAAGTTAGTTTAGTGTTTTTAGACGAAAAAGAGTGTGGTATGAATCACTCACCCCACACTCTTTTCAACGGATGTCGGTGTGAATCAGAGTAACAATGCTCAGAACTGTCGCAAGTGCAACAGTCGCCAACATGACCGTTGTTTGAAAATCTAATAACATAATCTTTACCTTAAAAACCGGCATAGCCGGAAAACTACTAACCTAATGAATATATACTTATAATCTCACGATTACGTGATGCAAAGGTAATAAGAAGTGAGGATTGAGAAGTGAAAAATGAATAGTATTTGCCGAAAAAAAGCAGCTTTTTGACCTACATCAAAAAAGATTGGCCACACCTTTCGGCGTAGCCAATCTCTAAATTATTAATTCTAAATTCGAAATTCTTTAGAGTTTCGGACCTGCAGCTACCAGAGCCTTACCAGCCTCGTTGCCCTCGTACTTCTTGAAGTTCTTGATGAAGCGGCCAGCGAGATCCTCAGCCTTCTTGTTCCACTCTGCTGCGTCAGCGTAAGTGTCACGAGGATCGAGGATAGCGGGGTTCACGTTAGGCAGAGCTGTGGGCACCTCGAAATCGAAGTATGGAATCTTCTTGGTCTCAGCCTTCAGAATAGCACCGTCGAGGATAGCGTCGATGATACCACGTGTATCGGGGATAGAGATACGCTTGCCAGTACCGTTCCAACCAGTGTTCACGAGGTAAGCCTTGGCGCCGCTCTTCTCCATGCGCTTAACCAGCTCCTCAGCATACTTTGTGGGGTGCAGCTCGAGGAATGCCTGGCCGAAGCAAGCAGAGAAAGTAGGAGTAGGCTCAGTGATACCACGCTCTGTACCAGCCAGCTTAGCTGTGAAACCAGAGAGGAAGTAGTACTTGGTCTGCTCAGGAGTCAGGATAGATACTGGGGGCAGTACGCCGAATGCGTCAGCAGAAAGGAAGATCACGTTCTTAGCCTCTGGGCCAGCGCTCTTCTTGTTAACCTTCTGGGCAATCTTCTCGATGTGGTCGATAGGATAGCTTACGCGGGTGTTCTCAGTAACACTCTTGTCAGCGAAGTCGATCTTACCAGCACCGTCAACAGTTACGTTCTCGAGCAGAGCGTCACGCTTGATGGCACCATAGATGTCAGGCTCGTTCTCCTTAGAGAGGTTGATAACCTTAGCGTAGCAACCACCCTCGAAGTTGAACACACCCTCGTCGTCCCATCCGTGCTCGTCGTCACCAATCAGCAGACGCTTCGGATCGGTAGAAAGAGTGGTCTTACCTGTACCAGACAGACCGAAGAAGATAGCGGTGTTCTTACCCTCCATATCGGTGTTAGCAGAGCAGTGCATAGAAGCGATACCCTGCAGAGGCAGATAGTAGTTCATCATTGAGAACATACCCTTCTTCATCTCACCACCGTACCA
>Ga0265300_10001183_pt1 | contig 25239 bp, 21 predicted proteins | sample AusTroGonzalo_MG_FD_193482 | JGI IMG/M metagenome (GOLD analysis project Ga0265300, IMG submission 193482) | Bovine rumen microbial communities from tropical cattle in Woodstock, Queensland, Australia - Gonzalo_03 | ecosystem: Host-associated > Mammals > Digestive system > Stomach > Rumen ...
GTTTCTGCAACCATCGGCAGCGATTCAGGTAAAGACAGTTCACGTGGTATTGCGGTAAAATCTGTCGACAATGCTGCTGACGCATGGAATACGCAATTCTTTGTTCGTCTGCCTCAGACAATCCCTACTGGAACAAAATATCGTCTGTCATTTGACTACAAGGCCAGTCGGGAAGCATACGTGCTGATGGAGATTCATGCAGAGCCGAGTGAATATATATTTTACGACTTTGATCATATGACATTTACACCATCATGGCAGCACTATGAAAGTGAGGGAACTATCACAGGAGAAATGAGCCCAGATGAGAATAAGATGCGTACCATCGCCTTTGATCTGGCTCATGAAAAGACTGCTACTACTTATTATTTTGACAACATCGTATTCGAAATTCCTTCGACATCGGCTATCAATACAGTGTATGCAGATTATCGGAGGAGCACTGCTGTCTACAACCTCAGTGGTCAAAGGCTCTCACAACCTCAGAAGGGTATCAATATCATTAATGGCAAGAAGGTTGTTGTGAAGTAAAACGCCCTCTTTTTTACAAGGCCTTCCAACACTTTTTCCTTCCCCTTCCGAAAAGTGTTGGAAGGCCTTCTGGCAAAATTTCCATAGCCACGAAACGAAATGGGGCAGGTCTGGAGCCTTCTATTTAATTACAATACACACAGCTCTTCTGCTGCCATACAGGGATAAGCGACCTGCTCATCAATGATAAGATTGATGCCAAGAGCATTCTCTAGTTTCGTGAGTGTATCGAGAGACATATTCTCTTTGCCCTTCAGAATCTTCGAGACGTATTGCTGGGTGCAGCCCATACGCTCAGCGAGAGCTGTCTGCGTAAGCCCTTCTTGTTTCATTTGCAACAGCACCTTCACGGCAATCTTCTGTGAGTGTCGCAGCCACGACCAATTTTCGCGCCTCCATTCTGCCTCCTCGCGCCATGTTGATGGTGTCTCGCTCTGGTGAGCTTCGAGGAATTCAAGTGTTTTCTTTTTCATACTTCCCTCCTTTCTTTATGATAGTTCAGACAGAAAATCCACAAACCCGTCTGCATCAATAGCCTGATTGCTGATGAGGTAATTACGGACCTGCTCCATTTTGCGCAGTTCGTTCAGCGTATGCTCACGTTCCCCCATAGTATGTGTCAGTTTGATGGCACCACCTGTAATAATATAACATCCTGGTTCCAACTTAATAGCATAGATACGCAGCCATGAGGCATGTTGTGGACGGTCTTTAATCTTTGCTTTCTCCTTGCCCAGTAGCATTTCGCTCGTGCGATTATTCTCCAGTGGACGGAAAAACTTGTCGAGGTCTGCCTCTGGCGAAATGTCGAGAATCAGACACTGAATGCGCAAGTTGTCATCAATAGTATCGTAGATGGCCTGATTGATGTCTGTAATCTTGAAATACGACTCTAAGTCAGCCATATTAGTCAAAAAGAAATCAACCAGCCACTCAGGATCGTTCCACTGGTCAAAAAGTGTTTTCAGTGCATTGTCCGCCACACCATCGTAGCGCACTGCCCATAAGGTGTTATTATCAAGTATCTTGTCGAATGTCATCATGTGAATACCTTTTGTCTGGTGCAAAGATAGAAAGTTTTTCTGATATACACAACTGTCAGTTGTGGAAATCTGTCAAATATTTAGTTTTTTTAATTAAACTGACCCGCGTCGCCCAAAAGTTAAGCTAGCCAAATCGAACTGAAAACGGACACATTTCTCATTACATCCGAAAAGGTAACACTCTCATTTTGAGCGCAATAACGAGGTTTTTATTCGAATTTCACAAACTTGTGAATCACAAACTTGTGAAATTTATAGTTTATTAGTAAAAAACCTATTTTTCCAGGGAAGATGACTGCGTGACGAAGGCCTTGATTTTGCTGATGTATTCTGCCTTGTGCTCCTTATATGAGAGGGCATGTTCAGCGCCTTCAGCTATCCAGAGCTGCTTTACACCTGGTTTCGCCTCGTAAAGAGGATAGACCATCTGCGAAGGCACAAATGTATCGCTGTTGCCATGAATGAACAGCATGGGATAATGGCATTTCCTGACCTGTTCCAAGGCCGATGCCTCGCCAAAGCTCCAGCCATAGCGCAGACGACAAAGCAGACTGGTGGAGTACATGAGAGGGAAAGCTGGCAGGTCGAACTGCTCTTTCAGCTGTCCTGCGAACTCGTCCCAAACACAAGTGTAGCCACAATCCTCGACGAGATGCAGATCCTTAATGCCATCAGGCATTTGCTCGCCCGATAGCATCATCGTAGTGGCAGCTCCCATCGAGACACCATGCACCACCATCGTGTCTGTCTGGAACGTCTTCAGCCAATGCAACGCATCGAGTCTGTCTTTCCATCCCATCTGTATGGCATCACCCTCGCTCTCACCACAAGCATGCAGTTCAGGCATCACGACATTGTAGCCCAGCTCGTGTTCGTAGATACGTGCCAGCCAGAAGAACTTGATGGCACAGTCGCGCCAACCGTGAATGACAAGGGCTGTACGCGTACTGCCTCTGTCGACAAAGAAAGCGTGATGACTCTTACCTGAGGGCATCGTGAGAAAGGTATCGCGCAAGGCACCAATGCTACGCAGACTGTCGACCCACTCTTTGCTCTCAGGATAATCCTCAAACTGCTGCTGATAACACGAGTCGGTATCCATCCGGTTCGGATCGGGAGCCAGAGAATAGTCGAGCATATAGAAACTGCCGCCAATGAGGGCAATCACGAAAACGGTCACAATGATGACCAATGTCCACAATACTGTCTTCATCTTCTTTCTTGCATTTATGGCGCAAAGGTACGAATTTTTTTTGGTTTATAGTTTATATGTTTATAGTTTATTGTTTATGCAACCGTTTGCGCACTGTGACTCAAACATTTATAGTCAATAAAAGTATCACCAAACAACTTTTTGTGTAACTTTGCACCATAAAATGATAAGGAAGACAACTATGACAACTAAGGCAACATTTACAATTTCTATGCTGCGTACACTCGCAGTACTATTCACTATTCACTGTTCACTATTCACTGTTTCCGCTCAGGGCTGGCCTGCCAACTATGGCGGCGTAATGCTGCAGGGATTCTATTGGGACAGCTATTCTGACAGCCGTTGGGTGACGCTGGAAAAGCAAGCCAACGATCTGGCCAGCAGCTTCGACCTGATTTGGATTCCGCAAAGCGGAAATTGCGGTAGTCAGTCGATGGGCTATGACGACATGTGGTGGTTTAACGATTACAACAGCTCCTTTGGCAACGAGGCCCAGCTGCGCTCGATGATCAAGACCTTCAAGGAGAAGGGAATGGGTACGATTGCAGACGTGGTTGTCAACCACCGCAAGAACCTCAGCAACTGGGTGGACTTTCCTAAAGAGACCTGGAAAGGCGAGACCTACGAGATGACCTCCACAGATATCTGTGCCAACGACGATGGTGGCGACACGAAGAAATGGGCCAATGCAAATGGTTACCAAATCAGTGCCAACAACGATACTGGCGAAGGTTGGGGCGGTATGCGCGATCTGGACCACAAGAGTGAGAACGTACAGCGCATTGTAAAGGCCTATCTCCATTTCCTGCTTGAAGACCTGGGTTATACAGGTTTCCGATATGATATGGTAAAAGGCTACAGTGCTAGCTATACCAAGATGTATAATGAGGACAGCAAGCCGCAGTTCTCTGTCGGTGAATGTTGGGACAGCTCGAATACCATCAAGAACTGGATTGATGGTACGGGCAAGAACAGTGCAGCCTTCGACTTCCAGTTCCGCTATACAGTCAGAAATGCCGTCAACAATGGCAATTGGAGTCGTCTGGCTCAGCAGAACGACAACAGCTGGCCGCTCGTGAGCAGTAGCTACGAAAGCGGTAACTATCGTCAGTATGCCGTGACCTTCGTAGAGAATCACGACACGGAGTATCGTTCAGCAGGAGCGCCACAGGATCCTGTTAAGAAGGACACGCTGGCAGCGAATGCCTTCCTGCTGGCCATGCCTGGCACACCCTGTGTGTTCCTGAAGCATTGGCAGGCCTATAAGCCGGAGATCAAGGCCATGATTGAAGCCCGTAAGCTGGCTGGTATCACCAATACCTCCAGCTATTCGAGATACAGTTCTCCGAACATGACGGCCTATTTTGCCAACACAATCGATGACAAGCTGTTGGTGGTGGTAGGTAATACGTCAAAACTGACACCAGAGGCAAATCAGTGGACGAAGATCCTTTCTGGTCATCACTATGCCTACTATCTGGCCAATAGCATGGAGTCTGCCTGGGTCAACAAGGGTTCTGGCGATTTCACGGATGCCTTCGACGTGGTGCTGACAGCTGTCTCAAATACCGCTGGTGCAAAGCTGGTCTATACCACCAATGGTACAGCGCCCTCGGCCACTAACGGCACACAAGTTGCATCAGGCAGCAGCATTAAGATCGACAAGACCACCACGCTGAAAGTAGGACTGCTCATTGGCAGCGCTGTCAGTGGCATCATCACGCGTACCTTTACCTATAAGGAGCCGGAGAAAGAGCCTGAGGTGGTGATTCCAGACTTCTGCAAGGTGAACGAGGGTGAGGTTTGCGCCTTCTTTGAGGCGCCATCGACATGGAGCAATACCATCCATTGCTGGGCTTGGACCGACTCTCCTTCTGACAACTTCACAGGAGGTTCCTGGCCAGGAGTTGGCTGCGAGCTCATTGGCACAGCCCCCAACGGCAACCAAGTATGGAAGTGGACCTGGGATGGCAAGAAACAGAAGAACTCTGCTGCCACCAAGCCTGCCATGATCATTTTCAACAACCAAGGAGCCCCCCAGACGGCAGACTTGAAGTTTGAACAGGCTGGCTACTATGTGGAGAAGGGGTTGTTTGGTATCGTTACAGCTACTGGCATCGACCAACTATCCATTATCAATTCTCCATTATCAATGGATAAAGTCTACTCCCTCGACGGCCGGCTGGTGCGCACGAATGGCAGTCTGGACAACCTGCCGAAGGGCGTCTACATCATAAACGGAAAGAAATATATTCAAAGGTAACTATTTCCCCTCCTGAGTAGGAGGGGTCAGGGGTGGTCTGAACGTGAGTATTACTGCAATCGTTCAGACCCCCTCTAGCTCCCCCTACTTAGGGGGAGAATGCTGCGGACGACAAACCAACAGTGCATCAGGAAAGTACTGATACGTCCGTAATGACTCTCCATCACCTTGTAGCGCTCCAAGAGCGACTCGCGGTGGTGGAGTGTTGTTTGTCCCTCTTGGGTATAATTAACCACCACCATGTGCAGGTTCAGCAACGGCACATTCTCCTTGGCCGCAGCCTTCATGATACGGATGCACCAGTCAACATCGGCTGAATAACGGTATTTCTGATTATAGGGTGTGGCGATGGCAAAGTCGGTACGCGCATAGAAGGCCTGATGACAGACGAGCATACCGTGACGGAAGGATTTCCAAGTCAGATTCTCTGGTGGAGCAAGGCGACGATGGTGCAGGAAACGGCCCTCACCATCGACAATGTCCGTGTCGCCATAGAGCACGGCGGGGAGTGGAGAATTGACAATTGATAATTGACCATTGACAATTGATGATACAATGTCGGGAGCAGGGAGAAAGTCGCCGGCATTGAGGAAACAGACGTAATCGCCGTCTAATGAGCGTAAGCCTTTGTTCATCGCATCGTAGATACCGTTGTCAGGCTCCGACATCAGCAAGACCTTATGCCCGTTTTCTGCGGCGTTCGAGCGCTCTATATAGTCGTTGACCATCTCGATGGTGCCATCCGTCGAGGCCCCGTCGATAATCAAATGTGTAATCTCAGGATAGTCCTGCACGAGCACGCTATCGAGCGTGCGCTGTAGCACTTTCGCAGCCTGATAAGTGATGGTGACGTAGGTAATCCTGATCATAGTCCGTAATGCTTGAAGGCCATTGCCTGCTGATAGACATCGAGATATTTCAAGGCTACGCTCTGCTGCGAATAACATTGCATCACCTTATGAATAGCCTGTTGACTGAGCGATTCGTAGTCAGCCTCCTGCAGCACCCACGTGATGCCCTTTGCCAGATCTTCCGCGTCACGATAGGCTGCCACATAGCCATTCTTCAGATGATCGATCTCTTCTGGGATGCCCCCCACCTTAAAAGCAACACAAGGTACCCCACAGGCCATCGCCTCCATAATGGTATTGGGCAGGTTCTCAGAAAGTGACGGCAGCACAAAGACATCAGCCGCATTATAGACATCGACGATACGCTGCTCATCGTTAACATAACCCAGCGGATACGCCTTCATCGGCAACTGATCTGTCACCTCTTCTGCATGACCTCCTAAGATCACGATCTCACAAAGAGGTACCTGACACTTTGTGAGGGCGTCGATAAGATACGACATACCTTTGTTCTCGTTAGTTACCCGTTGCGAGGCAAAAAGAATCAGTTTCTTGTCGAGAGGCAGCCCCAACCGCTCACGGGCCTCCTGCTTGTCACCTTTCTTATATATATGCGTGTCGATGGGATTGGGAATGCTCGTAATCTTCTGGCCTTTGAGCAGCGCACTCGACTTTGCCTCCGACTCCAACCATCGGCTACAAGCCACATAATAGATGTTCTCGTCGGCCTGCATCTGCAATTTCTTCTGCCAGATACGTGAAGCCAGGTCATTGCTGCTTCCACCACCAGGCAGATACTTACAATTGGCACAGCGGTTGACGAAATAACGACAACCAAGCGTGAGGTGACAGATAGCCGTAGCCGGCCAGATATCATGCATCGTCCAAACTACAGGCTTTCCGCTTCGCAAGATCTTGCGGATGCCGTTCAGTGAGAGCATACCCTGATTGATCCAGTGCAGATGGATGACGTCGGCCTCCTGAAACTCCCGCAGTTTGGTGATGTCAGAACCAGTATTGGCAATATCAATCTCAAAAAGATGCTTGCGAGAGAAATGCAGACGGCAGAAAATGACGAGCCGTTCCCAAAGGAAATGCCAATGGAGCATTGCCGACTTAGGAAGGCCGACAACCGTCAGCGAAAAAGGCTCCTGGCTCCTTGCTCCCGACTCCTTCTCACGGACCAACATCTTTGCCTTCACGCCATGGTTGTTGAGCGCCTTCATCAAACGGTTGGCAGCAACCGCAGCCCCACCCGTCCGTTCACTCGTATTGACAATCAGAACCCTCATGCAGCCTTTGCTCTCTCCTTAGCCAGTCGCTTGGCTTCCTTTTCCTTGCGTTTCTGCTCTTTCTTCAGTTCTTTCTCACGACGCTTCTGCTCTTTTTGGGCTTCTTTTTCCTTGCGCTTCTTTTCTTTTTCCAGTTCCTTCTCGCGCTTTTTCTGCTCTTTCTGCAGCTTCTTCAGCTCCTTGGCACTCTGCTTGGCAGCTTCCTTCTCGCTTTCTGCCTCTTCTTTCACCTTTGTGGCCTCTTCGAGCTTTTCGCGCAACATCTTCTTATCGAAAGTGAACACATGCCCGAAGATACCAAGCGACAGAACCTTGTCTTCGCCTTTCAGACGCACATGGGTGGTATTACAGATAAAGTAATTGTCAACTTTCAGCTTGGAGTTGAGGGCAGTCTCGATGGTCTTCATCACGACTCCCTTTCCCAGATTGGTCAACACGTTGTCACCAAAACCCCGCTGTTCTGCTTCCTCGTCGACAAATTCCTGAATAGCCTCCATCATAGCCTCCTTATGGGCCTGCTTGTCGGGCACCATCTGCGTCATCAGTACTGCCACGAGCAGAATAATCGCTGCAATGAGTAGTTTTTTCATTTTGATATACCTTATTATATGAATGATGGTGCAAAGATACATTAAGTTTGCAAGAAAAACAAGAAAATGGTATATATATTTAGTGTTTTCGCACACAATCGCTTGATTTATGTCAAGAATAAAGGGGTATTTATACACTTAATACCACACTTTTCTTGCAAAAAAAGAATTTTCGTTGTAATTTTGCATCGTCAAAAGGTTAATAGATTGTTTTAGGTTAGTAGTAATATTTATAGTTTTAGGTTTTTAGTTATTGGTAAAAGAAAGTTTTCAGCTGTGGATAACAGGAGGTCGCTGTGAAGCTCCCTTTTAAACTTTCAAATTTTTAGCTCTTGTGAGCTGAAAATTTCTTTTAGAGAAAAGGATTTTTAGTTAAACATAGGCTTTTTTAGTGCCGCTGCTCGTGAGAGTTGCGGCATTTCTTTTTTATTTCAGAAAAATGTTCTATCTTTGCACCGTCAATCCAAAGCATAACAAGACATGGGCAAAGAAACGAAACAAATACTGCTGACACTCGGTGCGATGATTGCCCAGCAGGCCACAGCTGCCGAGCCGGAACAACAGGCGACACCAGAGCGTCCGAACATTATCTTTATCCTGGCGGATGATATGGGCTACGGCGATCTGTCGTGCTATGGCAACCGGTATATCAAGACGCCCAATATCGACCGTCTGGCAGCCACGGGCACGAGTTTCACGCAGGCTTATGCCGGCAGTGGCATCAGTTCGCCCTCGCGCTGTTCACTGATGACGGGGCGTAACAGCGGCAATACCCGCATCCGAGATAATCAGTGCTATGCGGGAGGAATGACAGGTCTGAAGATTAACCCCAAGGGTGATACTACCATTGTGCGGCGTGCCAACCTCCTGCCACAAGACACCACAATCGCCAAAGTCATTGGAACAGCCGGCTACCGCACTTGCTTAGTGAATAAGTGGCACCTTGACGGCTACGACCCTGGATCCGCTCCCAATCATCGCGGTTTCGAGGAGTTTTATGGCTGGACCATCTCCACCGTCCATAGCAACTCACCCTATTACTATCCCTATTACCGGCTTTGGGGCGACAGCCTCATCCATATCGAGGAGAATGCCCACGATGCCCACGTGCGCCATAATACGGAAATCTCCACCGACGATGCCATCGCCTTCATCCATCGCAATAGGCACAACCCATTCTTCCTCTTCCTCGGCTACGATGCGCCCCACGAGCCTTATAACATCGACGATACTTCATGGTACGATGAGCATGGCGAATGGTCGATGAACACGAAACGCTATGCCGCCCTTGTCACCCACATGGACTATCACATCGGTCGTCTGCTGGGCGCCCTCGACAACTTAGGTCTGCGTGAGAACACGCTCATCATCTTCGCCTCCGATAATGGGGCTGCGGTGATGGCGCCCATCAGCGAACTGAACTGTCATGCAGGACTCAAAGGTCGTAAGGGTCAGCTCTACGAAGGCGGCATCAAGGTGCCGTTGATCGTGAATCAGCCAGGTCGCGTACCAGCCCGACAAATCAGCAATCAGGTGTATTTTCCTGATTTCATGCCCACTCTTGCCGCACTGACGGGTAGTGGGAAGGCCGTTCCCCAGACCGACGGCATCGATATCTCCCCTCTGTTCTTTGGCGGGGAGGTGGATACCGACCATCGTTATCTGTATTGGGAGTTTCCAGGTAAGCAACGTGCCCTCCGCTTTGGCGACTGGAAATGTGTGACGGTAAAGAAGGATGCGCCCTTAGAACTCTATCGGATTACCGACGATCCGCGAGAAGAGCACAATCTGGCCAAGGATTACCCAGAAAAGGTGAAGGAGTTCGACGCCATCATGCACCGCATGCACAAGCCATCGGAGAATTACCCTATCCCTGAAGACAAAGAAGCCAAAAAGTGAGTAAAAAGTGAGTATCGCCATTCCCTTTGGAAGTCCGCTTTATGTGATGCTGAAGCCCGTTGGCTCCCGCTGTAATCTTCATTGTCGTTATTGCTACTATTTAGAGAAAGGCCAACTCTATCCAAATCAAGAGCCTCTCAGCGAGGAACTCCTCGAAACCTTCATCCGTCAGTATATCGAGGCGCAGACCATGCCTCAGGTCTTATTCACCTGGCACGGGGGAGAGCCTTTGCTGCGTCACCTTTCCTTCTATCGCAAGGCGTTGGAACTGCAACAGCGCTATGCCCACGGACGCCATATAGACAACTGCCTACAGACCAACGGCACGTTGCTGACCGATGAATGGTGCGAGTTTCTGCGTGAGAACCGTTTCTTGGTGGGCATCTCCATCGATGGACCCCAGACTTATCACGACGCTTACCGCGGCCGTTCGTTTGAGAAAGTGATGCAAGGCATCCGACTCTTACAGGAACACCATGTCGAGTGGAACGCGATGGCTACCGTCAATCATCTGAATGCCGATCATCCCGTAGAATTCTATCGTTTCTTCAAGGAAATAGGCTGTCAATATCTCCAGTTTACACCTGTCGTAGAGCGCGTATCACAGAGGGACGGTTCTTTTGTTACATCAGCAGGCAATGTAACAAAAGAACCGTCCCTCTGTGATACCTCCGTCACGCCTGAACAATGGGGAAATTTCCTCTGTAGGCTTTACGATGAATGGGTGAAGGAAGATGTTGGCCGCATCTTCGTACAGCTCTTCGATGCCACCCTCGCCAATTGGGCAGGGGAACCGCCGGGCATCTGTTCGATGTCGCCTACTTGTGGACGGGCGGCAGTAATGGAGGCCAATGGCGATGTCTACAGTTGTGATCATTTTGTGTTTCCCGAATACCGCTTGGGAAATATCCGCCAACAATCGCTCACAGCAATGCTTTATGGTGAGCGCCAGCAACAGTTCGGGCGCAACAAGAGCGCCACCCTTCCCCGACAATGCAGGGAGTGCCGGTTCCTCTTCGCCTGTCACGGGGAATGTCCAAAAAACCGTTTCCTAAAAGACAAATACGGCGAACTGGGTCTGAATTACTTATGTGCTGGCTACAAACAATTCTTCGCCCACGTTGCTGCCGACATGGACTTTATGAAGGCAGAACTCGATGCAGGTCGCTCGCCTGCCAATCTGATGAATCGTTAGTCTTTTTCTATCAGCACCACCGCATAGGCACTGATACCCTCTTCACGACCCGTGAAGCCGAGTTTCTCTGTCGTCGTCGCCTTGATGGAGATATCATCCTCATCGCAGCCGATAACCTCTGCCATGCAGGCCTTCATTTCAGGGATATGAGGATTCATCTTCGGACGCTCGGCACAGATGGTAGCGTCGATATTGCCTACGCGATAGCCTTTGGTGGCTATCAGTTCGATGGTCTTGCGGAGGATGATCTTACTGTCCATGCCGTCGGTCTCGGCCGATGTATCGGGGAAGTGATAGCCGATATCACGCATGTTCGCAGCGCCCAACAACGCATCACAGATGGCATGCAACAGCACATCGGCATCGCTATGGCCCAGCAACCCTTTGCTGTGCTCGATCTTGATACCGCCCATCCACAACTCGCGACCCTCCACCAACTGGTGGACATCATAACCCATTCCTACTCTTATTTTCATTTGAACAAATCTTTGATGCCGTCCATATCAAAGGCGAGGGTGAAACGAAGGGTCTGGTCAAGGGGATTGGTGCGAGCCGTGGAGATGACATAACCCACATCCAGCGAGAACACGTTCATACGGAAGCCGCCACCCACGGTGAAATACTTCAGATTACCCTTCGACTCTGCCTGATGATGATAGCCCGCGCGCAACGAGAACTGGTCGTGGTACACATACTCGGCACCCACACTCCATTGTATCTCCTCCAGCTCTTCCTTGAATCCACCAGGCGCATCACTGAAACTTTTGAAGACACCACTGATGGCACTCACGTCAGCATACTCCCGGCGCACACGGTCCTGATAATCAGTGTTCGACTCACCTTCCTCCTGACGAGGCACGGTGGGCACCAATAGTTTGTTGGCATCGGCAGAGATCGAGAAGCGGTTGTACTCATCCACCGGCACCATCAATGACAAGCCCATACGCATGTTAGCCGGCAGGAACTGTGACTCCTCATCGCCATAGAAAGAAATCTTACTACCCACGTTGGAGATATTCATACCCAGTCCCAACTGACACTCGCGGCTGCCCAGCATCACATATTTATTATAATACATCGCCAGGTCGGCAGCAAAGGCCGAAGCCGGTTTGGAGTCCTCACTATAGTCATAGCGCAGGTCGCTGTAGATCCATCTGATACCGGCGGCCAATGAAAAGCTCTCGCTCAGCATCATCGAATAAGCCACATCCAGTGACATCTCGTACGGCTTCACCGTCATATCGCTATTACCATAGTCGGTATACACCTCACCCAAAGAGAAATAACGTAAAGAACCTGACAAGGCACTATAGTCGCCGATGCGATAATAGCCAGAGAGATAGGCCAAGTCGATATCGTTCACTAGCTGTCGCAGCCAAGGGGTGTAGTTCAGCGCAATACCCGCACGACTGATGCAGAAAGGATACTTGGCGGGATTCCAGTATTGCGAGGTGACGTCAGGATCGGTGGCAACACCCACGTCACCCATACCAGCACCTCGTGCGTCAGGGGCGATGGTCTGCGAGATCACAGCGTGCTCAACGGGGTTGAACATCGTTGTCTTGTCATCGTCCTGGGATTTAGTGAATAGTGAATAGTGAATAGTGAATAGTATCACTATCGCTCTCAGCATCCACAAATTTCTATTCTTCTTATTCATACTTTCTAATAACGTTTTCGCTTATTTATTTATTGCCTGTGATAATTATTTTCTTGGCCTGCGACACTTCACTGCCACCATCGCTACTCACGGTGATACGGTAGATATAGACACCTGTCATCAACGGTCGTCCGCCACTGATGGTCACGTCCCAATCCATCGTATAGACATTGCCCGAGGCCACGCCACTCTCCCGATGTCGCCACAACTGACGACCCGAGGTATCATAGAGATCGAGCTGCACATTGAGCTGCGTACCCACACGGTCGTGGGTGATAACAAAGGTGGCGAGGTTGCTGCTGGGGTTACGCTTGCAGTCGATGGTGATGCTGCCCGGCTCGCCCTTCACCACCTCGAACGACAGTTCCGAGGTCGATGAGTTATTCAGTACATCCCAAGCCCTGAACAACAGCTTATGTCTGCCTTCCTCCAACTCCGGAATGCTGAAGCTCACCTGTCCGCTGCGGTAGTCGCCGAAGTCGTAGGCGAAATAGCTGTTCAGATTATAAGTCTTCGACATGTCGCCGTCGATCACCAGTTCCAGATCATGTCCGATACTGCTGCCCGAGGCGTTGATGCCGCTGTCGTCGTAGAGTTCCGCCACGAAATACGGCGTGGCATTCACCCGCCCCCCGTTCGTAAACGACGAACTGTTCAGATAGCAATAGATACTCGGTCCGATGGAATCGTTTACTTCCGAGCTGTTGCCATTCAGGATAAAACTGTCGCACTGGCCGTGTGCCTCCGACTGCTTACTGCCGTTCACGGCATACAGCGTCATCAGTCCCGAGCCTTCGGTATAGCTGATATCCTTGGGCACAGCGAAGGTAAACTTAAACTGTCCGTTACGCACGCTATCAGAACCGTGATATAGGGTCTTCGTGCGGTCTTTGTAGACGAAGGCCGTATCGGCACCCTCGCTGGTGGTATTGCTCAGACGACAGGTGATGGTCTCCTCAGCATCGCGAATGGTGGCCGTCACCACTCCCGTGAAGTCGATGGGGTCTTTGGGTTGAATGGGATTGGTGATGTGACCGGATACCTCCACCACACTGCCAGCCGACAGACGGATAGGCTCTCCGGTAGACACGTCCTGTCCACCGATCTTATCGATGGTAATCCCCATCTGTGGCGTGGCCAAGGCGAGGGCGGGATCTCCCAAGAGAGTATATTGCAGCTTATTAGGCGAGGTGTCCTTTCCCTGACTCACCAAGTCGCACTTCGCCCTGCGCACCGCCTCGCCGATGGGCATCCGTCGGCCTTGGTCGTCGGTACCTAACACATATTTCATGAAGGCGAGGTTCATCTGCTCGTTATAGTTGGCATACACTGTCCGTGTGGTGCCGAAGAAGGCGATGGCACCACCCCGTTCGTTGAACATCGCCGTCTCACCGATATTCTCCTCCTGTCCGTCAAAGGGCATGATGTCACACGAGGCAGTGAGCCACAGCGGTAGGCGCAGCGAAGTAGCCTCCGCAAAGTCAGGTGTCTGCAGCACCAGCTCATGCGAGATGGCGTAGGCTGCTCCGTGCCCGGAATAGTTCATCACTAATGCGCCATCAGCCATCTGTTGTTTGATCAACCGCGTCACATCGGGAAAACTATTGCCCGTCGACGACGTGGTACGCTGATAGGCATCCCAGTAGATCTTCTGCACGTTATAGCCGGGATAGGTATTCTGTACAAGGTTGGCCACACGGTCGGCTGTCGCCATATGCGAGTTGTTGTTGCCGTCGTCGCCCATCATACAGACGGTGTTCTGCCAAGGTCCCGCGTATTCGTTGCTGGCATAGCTGATGGTCTTGTCCACCAGTACCTTCGCCTCTTCAAGACTACGGGCGGAGAAACGTCCCACGGCCACATCAGGCTTACCCAGATATGACTTGGCGGTCGTACCCTCCTCAATCTGTTCCCCATCGTCAAGCAGACCGTAAAAGTCATCACTCACGTAGCAATACACATGACTGAATGAATTCTCACTCTCGAAACAAAGCAAGAAATCGTCAGGATCGCAACTGCTCCAATCTGCTGTGCGCATACGGTTGTCAAAGGCACCGTCGCCAAAGAGCAACAGGAAACGGGGCATCTCGTCATCGGTCTGGGCACGGTCGTAGAGCATCTTCATATACCGGCGATAGGCCGTTGCGTCAGGGGTGCCGCTACTGAACTCATGATAGAGCTCGTCGGCAGAGATGATACGCACTGAGAGACCATCACGCTCTTCATGCAGCTTTTTGATGCGCTCGGCCTGACTCAACCATTTCTGTGAGGTAGGGATGATAATCACCATGTCCACCCCCGAATCAGCATGATGGTCCTGATTCATCAGACGGTACACGAACGATGGTTCTGCGAAAGCAGCCGTTGATAGACTGGGCATCGGCTTCGGCACATCGCTAGTGAGTGCAAGATAATCAAGGCGCAAGTTATTGCCACTGGTCTGGGTGATGGTTACCGTGTTTTCGCCCTGTTTCAGCTGATTGAAGGAATAAGTCCACGTGCGGGCGGCGGCCTCGGTATAGGAATCAAGCGACACGTTCACATTCAACTTGTCAATCACGGAGTCGTTCACAGCCACCGTCCCCTCAAAGCTACCGTCATAACTGAGCACCACCGTCAGCGAGCCTTTGGTGCCATTGCACGTGAGTGTATAACTCTGCGGCGTGCCGATTTTATAAAGAGTCTTGTCATAGAGGTTCCTGCCACCATGATACCAGGCAAAGTCATCCTCCTCATAGAGTGAGTGGTAGTCGTTGTTCGAGGGATAATAAGCCGCTGCAAAAGCTGCACTGTCAACAGTCAGTGCCTCGCCATCGCTCTCCGTTAGGAGATAGCAGCCCACATCAGAATAAGGATTACGCGTACGCGCGAGAGCATCTTTCGCGGCCCAGGTCACAGGCCCCACGCCATAGAAGAGCCGGCGGCCACCGATGGTGATGGTAGGCACCTCCTGCAGATCATCCGTCGCAGCGAGGTAGTCGCCCGTCAGCTGCTCGGGTTGCAGAGCACCGCCATAGCCATAGATCTTCACTTTCGAGGGATCGGAAAAGCCAGCCTTCTTGACCAGCGCATCCGTCAACTGATAGATGCCGCTCTCAGGGATACTGATCTTCGCCCACGTGCCCTCTCTCAGCACCGAGTGTTCTGCATATCTCTCCTTTTCTCCTGCCCTCCTAACATTTCTACTGACTCCTGTCTCCTGACTCCTGACTCCTAATTTAAAACTCACCAGTTTCTGATACTTGCCATCCTTGAACACCAGCGGCACAAACGAAACATCAAGCACACCCTGTTTCCTAGCCACACCGATTGACTGTGTGATCTCCGGCAATTCCTTGAGGGGCGCACCGCTGATCTGCTGATAGCGTTCAATCTCGGCCTTCGTCATCTCCTCAAACTCGGGATATTCGATGCTCACGCTATAGGTGGAATCGGCATAATGGGGACCTAAAGGCTTCTGCCAGGTATAAAGGGGCAACAACGAATCAATCCTGACCTCATCAGCGGTCAGGTCTACAAACCCTTGCGCCCTCACACTCAGATGACAGCACAAGAGCATCACGCTCAGTAACCCTATCTTGCGAATATTCACAAGATAATAACGTATGCGCACGCGATTTTATTGTATAAACTATAAACTGTAAACTATAAACAGAATCATTTACAGTTAAACTCCAACACCTTACGCTCTTCGAGCCAACCTTCCAGGTGGTCGTCGATATGCACAGGCCCCACACCAGCGGGGGTGCCCGTATAGAGCAGGTCGCCCGTCTTCAGCGTAAAGAACTGCGAGATATAGGCAATGATCTCGTCCACCTTATAGAGCATGTCCGAGGTGCAGCCCTCCTGCACCGTCTGGCTGTTGATATCCAAATGGAAGTGGATACGCTGGATATCCAGGAACTTCTCTTTGGGCACCCATTCGCCGATGGCCGCCGAGCCGTCGAAACCCTTGCAGATGGTCCAGGGCTGGCCCGCCTCCGAGGCTTTCCGCTGCAAGTCGCGGGCGGTGAAGTCGATGCCTACGGTCAAAGCATCGTAATAGCGGTGAGCAAAACGCACGGGGATGTTCTTCCCCAACCTGCAGATGCGCACCACCACCTCCGTCTCGTAGTCGATGCGGCCCCACTGATCGGGGATAAAGAAAGGCTTTCCCTGATTCAGAATCGCCGAATCTACCTTGGTGAAAATCACCGGTTCGTCAGGCCTCTTCACAGTGCCATGAAGTTCCTGGTTATGGGCGGCATAGTTCATGCCGATGGCAAATATCTTCATTTTCTCTGGTAGATCACAATTTGGTTTCCGTCGTAATTATCACTCTTGGTGACGATGGCATTGGCAGGAATCTGTGGGGCACGGGTGCCACCGGCCACGGTCATCCGCGTGTTCGTCTCTACACGGATCTCGTCCCAGAGATTCTGCACCAAAAACGAACGCAGTGTTTGTGCCCCACCTTCCACGATGAGCGACTGGATATGATGTGCGTGCAGACTCTCAATGTTCAGCGGATGGGCATGGTCGATCACCAGTCGCCTGGGGTTCAAGCCCTTCCAGTCTCTTACCGTCAGCTGTGGATGGTCGCGCTCTTCGGTGACGCGTCCCACGAGGATGGCGTCGGCCTCCGAACGCAACTTATGACTGAGCATCTTCGTAAACGCATTCGATATGGGCACAGGCTTGAAGTCATCGTCGATAAACCCGTTGGCCGTCTGCGCCCATTTCAGGATGATATACGGCCGCTGCTCACGGTGATAGGTGAAGAAATAGCGGTTCAGGGCCTGACACTCTGCTTCGAGCACGCCCACCGTCACGTCGATGCCAGCCTCCTGCAGTTTCCTGATACCACGGCCCTGCACCTCAGCAAAGGCATCGATGCAACCCACCACCACGCGCCTGACACCCTTCTCAATGATCAGGTCGGCGCAGGGGGGCGTCTTCCCGTAGTGCGAACAGGGTTCGAGCGATACATAAAGCGTCGCCTCTTTCAACAGCGACTCGTCCTCCGGGCGCACCGAGGCAAAGGCATTCACCTCGGCATGAGCCTTGCCGCAGCGCACATGATAGCCTTCGCCGATAATCCTTCCATCACTGCTCACAATCACTGCGCCCACCATCGGATTGGGCTTCGCATTCTGCCGTCCGTTGCTGGCCAACTGAAGGCACCGTCGCATATATTTCTCGTCAGTCGTCATCATTCTCACGCAAAAATACAGGTTTATTTTGCAAAAATACTCATTTCCCACCACTCATGACAGGCTCCAATGCATTTTTTTTGCTCATTAGATTATTTTAACTATAATTTCTTGCTTTTGTATACAAAATGGTCTAATTTTGCAACCGTGATTAAAATTACATGGTTGATCCCATGAGCAACCGAAACACACTTCATAAAACCGAAAGGTTAGGATAAAATTGGAAAATGAAAATGTATGAGAAGCCCCCACGCTGTGAAGCGAGAGGGCTTTTTTGTGTCACTTCTTCCAAAAGCGGGCAGTAATATCCTCAAAGTCACCTTCGTCAGTACGATGGTAGAGACGCTGGTTAGTGGTAGGCTTCTTCAAGGGACCAAGATGCTTAATATAAGGTCCAATCTTGATATAGTCGAAGTTATCCTTATTTATAAGGGCGGAGATAACCGTACGACCACTATACCAGGCCACGCGCAACTGCGGATATTCTTCGTGGATATACTCTGCCAAATGATCAACACTCCGGGGTTCATTGTCACCACCCATGAAAGCGATACAGGTGAGGTTCGAGCCGTATTTCTCGACAAAGTCATCGATAGCTTCCGGACTCAATGGTACACCCTGATCCTCCCAAAGGTAATGACTATGACAACCCGGGCAGTGACACGGGCAATTCGAGATATTGATTGCCAGTGTCACTTCGTCGGGTATCTCCTGAAATACTATTCCGGTATTGACGTATTTCAGCATAGCGCTTTAGTCTGCCATGGCATAGTAGCGGCGGGCTGCCTCCTCCTGACGAGCCTGCGAAAAGTTCGACACTCGCTTCAGGTAGCCGATTATACGGGTCATATAGTCCACGTTCTTCGAATGACAGTGCGGGCATTCTTTCAGATAACGCTTGTCGATATGGCCACAGTCGTTACAGACGGTATTGGGGATGTTGAACGTGAAGTAGTTACATCCCTCCTGAGCAGCCACCTTCAACAACTGCAAATACTGCTGCTTGGAGAGGTGCTCCTCGAGGTTCATGTGGAGGGCAGAACCACCGGTAAGATGTTCAATATAGGGCGCACCATGCAGTTTGAACTTATCAATCACACTCAGTGAGTCGTCCTCTACCACGTAGAAATATGAGTTGTAACAGTCGCGAGGCACCACATAGCCGTCCTCACGGTCCCATTTTGCATGCTTCACGCCGACGTTCTCAGCAGGAATCATCTCGCAGTTGAACATCACGTCCTTCGTGCGATACTTCTTATTGTATTTCTCAATCAGTCCAAGAATGCCCTGAACAAAATGCAGGTAGTCGTCGTTTGGGGTAATCTTCAGACCCATGAACTCAGCCGCCTCCACCAAACCGTTGATACCGATGGTGAGATATTGACGACCGATGTTGATATAGCCAGCATCGAACAGGGGCAGCATACCATGTGCCTGCAATTCCTTGAGGTTCTCGTTGTATGCCAACTGCACCTTGTGACAGAGGTCGATAATCGAGCCGAGATAGTCCAGATAGTTCAGCTCGTGGTTCACGGCGAACTGGATGCAACGATTCAGGTTGATGGTGAGCACACTCTTCGAACCCGTGCTGACGCCACCGGCACCAAGGGTATAGCTGAAACCGTTGTCAGTGATCTCGTTGCGCAGACGGCAACAAGAGCTCAGCGAATCGGCATTATTACTCATATAAGTGAAGAACGAGTGGCCTTCGCTGTACATCTCGGCGGTGAACTCGCCCCACTCGGGATCCTTGCAGTCGCCGTTCTCATCGGTCAACAATGCCATCGTCTCCACAGGGAAAGTCAACAAAGTCTTCGTACGCTCCTTGTTGAACCATTTCATAAAGCGCTTCTGCAGCCAGGAAAGGCCATCCCAATCGGGCTTCGAGCCATCGGGGAAGTAAAAGTCTCCGAAGATTGACTCGAAGTAGTAGCGGTCGTAATAGGCGATGTTCCAGAACACGGCCTGATAGTTACGGGCACCGGTGGGCTGGTTCAAGGTATAGACAATCTGCTCGAAGTAGTCGGTAATCACTTTGTCGATGGAGCGCTTCTTCAAGCTAAGGTCGGCCTGTTGGTCAGGATGCTGCCAATAGTCCAGGCCGTACTCCTTGCCAATAAAGTAGTTCATGTACATCAGGAACTCTGGTGTAGCACAGGCACCTGAGAGCATCGAGCTCACCATGAACACCATGTTCACGAATCCGCCGGCAAACGACTTGAGGTTAGTGGGAGCTGTACTATTACCACCAATGCTGGTAGTACCACCGATGAGCCAAGGATACATAGTAATCGAGGCACAATAGTTAGCCAGCGACGTTTCATCATTTTTGTAAATGAAGTGGTGAGTAAGCTTGTTGATATATTCGTCGGCCAGTTCCTTACCGTACATTTTTTTAATACGGTCAGTCAGCAGACGACGATTCAAACGAATAAAGTTCGACTTGGGCAGCTCGCCAATCAAAGTGGCAATGTTCTTATGCTCTACGTTGGCATTAGCATCATACTTCGAACCTGTGGCAGCGTTCACCGACTCGGTGTATTCTGACAGGAACATCATCTTCTCAAGTGTGTCACGGTCTTCAGAGTGTGTCTGACGGTACAAGATGAACGACTTGGCCACATGGTAGAAGCCTTCGCGCATCAAGGCTTCCTCCACCTGATTCTGGATATTCTCCACAGTAATATCGTCGTGGATATCCAGATGGCTGATAATCTTCGAAATGGTTCCGAGATCGGCTGGTTCGTTCACACTATCAAATGCCTTCACGATGGCATTCATAATCTTGTCTAAAGAGAACTGGGCTTGTGACCCGTCACGTTTGGTGATTGTAAAGTTTTTAATTTCCATCATATTGTTTGTTACTATTTTAAGCTGTTTTTTCTACTATTTCATACTGATTCTCTCAAACAAAGTTGTCCGTTTTGGGAAACTTTTTCTATACGGTCCGAAAAAAAGTTGTCCGTTTTGGAAAACCTGAACCGAGCGCAAAGATACAAAATTATCCTAGAACGCCAACTTTTCAAATCTAAAAAAATCTTAAATCACATCATTTCTTGTTCTGACCTCAAGAAAACAACAAAAGGGGTAGCATTGTCTCACGACAGGCCACCCCTTTTTACAAACTTATATAATAATACACGTATTCTTATGATACGTTGTCAAAAAGAGAGCTCCCTTCCTGATTGGTTTATCTCATAAGATTTGCTTTTGTCAACAGCCCTTCCATCGAGGACTTTGGCATTGTTTCCGAAAAAGGCTGGTCTTCAGACTTTCCTCCACCCCGAAACGCCTTCTCACCTAAAAGTGGCAATGGCTTTCACTGTTTCAAGGCCATAATGGAGTTCACTGCTGCGGGACAGTCGGAGATTCTCACTCCTGTTCCCAATTAATCGCGACTAAGCGAACCTTTACGGGCGAAAGTCGAGCTTGCCTCAACTTTCACATTGACTCTTTTCAGAATTGCGATGCAAAGGTAAGTACTTTATTCCAAATATCCAAATTTTCAGTGACAATAATTATTTTTTAAACAACAAATGCGCTTTTGTTCTTTTGTCTAAAAAAAAATAATTATCTTTGCAGACGCAATGAAATACGAAACACTCTGGCGCAGATTGACAGGCATTTATGATACGGACGAGGCAAAGGCTGTCGTCCGTTGGATGCTGGATGTAGGGTTCGGACTTTCGCTGACGGATATCGTCTGCGGGAAGTTGGACGAACTGAGCGAAGAAAAAAGCACGATGCTGGAGGGGATGATGCAACGGTTAGAGGCAGGCGAGCCCGTGCAGTATGTAGTCGGAAAGGCAGAGTTCTCCGGACGGATGTTTCATGTGGAGCCGGGGGTGCTGATTCCGAGGCCAGAGACGGGGGAGCTTTGTGAGTGGATTATTGCATCGGATAGACACGGACTAACACGGACTGACGATTCAGCTGCTGAAAAAACAGTTCGAGAAAGTCCGAGCCTGTCCGATGCAAATGTTCTCGATGTGGGGACAGGGAGCGGATGTATCGCGATTACGCTGGCATTGGAAATGGCAGAGGCGAATGTGACGGCGTGGGATGTGTCTGAAAAGGCGTTGAGTATCGCCAAGAAGAATGCAGAAGCGTTGGGGGCTGAAGTGGCCTTCGAGAAACATGACATCCTCGACTATTCACTATTCTTGCGTCCCTTCGGTAGCAAGCGAGCAGAGCTCGAGCGCACTATTCACTATTCACTCCCTTTTTGGGATGTCATCGTGAGCAATCCGCCGTATGTGTGTGAGCGGGAAAAGGCGACGATGGAGCGGCATGTGTTAGAGCATGAGCCGCACTTGGCGCTGTTTGTGCCTGACGACGACCCACTAAAGTTTTACAAGGCCATTGCCCAGTATGCAAAAGAGGCTTTGAAGCCCAATGGTCTGCTTTATTTTGAACTGAACCCGCTGTATGCCTGCGAGACGGAGGTGATGGTACGCGACTTAGGTTTCACAGAGACGGAGATCAGACAGGATATGTTTGGAAAGCAACGATTCCTTAAAGCTAAAAAGATATGAAAAAAGAAATGACCGAACAAGAGGCTTATTTGCAATTAGCCTCGCTGTGTGCCAATGCTGAACACTGTCAGCACGAGATGCTTGAGAAGATGCGGAAGTGGGAGCTATCTGAGGCGGTGCAGGCCCGTGTGATGGCGCGACTTGTGAAGGAACGCTATATAGACGACGAACGTTATGCCCGCGCTTTTGTGAAGGACAAGATCCGCTATAATAAGTGGGGGCGCCGGAAGGTGCAGCAGGCTCTCTGGATGAAACATATCGACGACGACATCCAGCAGACGGTGCTCGATGAGATTGACGACGATGAGTACCTGAGCGTGCTGAAGCCGCTGCTGAAACAGAAGAGCAAAAGCATCAAGGCAGAGAGCGACTACGAACGCAACCAGAAACTAATGCGCTTCGCCCTCGGACGTGGATTTACGTTCGACATTATCAAGCAGTGCATTGATGTGGACAATGAAGATGATTTTTAACGACAACGAATTAAAACGAATTTCGCGAATTTTACGAATTATTTCCAGCACGCCCATTCGTGTAATTCGTTTTAATTCGTTGTTAAATAATAAAAGTTATGATTAGTTTTTGGAGCAGGTTGTTGGATTTGATATCACCGCGGATGTGCGTGGTGTGTGGCAGCAGGTTGTCAGTGACCGAGGAGACGTTGTGCAGTAAGTGTTACCTGCACCTGCCGCGTACCGACTTCAAAAACGACCTCTATGAAAACGTGATGGCGAAGCTGTTCTGGGGTCAGATAGCCATTGAGAAGGCCGATGCTCTATTTTATTATGAGCCGCATGCTGAGACGGCCCAAATCCTCTATGAACTGAAATACAAGAACCACCCTGAAATCGGTGAGGTAATGGGACGGATGATGGCCAAAGAACTGATGCGCAGCGGACTGTTTGAGGGCATCGACGCCATTGTGCCCGTGCCGTTGGCCAGGAAACGCGAACGCCAGCGAGGGTATAACCAGAGTCTGGAATTGGCGAAGGGCGTGAGCGAGGTGACAAAACTGCCCATCGCCAACGAGGTGGTAAGGCGCACGAAATTTGTGGGGAGTCAGACGCAGCGTGGACGTTGGGAGCGTAACGAGAACGTGGAGAATGTATTCGAACTCGTCGACGGTGAAAGCATCAACGGGAAGCATCTGCTACTGATAGACGATGTAGTGACCACAGGAGCCACCATCATCACCTGTGCCAAAGAAATACAGAAGGTGAACAACGTGAAAATCAGCGTACTCGCCCTCGGCTTCGCAAAATCGTAATCTTTTTATAATCAGGAATTTGAGAATTAGAGAATTATGTTTGCTCTGCAAACGTTAAATACTACAATGTAACTATTTATTCTCTAATTCTCAAATTCTTGATAAATATCTTCTGGCTTATTTCTTGAGCTCTTCGGCGATGATCTGGGCCATGCGACGGGCACCCTTGTCGTCGGGATGGATACCGTCGGCGAGCATCTTGTCTCCATCGTTGGCATAGAGGGTGTGGAGGTCGATGACCTTCAGACCGTACTTCGCAGCTACCTCGCGCTGGATGGGGATGATGCCGTTAACAATCACAGAATCATTGATGTTCCACGTAGACTTGAAGGCAGGAATGGGTGTGCAGAGATAGATCTGCGGCTTTACGGGCTCAGCAGCCTGACCCTTCTTGGCCTTCTTACCCTTCTTGGCAGGCTGTGCGAGCGAAGGACAGAGGGTGGTGATCATCTGTTTGAGGTCTTGACGGAAATCTGCATTGTATTGCCAGTTCTCGGGCTTCGAGTCGTTGGTGCCCAGTTTTATGATAACAATGTCGGGCTTGAAGGCAAGAGCATCGCGCCAGGCCTGTTCGTTCATATAGGGATAGTCGCCCTTGTTGAGCATGGTACGGGCACTTACGCCGAAGTTCTTCACGCAATAGTCGTTGCCTAAGAGTCGCTGCAGCTGAGCGGGATAGCCGTTACGCGGAGCGAGGTCGATGCCATGACCATCGGTGATGCTGTTGCCGATGCAGGCCACACGGATAGCATCCTGCTTGGGGGCCTTCAGCTGATCGAGCCATTTGCCGAGAGTGGCGAGCATTTCGTTATGATAGGCAAACCACTGTCCGAAGCCGTAGCCGTGACCACCCGTAGGATAGAGCAGCAGCATACAGTCGTTGCCGGCATTACGCATGGCGGTATAATAGGTGAGACCGTTGGTGAGTGGCGGCACAAGGTTGTCGTCGCCCGACATGATGATACAGGCCGGCGGGGTGATGTGACGCTGCACGGCATTGTTGGTAGAGAAGTCCCGCACAATCTTCGGGTCCTTCTGGTCCTCGCCGAGGAAGTTGCGGCACGACCATACATGCGACACCTTCTCGTCCATCGAGATGACGGGATAGAAGAGGATGGTGAAGTCGGGGCGCACGTCATACTCGGAGTGAGTAGAGATGACCGATGCCAAGTGACCACCGGCCGAGAAGCCCATGATACCCACGTCGCGAGGATTGATGCCCCAGACGGCTGCGGAGTCGCGCACGATGCGGAAGCCCTGCCAAACATCGCTCATGGGGATCATACGGTTGCCTTCGGGCAGACGATAGTTCACCACGAAATAGGCGATGCCCTTCTGGTTGAGCCAGTCGGCTGCCATCGTACCCTCGTGGGTGTTCGACAATACGGAGTAACCGCCGCCAGGAATGCCCACAATGGCCTTGCCAGAGGGTTTCGTGGGGAGGAAACACACCATTTGTGCCTTACCATCTTCCGTCAGATTGAGAGTAAACGTCCGCGCGGTTTGGTCGGTCTTTCCGGGTTCCGCCATCCGCATCATTTGCGGTCTCTGCGCCTGTGCTATCAGTGCTGCGCAGAACAAAGTAGTCAGAAATAAAATCCTTTTCATATTGCTAATTTTGAGTAATGAGTTGATAATCTGGGTGCAAAGATACAAAAAGTTTATAGTTTATAGTTTATAGTTTATAGTTTTTTTGTACCTTTGCACG
>Ga0265300_10001184_pt1 | contig 25238 bp, 40 predicted proteins | sample AusTroGonzalo_MG_FD_193482 | JGI IMG/M metagenome (GOLD analysis project Ga0265300, IMG submission 193482) | Bovine rumen microbial communities from tropical cattle in Woodstock, Queensland, Australia - Gonzalo_03 | ecosystem: Host-associated > Mammals > Digestive system > Stomach > Rumen ...
GCTTCTTCTAACGAAATGCGAGAGCGAAAAGGCCACTTTTTGTGTTCCGGCCGGAGCCGGCGCGGATCTGGCGGAGTGAACATGAATGAACTGGATCTTATCCTACTGGCAGAAAATATGCGACGGTTCTGAGCTCGTCGGCAGCTGGACAAGGCTGATTTATGAATACTTGGTAAAGGGACTCGACTCGGGTCTCTTTTTTTACAACGCCAAAAAGGCAAACGCGGTCATCAAATGGATAGAATCGCACTGCTATCACGTTAAAGGACCGCTCGCGCCGCGCAATTTGAAATTAGAACTGTGGCAGAAGGCCTTTATTTCAGCTTTATACGGAATCGAGGACGAAAATCACAAGCGCCAGTTCTGGGAAGCACTATTAGTGATCGGCCGTAAGGACGGCAAGAGTCTGTTGGCCTCTGCCATTGCCAACTATGAACTTAGAAACGGCGGTTACGGATCAGAGATCTACTGTGTCGCGCCGAAACTTGACCAGGCTAACATCGTATATGACACCACCTGGCAAATGGTCACGCTCGATCCTGAGTACCAGGCGCTGAAAGAGCAGAGCGAAGAGCGTGACATTCACAACAAGAAGATCGGCGACGACAGCGCCCTGCCGAAGAAGCGCGTCTCCGGGATCGTGGTTGCCGGAACGAACACCACGATGAAGAAGGTCGCCTTCCAGGCGAAAACGGCGGACGGCTTCAACCCGAGTCTGTGCCTGTGCGACGAGGTTGCGGCGTGGCCGGGCGAGCGCGGGCTGAAAATGTACGAGGTCATGAAGTCCGGCATGGGCGCGCGCGATGGCGAAGCCGTTCTGCTCAGCATGACCACATCCGGCTACGAGAACGACGGCATCTATGACGAGCTGATGAAGCGTTCGACGCGGTTTCTGCTGGGCGACTCGGGCGAGAAGCATCTGCTGCCGGTCATCTACATGATAGACGATCCGGAAAAGTGGAACGATCTGAACGAGCTGCATAAATCCATGCCGCAGCTGGGGAAGTCGGTCTCGCACGCGTACATCCAGAACGAGATCTCGGTCGCGGAACAGTCGCTTTCAAAGAAGAGCGAGTTCCTTTGCAAATACTGTTGCATAAAACAAAACAGTTCATGTGCCTGGTTAAACACTCAGGACGTGGCGAAGAACTTCACCGGGGAGTCCCTAAAAATGGACGCTTTTCGGGAATGCTACGCGGTCGCCGGAATCGACCTTAGCCAGACCACAGACTTGACGGCAGCGGTTCTGATAATCGAAAAGGACGGCAAGCAGAACGTGTTCGCGCACTTCTGGATGCCGGAAGAGAAAGTGGAAGAAGCCACGGCCCGGGACGGAGTGCCGTACCGTGCGTTCATCCAGCGCGGATACTTGAGTACATCAGGTGAGGGCTTCGTCGACTATAAGGATGTCGAGAAATGGTTCACTGATCTGGTTGAGATATATCGCATATACCCCTTGAAAATAGGGTATGACCGATATTCCGCACAGTATCTTGTGCAAGATCTATCGGCGTACGGCTTCAACATGGACGATGTTTACCAGGGCGAGAACTTAACGCCGGTCATCAACGAGCTGGACGGCATGATCCGCGAGGGGCGGTTCAACTGCGGAGACAACGACCTGCTGAAGATACATTTACTGAACGCTGCGCTGAAGCAGAACAATGAAACAAACAGGAAGCGGCTCGTGAAGATCTCGCAGACACAGAGAATTGACGGAATGGCCGCGTTTCTTGACGCGATGTGCGTCCGGCAGAAGTGGTACGCGGAGATCGGCGAGCAGCTGAAGAACGAGGACTAACACATGGGTCTTTTGGAAAAAATCTTTGGACGAAAAACAAGGGCGGACGACGAGCTGAAGCGGAGCGACGTGTTCCGTCTGCTGGATGGTTACAGGCCCGTCTTCACATCCTGGGGCGGCGAACTGTACGAGAGCGAACTGGTGCGGTCCGCGATCGACGCGAAGGCCCGGCACGCCTCCAAGCTTGAGATGGTCATGAACGGCGAGGCGCAGCAATTCCTTAGGACGCGTATCAAGCACGCCCCGAACGAATGGCAGACGTGGTCGCAGTTCTTATACAGGACGATGACCATTCTGGAAATGCGGAACAATTGCTTCATCGTTCCGGTGCTGGACCAGTACAACCGCCAGATCGGTTTCCATTCCGTCTGCGCGCGCGACTGGAAGCTGGTGACGGTCGGTCCCGAGAACGAAGTGTGGATCAGGTTCACGTTCTTCAACGGAGAGCATGCCGCCATCGAACTTAGCCGGGTCGGCATCCTGACAAAGTTCCAGTACAAGAACGATCTGTTCGGCGAGAAGAACGACGCACTGGATGACACGATGGAACTGATCGAGATCCAGCGGCAGGGCATCGAGGAGAGCGCGAAGAACTCGAGCTATTACCGTTTGCTGGCACGCGTCACGAACTTCACGAAGCCCGACGATCTGGCGAAAGAGCGTCAGCGCTTCGACCGCGAGAACTTCCAGAACGGCGAAGGCCGGCTGTTGCTGTTGCCGAACACCTATACGGACATCCAGCAAGTCACACAGCAGTCCTATGAGGTTGACACCGAACAGCTGAAGCTGATCCGCGACAACGTGTTCAACTATTTCGGCGTCAACGAGGAAGTCCTGCAGAACAAGGCGACTGGAGACGCGTGGGCCGGCTTCTACGAGGGAGCGGTCGAACCGTTCTCCATCCAGTTAGCGGAAGTCATGACGCGCATGACCTTCACGCCGATGGAGCAGTCGAACGGCAACGCGTTCTACTGGACCGCGAACCGTCTGCAATACCTGAGCACGACAGACAAGCTGAACGTTTCGGCGACCATGCTGGACCGCGGCGTCATGACGCTGAACGAAGTCCGGGCGATCTGGAACCTGGCGCCGGTCGAAGGCGGAGACGAGCGCATCATCCGTGGCGAATACTACAACGCAGCGGACAAGATAAATGATGACGAGCCGGAAGAAGAACCGGCAGAAGGAGAAGAAAGTGATCTCAACTGACACGCGTGAGTACAGGAGCTTCGAGCTCCGGCAGAAAACCGAAAACGAGCCCGACGACAGCATGATCCTGGAAGGACGCGCTGTCGTTTTCAATTCTCCCGAGGTCATGTACGAAGACGAGGACGGCACCCAGTACATGGAGCAGGTCGACCGCGAGGCATTTGCTTCCGCGAAACTGGACGACGTCATCCTGAACATGAACCACGAGGGACAGGCGCTTGCGAGAACGCGGAACAACACGCTCCAGCTGGAACTGACGGACGAAGGTCTGAACGTTACGGCGGACATGTCCAAGTCCCGCGCGTCCCGTGACGCCTATGAGGCTGTCCAGAACGGGCTACTGGACAAAATGAGTTTCGCGTTCACCGTCGCGAGAGATTTCTACGACGAGAACACGCACACAAGGACCATCCTGGAGATCGACCGGCTCTTTGACGTCAGCCTGGTCAATTTCCCGGCATACGAGCAGACTTCAGTGGCTGCGCGTTCCTGGTACGTTGCTCAGGCGGAGGCCGAGCATCGCGCTGCGGAGGCAGCGAAAGAAGCAGCGGAGGCTGCGAGGGTACGCGAAGAGAAGAAGGCAGACCTGCTCGATAGATTACGCAAACTGGAGGTCGAGTAATGGATATCAAGAACATGACCATCACCGACATCGAGACACGCGCAGCGGAAATCCGCAACGAGCTTGAGTCTAAGGACGCCGATCTGGATGCCCTGACCGAAGAGGTCCGGCAGATGGAAGAACGTAAGGCTGTTATCCGTGCGGAAGCCGAAGAGCGTGCGCATCAGGCCGAGAAGATCGCGAAGGGCGAGCTCGGCGAAGACAAAGAAGAACACAAGGAGTGTGAAAAAATGACTAACATGGAAGTTAGAAAGTCCCATGAGTACAACATGGCTTATGCCGAGTACATCAAGACCGGCGACGACAAAGAGTGCCGCGCTCTCCTGACCGAGAACGTGTCCGGTACTGTCCCGGTTGCGGAATATGCCGAGAACGCTGTCCGCACCGCTTGGAACAAAGACGGTCTCATGAGCCTGGTCCGCAAGACCTATCTCAAGGGCAACCTGAAGATCGGCTGGGAGAAGTCCGCCGATGGTGCCTATGTGCACACCGAGTCCGCCAACACCATCACGACCGAAGAGTCTCTGGTCCTTGGCGTGACCAACCTGATCCCCGAGTCCATCAAGAAGTGGATCTCCATCTCTGATGAAGTCTACGACATGAAGGGCGAAGAGTTCCTGGACTACATCTACGATGAACTGACCTACAGGATCGCGAAGAAGGCCGCCGACAAGCTTGTCGCTGCTGTTATCGCCTGCACGACTGGCGGTTCTGACAACCATCCGGGACAGAACAGCATCACCGCCACGACCATCACCGTCGGTCTGGTGGCCGAAGCGATGGCTCAGCTGAGCGACGAAGCCACGAATCCGGTCGTCGTCATGAACAAGGCCACCTGGGGCGCTTTCAAAGCCGCTCAGGCCGCCAATGGCTACAACTACGATCCGTTCGAAGGTCTGCCCGTTGTCTTCAACGACAGTCTGTCCGCGTTCTCCGCTGCCACGACTGGTGTTTGCTACGCGATCGTCGGTGACTTCGGTCAGGGCGCGCAGGCGAACTTCCCGAACGGCGAAGAGATCCAGATCAAGTTCGACGACAAGACGAAGATGGAATACGATCTCGTCCGCATCCTTGGCCGCGAATATGTCGGTCTTGGCATCGTCGCCCCGAACGCGTTCTGCATGATCAAACACTAACCACCATTACCACCGATTTGAGGAGCCGAACATGAAAACCTTTATAGCAATTCCCTGTCTGGAGCAGGTGCCGGCGCTGTTCATGCAGTCGCTGGCCATGCTCAGGCGGGCTGAGGACACGGTCGTCGGGATCGAGGTCGGTTCTCTGGTTTATGCCGCGCGGAATAACTTGGCACAGGCGGCGATTAAAGCAGAGGCCGACCAGGTCCTTTGGTTAGACAGCGACATGGTCTTCACTCCGGACTTTCTGGAGCGCATGACCGCTGTCCGCAAGGAGCGCGACATTGATTTTCTCACAGCATTGTGCTTCAGACGCAAGCCGCCGTACACACCATGCATCTATGACAAGCTGGAGTGGTACGAGAAAAGCGGCAAATGCAGTTTCACGCAGTTCTTAAGCATTCCTGAAGAGCGTTTTCAGGTCGGGGGCTGCGGTTTTGCGGGCGTTCTGATGGGAACGGACGTGCTGATGTCCGTCTCCAGCCGCTATAACGGTCGAATGTTCGACCCCTTGGAGGGAATGGGGGAAGATATCTCGTTCTGCTGGCGAGCCCGGCAGTGCGGGTACGACATTTGGTGTGATCCGGCGCTGACCATGGGCCATGTAGGCACTTATGTAGTGACGCGATCGCACTTTGAAGCATTTGAAGCGCAGGAAAGGGGACTGAAATGAAGATCAAATTAGTCGCACCGGCCCGCGTGATGATGCCCGCCGGGACAGAACTTGAACTGGTTGACTCCGTGGCGGCGCAATATGTGCGCGCGGGGCTTGCGGTCGAGGTCAAGACCGTCCGTCAGGCGGTCAAGGAGCCGGCGGAAAAGAAAAACAAGACCAAGTGAGGTATGAAATGGCGCTTTTAGATACGGTCAAAGCAGCGGTGGCCCGCGATTATACGAATACCTTCGATACTCAGCTGACACAGCTGATGAACGCGGCCCTTGAGGACCTGAGATCTGCGGGCGTCACGGACGCGACGGCATCCACTGAGTCGCCCAAGGTCATCCAGGCTGTCTGCACCTATGTCAAAGCCAACTTCGGCGAGACGGACGAGTACACCAACCTGAAGGATGCTTACGATGAGCAGAAAGCATCGCTCAGCATGGATGCGAACCACACGAATTACGCCGCTTACGGCGTGAAGTCGTGGCTTGAGGTGCACACGGTATGACGGCTCTTGAGTTTGCTACGGGAAAACTGAATCTGTATGACCTGGAATACGCTCAGGCATACACCGGCGGGATGCCCAAGGAGACTCTGGAATACGTTTCGTGGACGTACTACGGCGAGCGCACGGTCTCGTATTCGAGACTGTACGAAGCGCGTGGTGCGGATGCGCCGTGCGACAAAGTGGTCCGCATTCCGGCGGATGTCGCGGCAGCGGTCGGCCAGTATGTGATCCTGGAAGACGGCGAGCAGTACCGCATCGACGCGGTCTCGACCATTATCGTGGCGTCAAACGTCAGGGCAAAAGAACTGACGCTCGCCAGACTGGAGGATAGATACGATGTCAGTACAGGACAAACTGTCTAAGGTCGGAGCCGCGTTATATGCACAGCTGGGAAGCAACGTCTACCACTACTGGAGACCCGTCAAGAGCGCGCCGATGTGCATCTGGCAGGAAGACGGCGAGGGCGGTTCGTTACGTATGGACCGCACAGCGCGCGAACAGGCCATCACGGGCACGATCGACTATTATACGCAGACCGAGTACGACGGAAACATCGACAAGATCCAGACGGCGCTGAACGCATGCGCCTCAAACTGGAGCATCAACTCGGTGCAGTACGAGGAAGACACGAAGCTGATCCACTACGAGTGGACGTTCACGGTGATCTAAATGGCAACATGCAAACCCATCTCCGTTGACAACTTCATCAAGGACATCGACGCGAGATCCAAAGCGTTCGAGACGATGGCCGGCAAAGCCCTGTATGTGGGTGCCGGCATCATTGCCGACAAGCTCCGGGAGAACATCCAGAATCTTCCGGAGCGCCCTCCGACGCTGAAGAACGGAGAAGTGTCGCGCGGTGTCACGAAGTATCAGAAGCAGGCTCTGCTGGATGGCATGGGCATCTCGAAGATGCAGAACAGTGACGGAACGTACGACATCAAGATCGGCTTCGAAGGCTATGACGATGAAAGGACCAAATCATACCCGAAAGGTCACCCAATTTCAATGATTGCTCGGTCGGTGGAGTCCGGCACGAGCTGGCTACAGAAGACGCCATTCATTCGGCCCGCTTATAACCAGGCGCATGCCGAAGCGGAAGAGGCGATGAAGAAGGAGATTCAAGAACAATGGCAAACGGCAGAGTAGTTACCGGGTTTTCTTACCCGTTCGTAGCAACTTATTCCGCGAACGGCGGCACGATCACTTATTCCAGTGGTCAGGCGCTTGCTCGCGGTGTTGACGTTACGCTGAGCCCCGAAAGCTCTAACGACAACATCTTTTATGCCGACAACCGTCAGGCCGAGAACGCCGGCGGCAAGATCACGGGCTATACGCTTAGTCTTACCGTTGACGGTCTGAAAGACGCCGCCGAGAAGCTGATCTTCGGCTATCCCGCGGCTCAGTCCGGCTGGACTTCTGTCGGTGGCGATTCCCAGTCCGTCCCGTACTGCGGCGTGGGCTGGCTGACGAGATACATGGAAGACGGTGTCGCGTCCTTCGTGCCCACGGTCTGCTCCAAGGTCCGGTTCACGGCCATCGAGCGGGCAGCGGCCACACAGGAAGACGACATCGACTGGCAGACCCAGTCTCTGGAAGCAGTCGGTTATCGTTCCGACAGCGCCGAGCAGGAGTTCTACCAGATCGGCACCGCGTATGCGGTCAGCACGACTTATGCGGACGAACAGGCGGCCGAAGCGGCTGCGCTGGCGGCCCTCAAGGCGAAGCTCAACATCTCGTAACACGCACGAGAAGGGGTCTAAACGGCCCCTTCTCCATTTCCACGAAGGAGGAATAGGAAATGGAAATCAACGGCAAAGAAGTACGTTTTAAGGCCACTATCAAGGCGGTTCTGGAGATCGCGGAGATCTGTCCGGACGGCGACGTCAACAAGATCGGCGAGCTGTTCGACAAGATGGACGCGTCCACACTGAAGGCGGCCATCAAGGTCATCACCGCGTTGTCGAACGGCACGCTGACCGAGGACGAGATCATGGAGTTTGACGTGGCCGAGCTTCAGGACATTCTGAACACGGCTATGGCATCCTTCAAGGCTGATCAGGAGCCGACCGTCAAGGTGATCGCAAAAAAATCCGAGGCCACGGAAGCGGTTCAGGAATAAACCACGAAGGAATCTCTATTCCGTGGCTGGAATACTACGCTCGCAATCTGTTCCACATGAAGACAGAAGACTATCTGGAGAAGACTCCGGGCGAGATATACGGGCTGGTCGCGTGCCATCTGGTCTCGCAGGGACTGGCCAAAGAAGTCAAAAAGAAGAAGCGCCTATCGTACGATGACGCTTTACGAATTCTCAAATAGGAATTGAAATGGAAGCAGTCGGATTAAACATACAACTGAATGGCGAAGCCGATTTTACTCGGTCGATTGCCAATATCACAGCGAAGTCCAAAGAGCTCGCTTCCGAACTGAAACTTGTCAGCGGCGCATACGGCGACAATGACAAGAAGATGGAAGTCCTGGGTAAGCAGATCCAGAACCAGCAGACCTACATCAACGAACTGAATAAGAAGTACGACGCCCAGAAGAAATCACTGGACTCGCTCGGTAAAGAACTGGACGACGCCAAGCAACTGTATGGCGAGAACTCCAAGGAAGTCCAGGAGCTGCAGAAGAAGTACGACAAGGCCGAGACGGCTTTAAGCGGAACCAAGACGCAGATCAACAAAGCCCAGACCGCTCTCAACTCCATGAACAAGGAACTGGAGGAAGCCCAGGAAGAGACAAACGACGAGACCGAAGAGCTCGACGAGATGGGCGATGAAATGGACGACACCGGCAAAAAGGCGGGCACCTTCGGCGAAAAGCTGAAGAAAGGGTTCGCCGTTGCCGGAAAAGCCATTGTCGCTGTCGGTGCCGCAGCCGCTTCAGCGACCGCTGCCGTCTATAAGATGGGCATGGACGCCGCCGCGTCCGCTGACGAAGTCGACAAGGGTTCCATCCGCATGGGGATCTCGACCGATTACTACCAGGAGCTGAGATATGCTGCGGGTCAGTGCGGTGTCGAGATGACAGATTTGGAAAAGGCCGCAAAGAAGCTGGAAGGCACGGATCTGAACATGGAGGACGCCCTGAAGGAAGTCATGGCGCTTGGGACGGCCGAAGAACGGTCCACCAAGGCCGCCGAACTGTTCGGGGAATCGGTCGCGTACACATTGTCACCGCTGATCGAGCAGTCCGGGGACGATTTCCAGGGACTGATTGACCGTGCGGACGAGCTCGGACTGGTTCTGTCCAGTGATGATGTTGCGGCGGGCGTCAAGCTGGGCGACACGATGAGCGACGTCAAGCAGTCGCTTACGGCGCTCGGGACGAATCTCGGGGCGTCCGTGATGCCCATCATCCAGAAGTTCGCGGACTTTCTGCTGGAGAACATGCCGGCGATCCAGGGTCTGTTTAACCAGATCACGCCTATCGTAACGTCCATGTTCGAGACGGTCCTTCCGCCGGTCATGCAGCTGGTTGAGCAGTTGCTTCCGGTCATTTCTGATCTATTGGCGGCGATTCTGCCCAGTCTGGGAAGCTTCATCGAGGCGGTTCTGCCGATCATCGTGGAGTTACTTAGCAATTTGATGCCCATCATCATCCAGATCGTTGAGGCATTGCTGCCGGTCTTCGTGGAGATCCTGAATGCTATTTTGCCCGTCTTCATGGAGTTTGTCAACTCACTGCTGCCGCTGTTCTCGTCGTTCCTGGACGCGGTCCTGCCGGTTCTGGTGCAGATCATAGAAGCATTGCTTCCGGTCTTCATGAAGATCCTGGAGTACATCTTCCCGTTCATCCAGAAGCTGACAGAGAAGATCCTGCCCATCCTGGCGAACATCATCCAGGCACTTGGGCCGCTGCTGCAGGTGGTCTTCGAGCTGATTGGCGTCATTCTGGATCTGTTGGGACCGATTCTGGAACTGGTGTTCACGTTGCTGGAGCCGTTACTGGATCTGATTGGCGACATCCTTCCGGTGCTGATAAACATCATCACCAAGGTGGTGACCGTTATCAAAGCCGTGCTGACTCCGGTCATCAACGTCCTGAAGGTGGCCATCAACGCCATCACCAGTGTCATCAAGGTCTTCGGAAACGCATTCAAGAACGTTTTCAACGGCCTGAAGACTTTCTTCGGCAACATCGTCACGTTCTTCAAGACTAATATCGGTAAAATTGGCGAGTTCTTCACGAATCTGTGGGAAGGCATCAAGAAGGGCGCGAAAGCCGGTCTGAACGGCTTCATCTGGCTGATAAACAAAGTCATCGACGGCATCAACGCCATTTTGGCACCGCTCAGGGTCGTCATTGTGGCGATCGGCAATGTGTTCGGTGCGAACTGGGATTTCAACACGATCTCCATTCCGCACATTCCGCAGCTGGCAAAGGGCGGCATTCTGGAATACGGCACCGCGCTCGTCGGCGAAGAAGGGCCCGAACTGCTGACCGTGATGAAGAATGGCTCGGCCAAGGTCACGCCGCTGAACGGAAACGCGACCGGGAACGGTCTGAGTGCGGCTGGCGACACCATCACGCTGAACGTGTACGGAGCCGAAGGCCAGAACGTGAACGCGCTGGCGGACATCGTCATGGACAAGATCCAGGCGGCAACAATGCGAAAGAAGGCGGCATATGGCTACTAACAGGCTATCATTCGGCGGCCAGGTGCTGCCCTGCTATATCGAGCGCTTCCCGGCCATCAAAAAGGCTGCGCGCAAGTTCCGGCAGTACAACATCCCGGGACGGAACGGCGACATTTTCTTCCAGTCCGATGCGTACGAGAACGTCATCCAGCCCTACCAGGTGTACTGCGGCGACGATCACTACGGCGCGCAGATGGACTGGGGCGAGCTGGCCAAATATCTGTATCTGGACGGCTATCAGATCCTGAAGGACACATACGACCCGGACCACTTCCGCAAAGCGGTCTTCAACGGACCGCTGGACGTGGAGAATTCGTGGAACACCCACGGACGCGCCACGCTGGAGTTCAACTGCAGACCGGAACGGTACCGCATTGACGGGGCAAACCCGATCACGTACGCGCACCAGACGTCCTCCATTCATTGGATGGCGTTTGACGATCTTAGCTCGTTCATAAAGAATTCCCTTCTCTCCGGTGTAGATACATATGGCGTCTGGGTGGTGTCGTTTCCGGCTTCCGCTTCAAGCCGCACCGTCACATTTAACTGGATAGATGATGGACAATATAAAAAATACGCCACAATCAGCCCCGGAACAGCAACCACGGCCAATTATGGAACAAGCGCAAGTACGCGTTGGAATACAAGACCGCTTGGCACGCTCGCGGAAGATTGGGTGATCCCCGAGATATATTACGACGCCTATCCTGTCATTGAAGTCGACGGCGCTGCTATCGGAAGCGCTGGCGTTCTGAAGAATCCGTACATGCCGTCTTATCCGGACATCATTCTGCATAATGTCGCCAGTTACTCCGGCGAGAAGATGGCCTTCCAGGTCAACGACAAGACCGTCTATATCGAGTACGACGCAAATACACCGTACTACTTTATAGATACGGAGAATTCTTCTGTTACGTGCTCTGCCACGCTGAATGGAGAGCGGGGGCTGGCGAACAATGTTTATATCAGCGCTGATTTCCGTCTGCAGTCCGGCGACAACAACATTTTTACACGGGAATACTATGATGTGACGCTGGTGCCAAACTGGTGGGAACTGTAAATGAAATACATACCGAATATCTTCGAATCGAATAGCACAGACTTCGGCACGCCGATGGGATCTCTTCCAGACGCGCTGGAATGCAAAGTGACCGAAGAGCGGAACGGCGAATACTACTGTGAGATGACATATCCCGCTTATGGCAAGAACGCCTCTATGCTACGCGTCGGTAGGCTGTTGTACCTTAGCGTGGACACCAGACGGGCGCTTGATGCCTTTAGGATCACGACCATAGAGAAGCATCTGGACGGCTCCATGGACATTACTGCGTACCATCTGAGCTACGATCTCAGCAACGTAATCGTGATGCCGTTCACCGCATCGAACATTAGCGATGCTCTGGACGGCCTGGAGTCGAACAGTGTTCCGTCGAATGACTTCGGTCTGTATACGGACATATCGTCAAACAAGTCATTCAGCGTCGCACAGCCGACTCCGCTGAGAAATCTTCTTGTAGGCACTGAAGGATCGCTTGTGGATGTTTACGGCGGTGAGCTGGAGTTCGATGGTTGGGACGTGACGCTATATTCCGCCAGAGGCTCACAAAAGAACATCCAGATCGCGTACGGCAAGAATCTAAACGAATTCACCGAAACAGACGAGCTGGGGCCGTATGACGCGGTCGTTCCGTACGCAGTCGTCAATGATACTGCGTACTATTTGACAGACACGGCCGTATGCGCCACGGCTCCGGTCGTAAAATCATCTGCGGATTATGAATATCCGCGAACGATAGCGTTGGACATTTCCCAGGACTATACGGAGACGCCCCCAACCCAGGCGCAGTTGTTGGCGGCAGCACAGGCATACATCAACGGACATTCGACCGCGTCCACCGCTAACTACGCGACCGGATTCGTGGATCTGCAGAAATTGCTTGGCCAGGCTGAGCAAGTGAATCTGTGCGATACGATCTATTTGAGCGTGACACCGTACAACATCCGTGACGTCAAGCTCAAGGTCATCAAGACCGTCTACGATGCGTTACTTGACGAATACGAGTCCGTCATCGTCGGCGACAAAAAAGTCACCCTCGCGGACGAACTGGCAAAAATAATCTAACTCACTAACTTACTCACTAACTTACAAGGTAGGCATAAAAATGGACGCAGGAATGATCACCGCCATTGGCGCGTTAATAGTTGGTATCGCATCGGTCATCAGCGCGATTCTGTTGAACCGCAAGACGACGGCGCTTCTGGAATACCGGATGGGCGAGGTCGAAAAGAAGCTCGACAGCCACAACGGCTACGCCAAAAAGTTCTCCGAAAGTTCGGAACGGCTCAGCAAGATCGAAACGGACATCGCGGTCATAAAGACGAGCCTGGAATACATTGCCAAAGAAAAGGAGGGGAAATAAATGCAGGAAATCAGACTAAGCCAAAACACCTTTTCGCTTTTCCCGTCCGTTTATGCAGTTCAGAACGACACGGGGAGAGAACTGAAAATGGTCCTCACGGACCAGACCCTGCTCGCGACTGATATGGGCGCCCTGGCCGTGAACCGTTCAGACGGGTCCTACTATACCATCAGCGGCACCGTCGACACCGCAACGAACTCAGTCACGGCCGACATATCGCAGGCGCTCACGCAGCCGGGCCGGACGTTCTGCCAGCTGAAAATCACGGACACGAACGATCTGGTCGTCAGTTCCTACACGTTCTGCATCATGGTCCAGCCTTCCACGGACGGCGTGCCGCAAGAGCAGCTCGGGGTCACGGCGCAGGAGCTCATGGCAGCAGCGGCGCAGCTCACGCTCAGCGACAACGACGTAAAGACCGCCCTTTTGCAGATCGCGGAAAAGGTCGTCTATATCGACCCGAACGGGCAGGACTACTACGACGCCCTGGAGGACGCGCTTTTCCCTCCCGTTAGGGCAACGGGCGTGACCCTGGACAAAAACTCGCTCGTGTTCAGCGGCATCGGAGGGACAGATACGCTGACCGCAACCGTAAGCCCGAACAACGTGGAGGACCCAACGGTATATTGGGGCTCTTCGGACAAGTCCGTGGCCGTTGTCTCGGATGGCATCGTGACCGCCGTGGCGGTCGGCACATGCACGATCACGGCTACCTGCGGAACAAAGCACGCGAGCGCTTCCGTAAACGTCGCATCCGCCACGCTTTTGTCTATCTCGGCAGTATATACACAGAGCGGCACCGTCACCATATACACGCCGCTGAACGACCTGAAAACAGACCTGGTCGTCACCGCGTATTATGACGACAACACTTCCGAAGTCGTACCGGCAGCGGATTATACGCTCAGCGGAACACTCACGGCCGGCACCAGCACCATCACCGTCACGTACGGAGACAAGACCGACACGTTCACGGTATCAGTCACGGATCAGCGGCTTCCTTCCGGGTATACCGAATACGAGTACATCAAGATCTCCGGCTCCGGCGCGGGCGCAATCAGGACGCCGGCGCAGCTCAGCACCGGCTATGTTGTCGAGACCGCCTTCGGCTTTACCGGCTCCGGCGGAAACCCGAGCTGCATTATGGGCACCAGGGTCGGCAACAGCGGCGCCAAACAGTTCGGTCTGTTTGTCACGCCAACGACCAAAAAAGTCGGCTACTGGATCAACGGTACGGACACGGCGAACACATACAACCTGGCGGTCGGCGGAGGAGCGAAGAACACCGTCGTCTACAAGCCGAAGGGCGTGGACCAGACGTACCCGAACAACTCCACCCTGACCATCAACGGAACAGTCTGCAATACCGGAGATGCCAGCGCCACAAACGTCACGCTTTCGGCCTGGCTGGGGTTTTACAAGTACCAGACAAGCGCGACTGCTTCGTACGGTACAAACTACGATATCGGGCTTATGGTAGGCGAGACCGTCGTCAAGGATTTAGACGATAACGTGATCTATGACTTTGTGCCATGCTATGACGGCACGTACTACGGCCTGTATGAGACCGTGGGCGGCGCGTTCTACTACGACACATCGAAATACAGCTACTATTCAGGCGGAAACTGGTCGTGAGGTTAAAAAATGGCAATTTATGACGTAAATGGAAACGAAGTAGCAGGCACAGACGCGCCGCATTTATTGACGCCGTGGGTCTCATCCATGCACCGCGGTTATTCTTCCGGAACGGTCCACGAAAACACCCTGGAGGCCTTTTACCGGGCCTACCTTAACGGGGCGGACTGGATCGAGGTTGACGCCCGTCTTTCCAGCGACGGCGTTTATGTATCAAACCACGACGCCACCATCACAGTCGGCGGCACGACCTATACCATCGCGAACACGCCGGCCGCGACGCTGACGTCGCTGGTCCTCTCAGTCGACCCGACGTACGGGAACTGCTATCTGCCGACGCTGGCGAGCATTTTGAAACTTTGCGCCTACACCGGCCTGAAAGCTAACATCGACTGCAAGGCTATCAACGCGCAAACGCTCGCGCAACTGGTCGTCGACAGTGGGATGAGCGGTCGGGCGGCCTATGCTAATACCAGCCCAGGTAATGCTTCGACTATTTTGGCAATAGACCCGAACGCCGGCTTCATATTTTCTTATTCTTCCGCCAACATAATGACATGGCGGACGGCTTTGTCTGACTATCACACCAGGCGGCGTTCCTACACCTGGGCGTCGAGCATCAGCAACGCCGCGATGGAAGAAGCGAGGGCGGCCGGCTTCAACTACATGCTGACCAGCGTCAGCAATTCCAACAACTTCGCATACAACCCGGACATGGTCGAGTTCAATGCTTCCGCAAATTGCAAGAGCATCAACGAGACATATCTGGCAAGCCTGGATTTCGGCTTGTAAAGGAGGAAAAGTATGAAACCGCTACCCGGAAAAGTTTACGACTGGCTCAAGTGGGCGGCCCTGGTATTCATCCCGGCCGTCACTACACTTTACGTGACCCTCGACGCCATCTTCGGATGGGGCCACGGGGACACGGTCGCAAAAATCTCTGCCGCGCTTTGCACTTGCATCGGCGGCATCATCGGCATCTCCACGGCACAGTACAACAAATCGTTACAGTAAGCGATAACCCCTACTGGATTTAGTGGGGAAGCCTCACCGTCCGAAGGTCTGCGTTTATATGTGGAGTAGTGGAGTAAGGCGGTTGCCGTATTAGGGCGGTGGGGCGTTAAGGAAAACGAACCGTTCCCTAAAACCATACGGAATTGGGGACAAGCACCCTACAAGATACCATACAAGATACGGAGGAAGGACGATGGCAACTACTGTTGAGCGTGCCGTCTGGTTAATGCGCGCCATTGCGGACGGCAACTATGGATATTCGCAGCCGAACCGGTACACGGGCGAGTACGGCAAAGAGCCCAGTGACTTCGACTGCAGCTCACTGGTCACGTACTGCTGGCAGTCTGCAGGCGTTCCGGTCCGCGATAAGGGCGCGACCACGACCAGCAACATGTACAAGCCCTTTATCGCGTGCGGCTTCAAGGACATCACGGACCGGATAGATCTACAGACCGGCAAAGGTTTGATGGCCGGTGACGTGCTGTTATACCCGTACGACGGGCAGTACGGCCACACGGAGATGATGCTGAATAGCACCACGATCTGCGGAGCCCGTAGAGACGAGAACAATAAAGACGGATGGGAGCCGGGCGGCGCAAAGCCTGGAGATCAGACGGGCCGCGAAATTGAATACGGTCCCTATTACAATTTCCAGACCGGCTGGAAGTTCGTTCTCAGGTACGGAGACGAGACCGGGACCGCGCTCGCATTCGAGGCGACGCTGAAGTCTACTCCGGGCACGCTCGTGTGGAGCACCGGAGCCGGTCCCAAGACCAGAAATCTGCCGTATCTGGAGCTGACTCAGGAACAGATCGGTTTCAAGCCGAACGTGATCGCCGTCATCCAGCAGGGCGAGATCCTGGCCAACACCATGTGGATTCGCGGCGCATCCTCGCACATCTACGTGGCCAACGCGGAAAACAATGCATACGCAGGCGTGGCCGTCGGCTCCCAGGTATCGTATTTCAACCCGGACGCGGATACGTTACGCATTCCGGTCCGGTTCCCGAACGCATCCTATGTGGTGCGTATTTATTCTTAATGAGCGGGCCCATTCCGGACCCTGTTCATAATGGTTCCTCCTTTCGCGGGCGGCGTCGGGATGGTGGCCCGGCGTCGCTTGCCACAGGAATTAAGTAACACACTAGTAACAAAAATGCCGATTTTTGGCTTAAAATCAAGGAACCCAAACTACTACACGAGTAGTTTGGGCTCCAAATATACAAACCTTCGAAAACCGCGTATTTTAGCCAAAAATGGCCGAAGTGTGCGGTGCTTTTTTATGCCCTAAAGCCACCAGAGACCATCTCAATGCACTGGAATCTACGTCGATAAGTAACACACTAGTAACACACAAGTAACAAGCTAGTAACAGTCACAAGCGGTTCACGGCGTCCAGCATGGGCTTCAGGTCGATATGAGTATATACCGATTCCGTGACCCCGCTGCCGGCGTGCCCGACGATGGCCCGAATGATGCGCTCGTCCACACCCAGGTCCGCCAGCTTCGAGATGAACGTGTGTCTGGTGTCGTGCGGTGTGTGTCCGCGCAACTTGATGCGTCCGTACACGCTGGAGTACGTGATCGTGATCGGGACCGTGCCCATCAGCGGAACGATCTTCTCTGCTATCGGAACAATGCGCACGCCGGCCTTGGTCTTGGACTGGGTGACCTTCAGATACCGGTCTTCCAGATGCACGTCTTCCGCCTTCAGATCCAACAGCTCGCCGATCCGCAGACCGGTGTACAACAAGATCAGAATGATCGGGTCGGTCTCGTTGTGGATCTCCGTGTCCGTGTACAACTTCCGCTCGATGTTGTAATCGACCTTCTCGGAGAACTGCAGATATTTCGGCAGATCCGCTTTATCCGGCGTTATCAGCTCGTGGCGGGCTGCATACTGGAAGACGCCCGACAACACGCGCCGCACGACCTGCGCGGTCGGTTTCGTCAACGGATTCACAAGATTCTGCAAATCGAACAGTTTGATGTCCGCCATCTTCATCTTGTACAACGGCTGCATATACCGTCCATAGGCGCCCCTATAGCTGATCAGCGTCTTCTTCCTCAGCTGGTGCTCGGCCTCGGCGATGTACTTCTCATAGATGTCAGAGAACGTGCAGCGGCGGTCCGAAGGCTTCAAATTAAAGGCGGCCAGCGCGTTCATGGCCTCGGTCTTGGTCTCGTAATACCCGATGAACGTGTATGTCTGGAAGCCCTTGTGGTCCCTGCCGGTCGTCTTCCGCGCCGCCCAGGGGCGCCGACGCGCCCCGGACAACTTATAGACCGAACCGAATCCGTTAGGGTTCCTCATGCTTCGCCTCCGGATTGGCCTTCATCACCATTAAAATGATCCTTTTAGCGTCTTCTGGCATCTTCCTGTACAAACTGACCAGTTCGCGCTCTTCGGGGCTTAAAGGGGCCGTTTCGTGCCCTGTGAGGTCATCTGTTGTGCATCCCAGAATCAGCGCCAGCTTAGCCACCGTGTACATATCCGGCTCCGTTCTGTTGTTCTCCCATCTGCAGACGGCCTGAGAGGTGACGCCCAGGCGATCCGCAATTTGCTTCTGCGTCAGGCCGTTGGCCTTCCGTATCTCTCTAAGGTTTCCTCCAAAATCCATAGTGTTTTCCTCCTAAGCCTCTATATATCACACATTAAACAATTTGTAAATATTTTCAAATAAACTCTTGACAAACAGTTACACACCCATTAGAATGACAAATGTAACTACTTGTTACACAATCTGTAGCGTAATTCAACATCACAGTACACAACATGAGCCATTTGCACTTGTTTTGGGACGTGATCGGGGTTACAATATCGAACAGATGTTCGATGCAGAAATGCAACGAAAGGAGGAAGCCGGATGGAAAAAACTCTGACGATTCAAGAATGGATGTCCGCAAAGGGCGTCTCTAAGGAAGCATTGGCAGCGGCCTGCGAGGTCAGCGTCCAGACGATCATGAACTGGCTGAAGCGGCCCGGACGGATTATGATCAACAAAATGATCACGATCGCAAAGGTGCTGGACATCAACATCATGCAGATCAAAATTGACGCCTAATCCCACCATAGGCATTTTTTTGCCCTGAAATGTAACAGTTCAGTACATTGAGGTATCAAAATGAAACAGCACAACACAACAATGACCGTTGAGGAAGCTGCCAAGCTGTTGAACATTCACCCAACTACAATTCGCTACATGTTGGAGCACAAGTTGGTTGATTGGGGAGTGTGCATTCCGCTGAAGCGCAAGGTCTACGTGATCTACCGCCACCAGTTCGAGCAGGTCACCGGAATCAAAACGAACTAAAAACAAAGCGAAAGGAAGGAACCGAAATGGAGAAGAAAGTGAAGGACCGGCAGAACAAGGCCATCATGGCGCACTTGGCTGTCTGGGGAAGCATCACCAGTCTGGACGCGATCCGGATGTACGACATCACCCGGTTGTCGGCGCGGATCTGGGACATCCGGCACATCTACGGCTGGAACATCAAGACCACCAACGCAACGGTCGAGACCAAATGGGGCAAGACGACCGTGGCCCATTACGAGCTGGTGGACGAAATCGAACTCGCGGAGGTGACGGCATGAAACGCGGAACGATGATCTTTATGGTCGTGCTGATCGTGGCCATGTTCGTGGCCGGAATCGTGCTGGGTGACAGCCCGTACAACACACAGACAAGCGCCGAGTACAGACAGATGGTATCGGAGGGGAAATGATGAACGACATCTTCGCCGACATGGACACCGCCATGAACACCTACTTCAACAAATATCTACCGGAGGAACATTCAATGACAGAGAAGGAATACAACGAGATCCAGGCCATCCGCCGTTCAGATCTGCTGAAGATCCGGCGCTCGCCCGCGTACTACTGGTGGGCCAAGAACAACCCCGAAGACGCGAGCGATCCATCACCGGCACAGATCTTCGGCGCGGCCGCTCACAAATACATCCTGGAATCGCGCTCGTTCACACAGGAATACGCCATCGCACCGCTGGTCGATAAGCGCACCAAGGCCGGCCGTGAACTGTGGGAGCAGTTTTACCAGGAGAATCAGGGCAAGACCGTGATTTCAACGGACGATCTGGAGAAGCTGCGGCTGATGTATGAGGCCATCTGCGAGCACAAATGCTCAAACGGACTAGAGGCAAAGGAATATCTGAAGGGCACCATTGAAACGCCCATTTTCTGGACCGATCCCGAGACCGGTGTCGAGTGCAAGATCCGGCCCGACGTCGTGGCCATGATCGACGGCAGACCCATCATAGTCGATTACAAGACCGTCTCCAGCTGCGACGATAGGTCGTTCAAGGCCGAGTGCCGGAAGTTCGGCTACAAGATCCAGGCCGGCATGTACACCGAAGGCTTCGCGTTAACTCACTTTGCCGAGGTCGGTTTCGCGTTCGTCGCTCAGGAGAAAACGCCGCCGTACGCGGTCCGTGTGTTCAACTGCGGACCGGACTTCATCGAGCAGGGCAACAGACAATTCCACGAATTGTTACGGGAATACAAGCAGTGCTGCGACGAAGGCTTCTGGCCGGGATACCCAGACGGCTTCCTGGACGCAGATCCGTGGGAAGACCCCGCAGAGGAGGAGTTATGAGCAACATCGAGCACGGAGATTATGTCGCCCACGTTATGAAATACGCCACCACTATCGCGTGGGATGAGCGCATCGTCCACTGCGAGGAATGCAAATACTGGAGCACCGGAATGTGCTGCACACGCTTCGGGAAGATGGAACATCCCGGACGCAGCGCATGGGACTTCTGCTCCAGGGGAGAACACAAAGCCAAGGAGGAACAGAAATGATAGAGAGCTTTGAGAAGATCATCGACCCCAATTTCATCAACGCCGAGCTGATTGGCGGACCGGGCGCGTCCCGTGTCGTGACCATCACTGACATCGACTACAGGGAAGCCTGGAACAGTAAACGGAACGCGAAAGAGCAGCGCCAGTGCCTGGTGTTTGCCGAGACCAAGCCGCTGATCCTGAACAAGACCAACGCCCGGAAGCTGAAAGAGATCTTCAGCCCGAACGAGGACAATCCGGAGAACTGCATCGGTCAGCAGGTCGAACTGTATGTCATTGAAACGACCGTCGGCAGAGCGAAAACCACCGGCATCCGCATTAGGGAACATTCCGCTGAGAAATGCGAGAACTGCGGGACAACCATCAAGCCGCTGCCGAACATGACCGTGGCGCAAACGGTAGCCTATAGCGTCAAGCACACCGGCAAGAAGCTGTGTCTGGAATGCATGAAGAAGTTCGCTGAAGCACAGAAGGGAGGAAACGCATGAACACCGTCATTTTAATGGGCCGTCTCACGAAGGACCCCGAGATCCGCCAGGGAAGCACCGTCAAGGTCGCATCGTACACGCTGGCCGTAGATCCTCGCAGAAGACCCGAAAACCGCGAATTGAGCGCGTCCTTCATTCCGGTCAAGGCATTCGACAAGGGCGCCGATTTCGCCCAGGAATGGCTCCACAAGGGCACCAAGGTCATCGTCAAGGGCCGTCTTCAGACCGGCTCGTACACCAAACAGGACGGCACTAAGGCCTATACGTGGGACGTGATCGCCGAAGACCAGGAGTTCGCCGAATCCAAGTCCATGGCCGAGCAGAACGCGGTCCAGACCATCTCCAAGCCGGCAGACAACTTCCTGGACATTCAGGATGCCGTGGACGATCCCGGCTTACCATTCGTATGAGGGTCGAATTCACGGTCCCGGGAGAGCCGCAGGGAAAACAACGCCCACGGTTCTCCCGGTACACCGGGCACGCGTACACACCGGACAAGACGCGGATCTACGAGGACACCATCCGCTGGTGTTACGTGGACGCGGCTGGGGAAGCACGCTTCGACGATGACGCGTCCGTTCTGATGTTCGTGACCGCGTACTTTAAGATTCCCAAATCTACACCAAAACTTAAAGCAGCGAACATGCTGAACGGCATCATTCGCCCAAACAAGGTGCCGGATTGGGACAATATCGGCAAGGTCGTGGGAGATGCGCTGAACGGACTAGCGTACAAAGACGATTCGCATGTCGTTCTTGGGCACGTTGAGAAGCTATATTCAAACGATCCGCGCCTGGAGATCGTGCTGATGGACATGGAGGAATACATGCAATGGCAGGATGGGTGAAACAATGGGAAATCCCGGAGGATCACTGGCTTAGGTCAAGTCTGATGTATATGGGTGCGTGGAACGACCTGATCCAGATGGCCGAACGTAAAGACCGGAAGGTTGTTAAGTACGGCAAGATGCTGGATGTGAAGCGCGGGACGATCTACACATCGCTTTCGGAACTGGCTGACAGATGGAAGGTCTCAAGATGGTGGGTGCGACATTTTCTGGACATGCTGGAACAGGACGGAATGATTAACCGACAGCAGACCGACACACGATTGACCACGATAATTGTCCGTAATTACGCCAAATATCAGGACAAGCCGAACAACAGACCGACAGGAGACCGACAGGTCATTGAACAGGACATTGTACAGGAGACCGACAGATCATTTACCAGCAGACCGACAGGAGAAGCCAGTTCTTTCCTAATAAGTGCAGAAGGTAAAGAAGGTATAGAAGGTACAGAAGGAGAGAATATAGGGAGAGTTCGCGCACAGCGCTTCACTCCGCCCACGCGCTCCGAGCTATACAAATACATTCTCGATCAGGGGCTCAACCTGGACATCGACCGGTTCCTGGACTACTACAACTCGAACGGCTGGATGGTCGGCAGAAACAAGATGAAGGACTGGAAGGCAGCGGCCCGGAACTGGGCCAACAAGGACAAGAAAGACCGGACCGAACCGAAGCCGAACAAGTTCAACAACTTCGACCAGAGACAGTCCGGAGATCTCATGGACGAGTACATCAAACAACTGGAGGCGCGATATGGCTGAAAAGATCATCTTCTGGCTGGTGGTGATGCTGGTCATCGTTTTGGCTGCACTAATAGGAAATGAGGTGAGGAAATGAGCAGAAGGAGGCAGACGATGAAACTAACAGTACCGATTGTGGTGAAAATGGACATGGACGAAATCATTAAAAAACTGAAAGAAGACGATTTTGTCCATGTGGTGCGGTGTAAAGACTGCAAGTGGTTCAACGAAATCGGCTGTGCAATACGGATCGTTGACGAGACCGACAAGCCGAAAGAGAACGACTTCTGCTCGTTTGGCGAAAGGATGGAGGACGACGATGGAGAAGTATATCAGAGTATCAGACATCAAGAAGGTGTTCGACCCGTACCGTGACTGGGATGTTCCGCAAATGACAGCCGACGAGGTGGTCGGGATCGTGCGGTGCAGGGAGTGTAAGTACAAAGCCGAAGGTCAAGGCTATTGTTATAAGAACGGCATTTGGCTTCATCGGATTACGTTCTGTTCGGTGGGCGAAAGGAGAGAATCATGAGCCTGTGGAAGATCTTAGTGATTATAGCTGTCGTGACAATGTCGGTCATTTTGATAACGCTTGTGATCACGGCCTGTGTCGTTGCCGGTCTTGAGACGAAGCGCGAAGGTAAAGATTCTGCGGTTAACGAGGCAAAAAACACAGATTCTGCAAAATCTACACGCTTAACCGAACCGGAGGACGCCAATGGATGAACTGAAACCGGTCGAAATGATCATCCGCTTGCACTTCGCCACCACCGACGAGGGAGCGATCGCAACCAAGGCGGAAGCATTACGGCCATTGGTACGGTGCGTTGACTGCACCCTAAAGGACAAGTGCCCGATCCGGAAGAACTTCGCGTTTATGGACGATGACGATTTCTGGTGCGCGTTCGGTGCCGAAGAAGGGGCGCCGTGGGAAGATAATGGGGGAGATAATAATGAAGACACGAAGCTATGAGCAGATCATACACGAATGCAAGACCGTGGACGGCGGGTACGACAACCTGGTAAATGCCGTCTTCAAGCAGGGATATGACGACCTGGTGGCGCTGATCCGGAAGTCTTACAGATACATGCTGCTTTCGAAGCTGGAGAAGCGCACGATGGTGAAATGGGAACTGCACGACGAAGCGATGCGCGCCATCAAGGACGTGAATGCGCTGTGCGACTGGTTCCGTGTTGTTATGCCAAGGTGGAGAGACATCGATCCGGAGCGGATCATTAAACAGGCCTATAAGGAGTGCGAAAATGACACCGAAGCAGTATTTGCAGCAGTTAAGTCAGCTCAAGGCTAAGCACAAGCGCGCCCAGGAGGATCTGTTGCAGATCCGCGAGATGATGGAGTCCGCCGGAGCGATCCGCTACGACAAGGTCAACATCCAGTCCAGTCCGGACAACGACCAATTGGCGAACTATGTGATCAAGTTGGAGCGTGCCGAAAAGCGGGCGCTGAAACTGGCCGACCAGTATCTGGAACAGTACATGGTCATCCGGGAGCAGATAAACCAGATCTCTCCGCAGATGTATTCTGACGTCTTATATCTCAGGTACGTGCTGGGGATGAAACTTTGGGACATTGCGGACGAACTGAATTATGACTATGACTGGCTGAGACACTTACACGGCAGGGCACTGGCTGAGTTCGGCAAGGTGTTCGCGGACCAGCTGAAACAACACACATAAACACACATTGGAGTATGGTATTATGCTATCGTCAAAAAAAGACCTAAAATTCAGCATCATCATTCCGGCGCACAATTCGGACGCCTTCATCGACAAGGCGCTGATGTCGGTCTACAACCAGGACTATGACTACGACCAGTACGAGATCATAGTCGTCTGTGACAAGTGCACGGACAATACCCCAGCCATCGCCAAAGAGTACACGGACAAGGTCATCAAGGTCGATTACGGCCGCGATGGTCTTGCCCGTCAGGCCGGCATCGACATCGCCAAAGGACAGTACATTCTGTTCATGGACGACGATGACTGGTGGCTGCATGAGTATGTGCTAAAAACATTGGACGATTACGCGGCGCAGCTGGAGCACTTTGACGTGCTGTGCTTCGGCTTCATCTGGAAGTCCATCGGCTATACGGGCCCGGTGCGGTTCCTGAATGGGCGTAAAGTGCTGTGGCCGAATGTGTGGTCCAAGATGTACAACAGAGAGTGGCTAATCCGTAGCGGCGTCCGGTTCGGTGATGCCAGGATGATTTCAGATCTGCACTTCTCACGCGCTCTAATGGCGCACGATCCTGAGACCGCGTATCTGGACCAGCCGCTGTACTATTACAACTACATGCGCATCGGTTCGCAGACGGAGCGTGAAGGCAAATGAGTGAGTGGCGCGCGGATCAAATAGCGTTCTATTCATCGCCGGCATGGAAGAACTTACGCAGAGCGGTACTGAAAGAGCGTGGAGGACTGTGCGAAATCTGCCTGAAAAACGGCGTTTATAAGGCAGCATCTCTGGTGCACCACATAGTACCGGTTACTGCAGAAAACGTCTCTAACCCGGAGATTTCGCTGAATGCGGACAACTGTATGGCGCTGTGCGCGGACTGTCACGCGGCGATCCACAGCACGAAGCGCTATACGGTTGACGAGAACGGAAACGTCACGATCTTATAGCCCCCTGGTTTCGAAAGCGAAAATAATTATTTGGCGCCAA
>Ga0265300_10001185_pt1 | contig 25231 bp, 23 predicted proteins | sample AusTroGonzalo_MG_FD_193482 | JGI IMG/M metagenome (GOLD analysis project Ga0265300, IMG submission 193482) | Bovine rumen microbial communities from tropical cattle in Woodstock, Queensland, Australia - Gonzalo_03 | ecosystem: Host-associated > Mammals > Digestive system > Stomach > Rumen ...
AATTCGGTCTGATGCAGATAACCCGCCAGAGGGTCCGCCCCGTCATGGACGTGCCTGTTGACGAAACCTGCCCCACCTGCTTTGGAAGCGGCACCATCAGGCCTTCAATCCTGTTTACAGACCAGCTGGAGAACAAGATCAGCTGCCTGACTGACAAGATGAACACCAAGAGGTTCCGTCTTTACGTGCACCCGTACGTGTACTCTTATATAAACAAGGGGCTGTTCTCACTTAAACTCAAGTGGTCTCTCCGTTACGGTTGGGGTGTAAAGGTTCTCCCTGACCAGAACCTGCCGTTCCTATCCTACAAGTTCATAGGTGCCGACGGACAGGAGATAGACATGAAGGAGGAGCACGAGATCCTTTAACACTCCCCCACGGCTCCCTTCCCTACGCCGGACATCTTACGATATTTTTGAGAAATTCAAAAAAAATTCAGTTGACACTTTAACACTTTCAGTGTTGATTCGTCTTTATATCGGAAACGGTCAAGAATAGAGATGACACCAGAAGTCCTTACAGAAACATTCAAAGCTCTGAGCGACGGGCTCTACAGGGTGGCATACTATATTCTGGAATCCCAGACCGATGCCGAAGACGCCGTGCAGGACCTTTTTGTGAAACTGTGGGGAAACCGTGACCAGCTTGATACGGTACTCAATTTCAAGGCATACTGCACAACACTGATGAAGAACCTGTGCATTGACAGGCTCAGAAAAGAGCAGAAGGTACAGGCGATGGAACCGGGACCCGACATAGCCGAGTCAAGAAGAGTTGACGAGGATTATGACGCCCGGGAGAAACTGGAAAGGGTCATGGCCGCAATTGAGCGGTTACCGGCCAGACAACGTGACGTGATGAAGATGTATGTGTTTGAGGAGATGTCATATGATGAGATTGCAGAAAGAACAGGAATGTCCAACTTGACTCTCAGGGTATTGCTCAGCAATGCCAGGAAGTCATTAAGAAGCCAAATATGAAACGATTGGAAGATATTGATAGGTTGAGCGCACTTGATCTGGACAGGATAGCATCCGACGAAAGCATCAAGGTTCCGGTTACCCTGAAGAGGGACATAGCCGTAACGGCACGCGCCCTTGAAATGGCATCCAAGGAGGAAGAGGAGATTGTGGAGGAGAAGAGATCCGCCACACATACAAGGTACAGAAAGATCCTGAAAATGATCTCCTACCCCGCAGCAGCCGTAGCCGTGATTACAATCGGCATGGGCCTGTCTTTCCAGGATTCAGTTTCCTCTCCAAAGGATACGTTTGACGACCCCAGAATGGCATACGTCCAGATGGAGCAGGTATTTGGATTCATATCAGAGAAAATGAACGCCGGAATGGATATTGCAAACGCAGCCGAGCCGGTATTGGAAAAAACCATAAACGCACTGAAATGAGAAGGCTTACAGTATTAGTTGCAGCATTGTTCATGCTCACCGCAAACGTTTGGGCACAGGACAGCAAGGGTATCTACAACAAGTACTCCGACAATGAAGAGGTGAGTGCCGTATACATATCGGCAGCCATGTTCAAACTGATGGGCAAAGTGCCCAGTATGGACGTAGGAGGCGGCTCCATGGACATCGGTTCCATCATCAAGAATCTGGACTGCATGTACATCCTGGACAGTGACGATCCTATAGTCAGCAAGAACATCAAGGAGGATGTGAGCAAATACATCAGCAAGTACAAGTTCGAGCTGCTCATGGAAATCAAGGACAAAGGCGAAGTGGTGAGGATCTATACCACCGGCAGCGAGAAGACCGTCACGCAATTCATCATGACGGCAGCGGAAGCCGATGCATTCACGCTGATCTGTCTGGACGGCACCATGAGTCGTGCAGAACTGGAGAAACTGATAGCCAAAGCTACCCAGGATATGGATTAGCGAAGAATAAGGGTCATACCCACAGTCAGAGGGTTGCCGTCACCCAGACGGTTACGAGTAGCAAGGGAATTCATCCTGATTCCGAACTGCTGGGATATAGACCACAGACTGTCCCCCCTTTTTACGACATAGGTCCTGTGCTCACTATCAGCACGGGCCTTTTTTCTTTCCAGAAATACAAGTGTACCTGACGGAACCGTAAACTTACGGTCAACTTCATTGAAACGACGCAGCAACCTGAGCTGCATACCGTATTCACGGGCAATATCCTTTAGGGTCTCACCCTCACGCAGACGAACGCAACGCTGTCCGTTCACGATCAGGGGCTGATGCGGAATCTGACCGGCCTTGAGACGTACGCCGTTGCTGCTGTCATAACGGTCCAGTCCGTATCGCTCAATAATCTCTATCAGCTTTGTGGCATAAGTGGGACTGGTTGCATAACCTGCAGCCTTGAGTCCTTTTGCCCATCCCTTGTAATCCGTAACACCGAGTTTGAACAGAGATTTGTAACGTGCACCGTTGGCAAGGAACAGCGAATGGTCACGGAACGACTCCTCGGCATTTGAGTAACAGCGGAAACACTCCTGACGTTTATCATCGTCATGATAGGTTTTACGGCCTTTCCAGTCACTGTGGCATTTGATGCCGAAATGGTTGTTGCACTTGGTAGCCAGAGTACTGCGGCCCGCATCGGACTCCAACAGACCCTGGGCAAGCGTGATACTGGCCGGAATACCGTACTGTTTCATCTGCTCCACTGCCATTCCGCTGTACTTGGCGATGTAGGCCGAGTACGCATCCTTGGGCACCGGCGTCTGCACGGTCTGTCTGGAAACGGAGCAGGAGACGACATAGAGCGTCAATAGAAATATAACCGGACGGAGTATCTTCATCATGAAAACGTAAGTTACGCGAAGTTACTGAAATATGCCGAAAATAGAGTAACTTAGCGCTCTATAAATTGACCCGGACTTATGAAGAAACTGAGCAAGACCATAAACTGGAGCATACTGAGTGATGATGAACTGAACGGTAATGACCTTAAACTGGTTAGAGCCGCCAAAGATGCCACATCAGGCAGTTGGTCACCCTACTCCGGATTCAAGGTTGGAGCGGCGCTCCTGCTTGAGGACGGCACGGTCGTGACAGGCAGCAACCAGGAGAATGCAGCCTATCCGTCAGGTTTATGCGCCGAGCGGACGGCTCTGTTTACGGCAGGACACTCCCACCCCGACAAGGCTGTCACCGCACTGGCCATTGCCGCACGCAACGACAACGGTTTCACGGCGCAGCCCATCACCCCTTGCGGGGCATGCCGGCAGGTCCTGGCTGAGACAGAGCAACGGGGCGGCAAGCCCATCCGTTACATCCTGTACGGAACCCAGGGTACAATGGTCATTGAAGGCGGCACCGACGCCATACTCCCCTTCTGCTTTGGTGCCGAATCAATGAAATGACCTTTTTGGTTTTTTAATATGACACAGTGTCACCGCAACATGCCGTGGCACAATCTTTGTTGTATATAGGGTGACGTTGTAAGGAAATAAGAAATGAGTAAGAAAAACAAGCATAAAATGTCAGAAAATTTCCAAGAGAAGGAAGAAGAGAAGGATATTCTGGACGGTGCAGCACAGGAGACTGAGCAGGCACAGGCCGATAATGCCGACGGACAGGATACCCCTCAGGAGGAGACCATAGAGGACAAACTTGCCAAGAGTGAAGCCGAGGTGGCCGACCTCAAGGACCGTCTGCTACGCCAGATGGCAGAGTTTGACAATTTCCGCAAGCGCACCATGAAGGAGAAGGCCGAAATCATACTGAACGGCAGCGCCAGCGTGGTGACGGACATCCTGCCCGTAATCGATGACCTGGAAAGAGCCATCGCAAACTCAGCCAAGTCAGAGGATTTTGGTGCACTCAAGGAGGGTGTTGAACTGATTTACAACAAACTGATGCATACCCTGGAGCAGAAAGGCCTGCAGAAAATCAGCCCTAAGAACGAACCGTTTGACACTGATTTCCATGAGGCCATAGCCATGATACCCGCCCCTGACGAGGAGTCAAAGGGCAAGGTTCTGGACTGCGCCATTGACGGATACAAACTTAACGACAAGGTACTGCGCCACGCCAAGGTGGCCGTAGGACAGTAATACCACGGGAATATGGCAAAAAGAGACTACTATGAAGTGCTTGAGGTCCCCAAGACCGCTACAGCCGATGAGATAAAGAAGGCTTACCGCAAGAAAGCCATCCAGTACCACCCTGACAAGAACCCCGGCGACAAAGAGGCCGAGGAGAAGTTCAAGGAGGCTGCCGAGGCTTACAGCGTATTGAGCGACCCCGACAAGAGGGCCAAATATGACCAGTTCGGATTTGACGGTCTGAACGGTGCAAGCGGATTCGGCGGAGGCGGCGGATTCAGCGGAGCCGGTATGTCCATGGACGATATCTTCTCAATGTTCGGCGACATATTCGGAGGCGGCGGATTCGGAGGTTTCGGCGGATTCGGCGGCAGCCGTACCAGACAGCGCGGCGAGCGCAAGTCACGCGGATCAGACCTCAGAGTCAAGGTTTCCCTGACACTTGAAGAGATCAACACAGGCGTTACCAAGAAATTCAAGCTCAAGAAGCTGGTTCCCTGCCAGCACTGTAAAGGCACCGGTGCCAAGGACGGATCGGCAGCAGAGACCTGTCCGGACTGCCACGGTTCAGGTGTGGTAATGCGCACCCAGCAGAGCTTCTTTGGCATGGTACAGACCCAGACCGTATGCCCGCGTTGCGGAGGTGAAGGCAAGATCATCAAGGACCGTTGCCCGCACTGCAGCGGCGACGGCGTGGTTTACGGTGAGGAGATTGTTGAGATCAACATACCTGCAGGCGTAGCCGAGGGCATGCAGCTCTCCGTCGAGGGCAAGGGTAATGCCGGCAAGCACAACGGATACAACGGCAACCTGCTGGTTCAGATTGAGGAGATACCGCACAAGGACCTGGTACGTGATGAGAACGACCTGGTATACAACCTGCTGCTCACAGTTCCGCAGGCTGCCCTGGGAGGCGCGGTAGAGATACCCACACTGGACGGCGCCGTAAAGCTCAAGATAGAGCCTGGAACCCAGCCTGGCAAGATGCTGCGTCTGCGCGGCAAGGGACTGCCCGAGGTCAACACCAGCCGTCGCGGCGACATGATAGTAAACGTAAGCGTATACATACCGGAAACGCTCTCCAAAGATGAGAAAGCGGCCATGGAGAAGCTCCAGACATCGGACCATTTCCAGCCCACCGCATCCATCAAGGAGAAACTGTTCCGCAAGTTCCGTAGTTACTTTGACTAATGAATTACCAAGAAGCTGTAGAGTATCTCTACACACAGACACCCCTTTTCCAGAACGTAGGCCAGGAGGCATATAAGGAAGGCCTATACAACACGGTGACGATTGACCGCCACCTGGGATGCCCCCACAAACTGTTCAAGACAATCCACGTAGCCGGCACCAACGGCAAGGGCAGCGTATCACACACACTGGCCGCCATCCTGCAGGCATCGGGCCTTAAGACCGGACTCTACACGTCACCCCATCTGACCGATTTCCGCGAGCGCATCAGGGTGAACGGAAAGCCCGTAAGCCCCGATTACGTGGTAAAATTCATAGAGAATAACAAGGATTTCCTGGAGCCTCTGCATCCTTCATTCTTTGAGGTCACTACAGCACTGGCGTTCAGCTGGTTTGCCGAGCAGGAGGTTGACATTGCGGTGATTGAGACCGGACTGGGCGGCAGACTTGACTGCACCAACATCATAACTCCTGTAATATCCGTTATAACCAACATCGGCTATGACCACATGAAGTTCCTGGGTGACACTCTGGGACAGATTGCATTTGAGAAAGCAGGAATAATCAAGAAAAACGTTCCCGTAATCATAGGAGAGCACACTGACGAGACCCGCAAGGTGTTTGAGCGCAAGGCCGAGGAGGTGGGTACAAAAATCGTGTTCGCACAGGATAATTGTAAGATAATTTCGCACAAATACGTAAATCCCTCCAAGGTGGTTTATGAGACCACCTCAATGGACTCGCTTGAAAGCGGACTGGCAGGACTGTGTCAGGAAAAGAACGCCAACACCATACTGACGGCGATTGACGAGCTCAAGCACAAACGGTTTGACCTGCCTGAATCCGCTATCAGGAAAGGATTCAAGGATGTCTGCCGCATGACAGGTCTGCGCGGACGCTGGCAGCTGGTAAGCAAAAAGCCGGACATTATCTGTGACACAGGCCATAACAGCCACGGGCTCAAATACATAGCAAAGCATCTTGAGGAGCTGTCATCAAAACCCGGAGCAGGACAGCTGCGTATCGTGATGGGTATGGTGAATGACAAGGATGTATCTGAAGTACTGGCAATCATGCCCCGTAACGCCCGATACTATTTCACTCAGGCATCGGTCAAGAGAGCGCTTGACGCCAGCAGCCTGAGGGAGATGGCCAGACAGTCAGGATTGACAGGCCGCGTATACAGTTCCGTGCCCCAGGCCGTGATGGCCGCACAGCGCGAGGCATCGGCCCAGGACCTGATTTTTGTAGGGGGCAGCACATTCGTTGTCGCAGACCTCCTTACCATGCCGGAATTCTTTATTCAGGGCTGATACTTTTTTGGGCTTTCGCTTGCATCGGTATCTGAAATTGGCTTAATTTGCGTGTTTTATTTTTAATAACCAAATTAAGCCATTTATACATATGGGAGATTTCTTTGTTAAGGACAATCTGGCCGGCCTCAAAAGAGAGGATTTCCAGGGCACAGTCCAGGGTAAGAAAACAGATCTTTACATACTCAAGAACAAGAGAGGCGCTGAGATAGCCGTAACCAACTTTGCCGGTGCGCTGTGCGCAATCATGATGCCGGACCGCAACGGCAAGATGGAGAGCGTAGTCTGGGGACATGACAGCCTTCAGCACGTCATGGACAGCGAGGAGACATTCCTGAGCGTACTCATCGGCCGCTACGGCAACCGCATAGCAAACGGTAAGTTCACATTGGACGGCAAGCAGTACACTCTGGCCATCAACAATGATCCCAACAGCCTTCACGGAGGTCCCACCGGTTTCCACAAACGCGTTTTTGATGCCGAGCAGACCGATCAGCAGACTATCCGCCTGCACTATCTGTGCAAGGACGGTGAGGAGGGATTCCCCGGCAATCTGGACGTAAACGTAACATACCGTCTTACTGACGAGAACGAGTTGGCCATCGAGTATGAGGCAACAACAGACAAGAAGACCGTAGTTTGCCTTACCCAGCATGCCTATTTCACTCTGAACGGCATGAAGAAGAACCCTCTGACGATTCTGGACTACGACCTCATGATCAACGCCGACCACTACATTCCAATTGACAATACCGCAATTCCTCTGGGCACCATCGACAAGGTTGAGGGTACATCATTCGATTTCCGCACCCCGCATAAGGTGGGCGAGCGCATCGAAAAGGGAGAGCAGACCAAGAACGGCAACGGTTATGACCACTGCTGGGTTCTCAACAAGCGTGAGCCCGGTGAGTTGAGCCTGGCCGTAAAGTGCTCTGATCCCGCAAGCGGCCGCACCATGGAGTGCTACACCACAGAACCCGGCGTTCAGTGCTATACCGGCAACTACTGCAGCGGCAGCACCTGCGCACACGGATCCACACTGCCCAAGCGTTGCGCTATATGCTTTGAGGCCGAGCATTTCCCCGACAGCCCCAACCACCCCTATTTCCCCACCACGGTGCTCAATCCGGGAGAGGTTTACACACAGACTACAATCTACCGTTTCGGTGTAGAGTAATCCGTTGATTATGGATACGACTGTTCTCAGAAACAGGTTTCGCCAGCAGTTCGGGACCAGCGGCGACCTGTACTTCTCACCAGGCAGAATCAATCTGATAGGTGAGCACACCGACTACAACGGTGGTTTTGTATTTCCCGGCGCAGTAGACAAGGGTATTGCCGTTGAGATTTACCGCAACGGTTCACGCAAGGTTTCCCTCCTGGCTCTTGACCAGAAGGATGCCCCCTATGTGGAGTTCAGTCTGGATGACACGGATAAACCCGAGCAGCACTGGGCTTGCTACATATTCGGCGTATGCAAGGAGCTGGAGAAACGCGGCGTCACACTTGGCGGATTCAACGCAGCCTTTACCGGTGACGTTCCGCTGGGCGCCGGCATGTCTTCATCGGCAGCACTGGAGAGTGCGTTCGCATTCGCCCTTAACACCATGTTCGCCGACGGTCAGGTTGACAAGTTCGAGCTGGCCAAGATAGGTCAGGCCACCGAGCACAACTACTGCGGAGTAAAGTGCGGTATAATGGACCAGTTCGCATCGGTATTCGGACGTGAAGGATGTCTTATCCGTCTGGACTGCCGTTCTCTGGAATATGAGTATTTCCCGTTTGACCCTCAGGGTTACAAACTGGTTCTGGTCAACTCTATGGTCAAGCATTCACTCGGAAACGAGTATAACGAGCGCCGCGAGAGCTGTGAGAAAGCAGTTGCTCTCATGAACGCCCAGTTCGGTCGCGTGGAGACCCTGCGTGACGCCAACTATGAGATGCTCGATGCCGTAAAGAAAGATCTCTCCGAGCAGGATTACCGTCGTGCCCGTTACGTCCTTGATGAGAAGGAGCGTGTGCTGGCCGTGTGCGATGCACTGCAGGCCGGTGACTACGAACTTGTGGGCAGGAAGATGTATGAAACCCACTGGGGACTGAGCCGTGACTATACCGTAAGTTGTCCGGAACTGGATTTCCTGGTAGAGACCGCACAGGATTGCGGCGTTACCGGAAGCCGTGTGATGGGCGGAGGTTTTGGCGGATGCACCATCAACCTGGTACGCGAGACCGTATGTGACAAGTTCATATCCAAGGCCAAGCGCGAATATGCCAGGAAGTTCGGCATCATACCGGAGATCTATCAGGTCGTAATTGGCGACGGATCACGCAAACTGCAATAACAACAATCAACTAACAAATAACAACAAAAATGAAAAAAACTGGTTTAATCGCTCTGATGGCAGGTTTGTTCGTTATGACAGCCTGTTCTCAGAAGGAGGCTCCGGTCCTCAACAAGGCCGACTTCCAGATGGAGTTCACAGGCAAGCAGACTGACCTGTACAAACTCACCAATTCAAAGGGTTGCGAGGTTTGGGTAACCAACTTCGGTGCCCGTATCGTGGCAATCATGGTTCCTGACAAGAACGGTCAGATGCAGGACGCTGTCATCGGATTCAAGAACATTCAGGATTACACCACACAGGCCAGCGACTTTGGATCAACCGTAGGTCGTTACGCCAACCGTATCAACCAGGGTCAGATCACACTGGACGGCGTTACATACCAGCTGCCCCAGAACAATTTCGGACACTGCCTGCACGGAGGTTGCACTCTGGAGCCGGAGCCCATGGGTTGGCAGAACCTGGTTTGGGACGTGAAGGAGGTCCAGAAGAGCAGCATCACTCTCGTCATGAATTCAGCTGACGGTGAGGCCGGTTTCCCCGGTAATGTAGTTGCTACCGTTACCTACACACTGAACGACAAGAATGCCATTGACATTGTATGGAAGGCCACTACTGACAAGAAGACTGTCATCAACATGACCAACCACAGCTACTTCAACCTGAACGGTGACCACTCAATCCCCGTTACAAACCACATCCTGACTCTTAACGCTGACAATTTCACTCCCTGTGACAGCACTTACATGACTACAGGTGAGATCCTGCCCGTTGCAGGTACTCCTATGGATTTCACAAAGGGTAAGGAGATAGGCCAGGAGATCAACAATTACGATTACGTACAGCTTAAGAACGGAAACGGTTACGATCACAACTGGGTTCTCAACACCAAGTGCGATGACACCAAGTGCGCCGCCAAGCTTTACAGCCCCATCACCGGTATCTACGTAGAGGTTTACACCAACGAGCCGGGTATCCAGTTCTATTCAGGTAACTTCCTGGACGGTTCAGGTCTGGACAAGCAGGGCAACAAGATGGAGCAGCGTACCGGCTGCTGCCTGGAGACACAGAAGTTCCCCGACAGCCCCAACAAGTCAAATCTGCCCGGATGGTACAGCGCAGAGCTCGTTCCCGGTCAGGAGTACTACAGCCATTGCATCTATCAGTTCGGAGTCGAATAATACTAACTTAAAACTATATGAATTTCATTGAAGCAATCGGACAGTCAGGATTCAAGACTGTCGACTTTATCATTCTTCTGGTATATTTGGTACTTCTGGTATCACTGGGATTGTTCCTGGGACGTACCAAGAAAGGCGAGGAGAAAAGTGCAAGTGATTATTTTCTGGCAGGTAACACCCTTACCTGGTGGGCAGTCGGTGCATCACTGATAGCCGCTAACATCAGTGCCGAGCAGTTTATCGGCATGTCAGGTACAAGTTATGCTGACGGTATCGCTACCGCTGCTTATGAGATCATGGCAGCAGTCACACTGGTTGTGATAGGTAAGTTCCTGCTTCCTATCATGCTGAAGAGAAAGATCTTCACCATACCGCAGTTCCTGCGCGAGCGTTACAATGACGGTGTGGGTCTGGCATTCTCAATCCTGTGGCTTTTCCTCTATGTATTCGTAAACCTGACATCCGTTGCATGGCTGGGAGCTCTGGCCATTGAGCAGATCCTGGGTCTGGAAGGTGTATCAATAGCCATAGGCAGCACAACCATATCAATGAGAATGGTTATCATCATTGCTCTTTACGTAATAGCCGGTATCTACTCTATCTACGGAGGTCTTGCATCAGTTGCATGGACAGACGTTATGCAGGTTGTATTCCTGGTAGGCGGCGGTCTCATCACTGCTTATGTTGCCCTTAAGGCCGTTGGCGGTGGCGAAGGAGCACTGGCCGGTCTGAGCAATGTCTACAATGACATCACAAGCGGTGAGCATCTTAACGACAGCCATTTCCATCTGGTATTCCAGAAATCACACGGTGTTGACGCATTCAACAACGTTCCCGGTATCGCCGCTATCGTAGGCGCCGTTTGGATCACCAACCTGGGTTACTGGGGTTTCAACCAGTACATCATCCAGAAGGGTCTGGCAGCCAAGAACATCAACGAGGCTCAGAAGGGTATGGTATTTGCAGCCTTCCTTAAGATCCTCATCCCGTTCATCGTGGTTCTGCCCGGCGTTTGCGCTTACTATATCGCAAACCATACCGGCAACGGCCCGTATCCCGATCTCTACAACGATGCATACATGCCTGACCTGGCAGCAGGTCTGAGCGGTGTGATTGATAAAGCAGACCAGGCTTATCCCTGGCTGGTAAGAAACTTCACCCCCACCGGTATCAAGGGTCTTACATTCGCAGCTCTGGCAGCCGCTATCATCTCATCTCTTGCATCAATGCTGAACAGTACTTCTACCCTCTTCACAATGGATATCTATAAGAAGTACATCAACAAGGATGCCAAGGACACCACTCTGGTTAACGTAGGCCGTCTGACTTCACTCATCGCCCTGATCATCGCCCTCATTTCAGTAAAGCCTCTGCTTGGCGGTCTGGATCAGGCATTCCAGTACATCCAGGAGTATTCAGGATTCATTTATCCGGGTATCGTAATCGTATTCGGTCTGGGTCTTCTGTGGAAACGCGCCAGCGGCAAGGCTGCCGTTTGGACTGCCATCCTGGTTATCCCCATGGGTGTGCTCTTCAAGCTCTGCCTGCCCAATGTGGCATTCCAGCTCCGTGCCGGTTACATATTCGTAATCATGTTCTTCTTCTTTGTATTCATGTCACTGACTGACAAGAAGAAGTCACAGGAGTGCGGTCTTCCCGATGAGCAGTCACGCAAGACCATGCTCAAGTGGGCTTCCATCCTGGGAGGTACCGGTCTCTTCTTCATCGTCATTGCTGCGATCGTCGTTATCTGGGGTGCTCTCCTGCCCGAGCAGGCTACTCCCGACAACCACATTATCGCATATCTGAACGATATAGGTTTCCAGGCATTCTTCTTCTTTGGCGTTCTGGTAGGTTCATCTGCAGTATGGCTCTACAGCAACTCTAAGGATACCGTTCAGGACGAGAAGGCTCTTGCCGTTGACCTGAGCTATTTTGACACAGACAAGAGCTACGGCTGGTGGGCCCTGATTATCTGTCTGATTTGCCTTGTTCTTTACGTAGTTCTGTGGTAATATGCTGGAGGAACTGAAAGAGAAGGTATTCCGTGCCAATCTGGACCTTGTAAAGCAGGGTCTGGTCATATTCACGTGGGGTAACGTATCGGGCATAGACCGTGAGAAGGGTCTGGTGGTGATCAAACCCAGCGGCGTGAGCTATGACGAGATGAAGGCAAGTGATATGGTTGTAGTCTCCCTCGAGACCGGTAAGGTCGTTGAGGGAGATCTCAACCCTTCATCCGATACTCCCACACATCTGGTTCTGTACAGGTCTTTCCCCAACATCCAGGGTGTGGTTCACACCCACTCCACCTATGCTACCGCCTTTGCACAGGCCGGTCGTGACATCCCAAACATCGGCACCACACACGCCGATTATTTCTACAAGGACATACCTTGTACACGTGACATGACCGAGGCTGAGGTAAAGGGACAGTATGAACTGGAGACGGGCAATGTGATAGTTGACGAAATCCTGAACATCCGTAAGATCAACCCCGACCACACACCGGCCGTACTGGTCAAGAACCATGGTCCTTTCTCATGGGGAACATCACCTGACAACGCTGTTTACAACGCCAAGGTGATGGAGCAGTGCGCCAAGATGGCGTTCGTGGCTCTGTCGGTCAATCCGGACCTCACGATGAACCCGCTTCTGATTGAGAAGCACTATATGCGTAAACATGGCCCCAATGCTTATTACGGCCAGAAAAAGAAATAACTTTAAACAGTAAACACTATGTTTGAAAACAATGAGATATGGTGGGTAACTGGAGCCCAGTTACTTTACGGAGGTGACGCAGTCGTTAAGGTTGACGGTCACTCAAAGGAGATGGTTGACGGTCTGAACAAGAGCGGAAACATTCCCGTTAAGATTGTATATAAAGGTACTGCAAACAGCAGCAACGAGGTTGAGGCCGTAATGAAGGCTGCCAACAATGACAGCAAGTGCATAGGTATCATCACCTGGATGCACACCTTCAGCCCCGCCAAGATGTGGATCAAGGGCCTGCAGGCTCTTGAGAAGCCCCTGCTCCACTTCCACACACAGTACAACACAGATATTCCATGGGACTCAATTGACATGGATTTCATGAACCTGAACCAGAGCGCCCACGGTGACATCGAGTTCGGTCATATCTGCACACGTATGCGTGTAGCCCGCAAGGTTGTTGTAGGTCACTGGAAGAGCGCTGAGGCTCAGAAGCAGATTGCCGTATGGGCCCGCGCCGCTGCCGGCCGTGCCGATGCACATAACGTACGCTGCCTTATGTTCGGTATGAACATGAACAACGTTGCCGTTACCGACGGTGACCGCGTTGAGTTTGAGCAGCGCATGGGTTATCATGTAGACTACTACCCCGTATCATCACTGATGGACTACTTCAAGAAGGTTACCGATGCTGAGGCTGACGCCCTTGTTGAGGAGTACAAGAAGCTCTACACCATCAAGATTGATGAGAGCGGTGAGAAGGTATACTGGGAGAAGGTAAAGAACGCAGCCAAGGCTGAGATCGCCCTGCGTCGCGTACTCAAGGATGAGAACGCGACTGCTTTCACCACCAACTTTGATGACCTGGGTGACGCCGATATCGACGCTCCCGATTTCTGCGGTTTTGACCAGATCCCCGGTCTGGCATCACAGCGTCTGATGCAGGAGGGTTACGGTTTCGGTGCTGAGGGTGACTGGAAGACAGCCTGCCTGCAGCGTACTCTCTGGGTTATGAACCAGGGTATGCCTAAGGGTTGCTCATTCCTTGAGGACTACACTCTGAACTTTGCCGCTGACTGCACATCAAGCCTGCAGAGCCACATGCTGGAGATCTGCCCGCTCATTGCTACCGAGAAGCCCAAGCTGGAGGTTCACTTCCTTGGCATAGGTATCCGCAAGCAGCAGACCGCACGTCTGGTATTCACATCAAAGACCGGCCGCGGTATCAAGGCAACCGTTGTTGACCTGGGTAACCGTTTCCGTCTTATCACCAGCGAGGTTGAGTGCATCGAGCCCAAGCCCATGCCCAAGCTGCCGGTTGCATCGGCCCTCTGGGTTCCGCAGCCTACATTTGAGATCGGCGCAGGCGCATGGATCCTGGCCGGTGGTACTCACCACAGTGCTTTCTCATACGACATCACCGCCGAGTACTGGGAGGATTTTGCCGAGATGTGCGACATCGAGTACATCGGCATCGACAAGAACACCACCATCAGCGGATTCAAGCAGCAGCTCCGCAACAACGAGGTTTATTACATGCTTAACAAAGCTCTGAAGTAATATGGCATACGATCCCAAATCAGTTATTGAAAAAGGACAGGCCATTCTCGGTATCGAGTTTGGCTCAACCCGTATCAAGGCTGTGCTCATAGACCCCGAATACAAGCCGATTGCCCAGGGTAGTCATACCTGGGAGAATCAGCTTGTGAACGGGCTGTGGACATACAGCGTTGAGAGCATATGGTTCGGACTTCAGGACTGCTACGCAGACCTGCGCAAGAACGTGCTCAAGCAGTACGAGGTTGAAATAGAGAATCTGGCTGCAATAGGTATCAGTGCAATGATGCATGGTTACATGCCTTTTGACAAGCACGGTAACATACTGGTTCCGTTCCGCACATGGCGTAACACCAACACAGCCAAGGCCGCTGCAGAGCTGTCAGAGCTGTTCGTGTTCAACGTTCCTCTGCGTTGGAGCATATCACACCTGTATCAGGCCATCCTGGACAATGAGCCGCACGTTAAGGACATTGATTTCCTGACCACTCTGGCAGGTTTCATCCACTGGCAGCTCACAGGAAAGAGAGTGCTTGGCGTAGGTGATGCATCGGGTATGATTCCCGTTGATCCCGCAACCAAGAGCTACAACGCTACAATGGTTGAGAAGTTCGACAAGCTGATTGCCACCAAGGGTTATCCCTGGAAACTGCTTGACATTCTGCCCAAGTCACTTGACGCCGGTCAGGATGCAGGCGTGCTCACCGAAGCAGGCGCACGCAAGCTTGATATCACCGGACATCTCAAACCGGGCGCGCCCATCTGCCCTCCTGAGGGCGATGCAGGCACCGGAATGGTGGCTACCAACGCAGTACGCCCTCGCACCGGTAACGTATCGGCCGGAACATCATCATTCTCCATGATCGTACTTGAGAAGGATCTCAAGAAGCCTCATGAGGTGATTGATATTGTTACCACTCCCGATGGCAGCCCCGTGGCTATGGTTCACTGCAACAACTGCACCAGTGACTTGAACGCTTGGGTGAATCTGTTCAAGGAGTTCGAGGAGATTATGGGCATTCCCGTTGATATGGGACAGCTCTTTACCAACCTCTTCAACGTTGCCCTGAAGGGTAATCCTGACTGCGGCGGCATTATGAGTTACAACTATGTATCAGGTGAGCCTGTCACCGGTTTTGCCGACGGACGTCCTCTGTTTGTACGCTCAGCAAATGACAAGTTCAACCTGGCTAACTTTATGCGCGCTATCATAAGCGGTGCAATAGGTGTGCTCAAGGTTGGTAACGATATCCTGTTCAACGAGGAGAAGATCAAGGTGGACCGCATTACCGGTCACGGCGGTCTGTTCACCACTCCTGGTGTAGGCCAGAGGATTCTGGGTGCTGCCCTGAACTCACCTATCTCCTGCATGAAGACTGCAGGTGAAGGCGGTCCCTGGGGTATGGCTATCCTGGCATCTTACCTTATCAATAACAAGAAGAACCAGTCTCTGGCTGAGTTCCTGGATGATCAGGTATTTGCCGGTGATACAGGTACTTCTGTCGCTCCCACACCTGAGGATGTTGCAGGATTCAACGCTTACATTGAGAACTACAAGCAGTGTCTGCCTATTGAGGAGGCTGCTGTTAAATTCAAAAAGTGAGAATTGAAAATTGATAATTGTAAAAAGGGTTCGGAAAAGATCCGAACCCTTTTTATTTCTAGAGAATTAACGCAGGTGTTTGTTAATTCTCAATTTTCAATTCTCAATTCATTACCATGCCAGGGCCGAAGCACCCAGTATGGCAGCATCAGATTCCTTGAGTGATGAATAGAGTATCTGAATCTTGTTCTTCCAGACTTTCATCAGATTGTCATTCATTGACTTTACAAGAGCTCCGTGGAAATACTCCTTGGACTTGGCCATACCACCGAATATTACGATAGCCTCGGGAGCGCTGAACTTTACGAAATCAGCAAAGGCACGGCCCAGCAGAGTTCCGGTGTAGTTGAATATCTCAAGTGAGAGCTCATCGCCCTGCTTTGCGGCATCATAGACGTCCTTTGAAGAGATCTTCTCAGGATCAAGCTTACGCAGCAGGCTGTCGCGCTTATCGGAAGCAAGAAGCTCACGTGCAGTCCTGGCAACGCCCATGGCACTGGTGTACGTCTCAAGGCAACCCTTAAGTCCGCAGTTGCACTGACGTCCGTTACGCTCTATGCATACATGGCCCAGCTCGCCGGCAAAACCGTCGTGTCCGTAAACCATCTTGCCGTCAATCACGATTCCGCTGCCTACTCCTGTTCCAAGAGTAATCATGACAAAGTTCTTCATGCCTTTGGCAACACCGTATGCCATCTCACCCATAGCGGCTGCGTTGGCATCATTGGTAATGGTTACGGGAATACCGACCATTCCGGACAGAAGCTTTGTGAACTCTATGATTGTGGGCTGACCGTCTACATAACCCCACTTGAGGTTAGGAGCATACTCTATAGTACCTTTATAATAGTTGCTGTTGGGAGCACCGATACCGATACCCTTCACCTCACCTACATTCTTTGTCTTGGCTATCAGGTCCTTGATGGCGCCTGAAAGATCATTCAGATAATCATTCAGGTTGGTCTGCAGTGAAGATATTACACACTGCTCCAGAATCTCACCTTTGGTATTGACAACACCTAGTTTTGACGACTGTCCGCCTACATCTATTCCTATTACGAGATTTTCCATATATCAGTCTTTTTTGGGTTTTGAACCTATAAGTGCATAGAAGAATATGTAACCGAAGCCCAGTATAACGAGCCAGTAGCTGCTCATGTATGTTGTAGCATCGGCAATTGCATTCTGGATGAGCGGGAGAACACCACCGCCTACAACCATCATCATGAAGATACCCGATGCAAGAGCTGTTGCCTTACCCAGGCCCTCAACTGCCAGGTTGAAGATAGATCCCCACATTACTGATGTGCACAGACCTACAAGAACGAGCAGGAGAGCTGCAACGGGAACCTTGGCCATCTCAAAACCGGAGCCATTGAATACAGGCATTGATACCAGGTTTTCCTTTGATGAGAAGATGGCGCAGAGTACAAGAATCAGGGTGAGACCTGATGTAACGGCCAGCTGGATACGGCTTGATACCTTTCCGCTGATGAGGCTTGAAGCAAATCGGCCGATAAGCATCAGGAACCAGTATGAACCGGCGCAGAAACCGGCAATAGCAGCTGCATTGGTAAGCAGACCGCCACCCTTGGCTGTGGTATCGGACAGATACAGGTTAAGGGTACCGGGAGTACCTACCTCAACACCTACATAGCAGAAGATGGCAATTACACCGAGTACGAAATGACGGAACTTCCAGGGATTGGGAACGTCCTTACCGTCATTTGAAGAAGCTGTCTCGGGATCAACCAGAGTAAGGAAGCTGATGATGATGAAGGCCAGTACGAATACGACCATGGCGATGTAGAGCACCAGGTTGATATCCTTGAATGCTGTGGCGGGAGTGATGGTTCCTATCAGGGCACCAACCAGCATCGGAGTGAGTGTTCCAAGCAGTGAGTTGAAAGTACCGCCTATCTGTACCAGCTGGTTACCGCGCTTGCTGTCACCACCCAGAAGTGTAAGCATGGGGTTGACTACGGTGTTGAGCATACATACGGAGAAACCTGAGATAAAGGCACCCAGCAGATATACAAAGAAACTGAACGGAACGCCGGTAGAACCGGGGTTAACTCCGATGACACCTGACAGGAACTGAACGAATACGCCAGCAAAACCTACTGCGATTGCAGTCAGGATGGTTTTCTTGGAACCGTTCTTGTAGAAGAGCTTACCGGCGGGAATACCCATGAACAGGTATGCCAGGAAGTTCATCATGTTACCCATCATACCCAAGGCGTTGGAGCCGTTGATTCCGGGCTGGTTCTTCCAAATGTTTGCAACAGGTGCGGCAAGGTTAGTCACGAAACCCACCATACCAAAAAGGAATATCATCGTTATAATGGCAACGATATTCTGATTCTTTTTCTGGGACATAGTGATCAGTTAGTTTTAAGTTGATAAATATTTGTTTTGAATTATTATAGGCTAGTACTTACGTAAACGCAAATGTAGCCATTTTTTCCATATGGACAAACAAACCAACTAAAAGTCAAAACAATCAACACCGAAACAAAAAATAAACCTATCTTTGCGTTAAATGTTTACGACAATTAATGCTAATATGAAAACAAATCTCAAGAAAGCCACCGGATTCATCCTGGCTATGGCAGCAGCTTTCATCTGCTGCGCTCCCTCTGTAGCAGCAAAACCTAAATTCCCTCTCATGGACAGTGCGCCATTTGACACCATCGTAGACGGTCAGAAAGTAGCCCTTTACACCATTCAGAAAGGTAAGGTAGCAGCTCAGATAATCAATTATGGCGGTTTTGTAGTAGGTCTCTACTCACAGGACAAGAACGGCGACTATGCCAATCTTGTAAGCCACTATGACAACATCAACCAGTATTTCCGTTACAACATGGGTATGATAGGCCCGGCCCTGGGTCGTTATGCAAACCGCATCGCCAACGGAAAGTTCTCTATCGACGGTGTTGAGTACAACATCACCAAGAACAGTGGCCAGCACACTCTGCACGGCGGAAACAAGGGTTTTGACCACACCATCTGGACAGTAGTATCGGCCAAGAAGGATAAACTGGTTCTCTCTTGCGTCCTGCCCGACGGTCTGGACGGATTCCCCGGTACCCTGACAACTTATCTCACCTACTCCATCACCAAGGATGGCGGTCTTCAGATTAGCTATGAGGCTACTACCGATAAAGCTACAGTAGTAAACCTCTCCAACCACACATACTTCAATCTGGACGGAGCTGGAAACGGTGACATCATGGATCATGAGCTGATGATCAATGCCGGTTTCATTACCGAGACTGACCGCAGCAACATTCCTACCGGTGACTACGGTCTGGTTGATGACACTCCTTATGACTTCCAGAAGCCCGTACGCATAGGTGACCGTCAGTACTCACCGGCTCCCGGTCAGGGTGGCCGCGGCGGGTTCGGCGGTTTTGGCGGACAGGTTCCCGAGGGTATGGTACGTAACTATGACAACAACTTCTGCCTCATCCACACTCAGGACGGCAAGGTTGAGAAGGTTGCATCCCTCTACTCACCCAAATCGGGCCGTTACATGGAGGTTTGGAACAACCATCCGGGACTCCAGGTTTACACCGGTGCCCGCACAGCTATCGCACTCGAGTCACAGATGTACCCTGATTCACCCAACCACGAAATGTTCCCCAACACGGTTCTTCGTCCGGGTGAGACCTATCAACACACTGTCATTTACAAGCTCTCTGTAAAATAGGCCCGAATCACACAAAAGGGACAGTCCCCTCTGTGTTCTTCTTCAAAAAGCACACAGAGGGGACTGTCCCTTTTGTGTGATTTTTTTGGATTCCTCCAGAGCTGATATTACGCGGTCGCACCAGGCATCGAACTCGGGATCTTCTTTCTGGCACTCCTTGTGCGCCAGGATATAATCCAGAGTACGTGCTATTCCAATCTCTGGTGTTATGGTTGCGCAGAAGCCGGGAACGGCACGTTTGAGCTTACTGTTGTCAAACAGTACGGAGTGAGCCTTGTCACCCCACAGTTCGCCGGTATAATTGTACGGAGCCACGTCGATAAGATACTGCGATGATACGTAATATGGATGGAGCTCTACACCCAGGTGCTTTGCCACTATCTGATAGATCTGGTTCCAGGTGATGGTGACATCGGTCGTAATCTGGAATGCCTCGCCGATGGCACGTTCATTGCCCATAAGGCCGATGAAACCCTTGGCGAAATCCTCATTGCAGGTGATGGTCCAGAGTGAAGTTCCGTCACCCTGTATTATTACCGGTTTGCCTTCAATGATGCGCTTTACCACCTGCCAGCTTCCGTTACTGCCGTGGACTGCCAATGGAACGGCTCTCTCATCATACGTGTGACTGGGACGGATGATAGTCAACGGGAATCCGTTCTCCCTATACATGCGCATAAGGAAATCCTCACATGCTATCTTGTTTCGTGAGTAATCCCAGTAAGGATTGGCCAAAGAAGTACCCTCTGTAATCACATAGTTTGCGGGCATCTTGTTATAGGCCGATGCGGAGCTGATGTACATATACTGCCTTGTCTTATCCTTGAACAGCCGATAGTCACGCTCCACCTGCTCCGGTACGAATCCGATGAAATCACAGACAACATCAAAGGTCATATCCTTGATGAGAGCGGCCACGCCCGCTTCATCATTGTTGATATCGGCCTTCAATACTTTTACGTTTTCAGGAACACGGTCGCTGCGGTTACCGCGGTTAAGAAGATAAAGTTCACATCCCTGTGAGGCCAGTTGACGCGTAATTGCAGAACTGATTGTCCCTGTACCTCCTATAAATAAAGCTTTCATAAGGTTAGTATTATTATTGGTTATCAGCAAATGTGGAAAAGGAGACTGTCCCCTTTTTCACATTTTGCGAATATAGGCAAAAAACAAAAACGTGCAATTGGGGACTGTCCCCTTTTGTATCATTAAGCCGGATGAAGTTTTTTTATTACTTTTGTGCACCGACACTAACCGGAGAGAATTAAGCTAAATCACATAGATAATGAGTAATAAGAACACTCTCAAGAGCCTGTCATACGCATTGGTGACAGCTATCATCGGCTCAGCCATGACCGTATCATGCGCAGGCGGAGCCGGCAATCAAGGTAAAGAACTTATGACTGTAGGAAACCCTTATCTGCCCATGTGGGAGCATATCCCTGACGGAGAGCCGTATGTATTTGAGGATCCCGATAATCCCGGCAAACAGCGTGTATATATTTACGGATCACATGACAGCCGCATCACCGATTACTGCGGACGCGAACTTGTTGTGTGGTCTGCACCCGTTGAGGACCTGAACCACTGGCGTTATGACGGTGAAATACTTAAGGTCGATAAGAACGCAAACGGTCAGCCCATAAGCCGTAACGGACAGGCCGACGTACTGTTTGCGCCCGATATCACACTGGTTACCGCACCTGACGGCACCAAGACCTACTACCTCTATCCCAATGACCAGGCCGGCGGCAGAAACGGCCTTATTGCCAAGAGCTCACGCCCGGACGGTCCGTTTGAGGTATGCAACTGGAGCAAGAACAACCCGAATATCACAGACGGCGTGCTGGCATTTGACCCTGCAGTGTTTGTAGATGATGACGGCAGGATCTACGGATACTGGGGATTTGAGCGCTCATATGCAGCCGAGCTTGATCCTGAGACCATGGCAACCGTAAAGCCTGGCACCAAGATTGTGGAGGACATGGTTCCGGGCCGATACATGGACGGTGTGTTCAAGTTCTTTGAGGCATCATCAATACGCAAGATACAGGACAAATACATATTTATATACAGCCGTTTCACACTGGAGGGTGAGTTCGGTCTGCCTTCATCAAACTACACGCTGGCATACGCCTACAGTGACAACCCTCTGGGCCCCTGGACCTACGGAGGTACCGTGATAGACGGTCGCGGACGTGAGGTCAACGAGCAGGGAGAGCCCTTTGCATCGGGTACCGTTGACGGAAACACCCACGGCGGTATATGTGAGATAAACGGACAGTGGTATGTATTCTACCACCGTCATACCGGCACTGACGAGTATGCACGTCAGGCTATGGTCGCTCCCATCGAGGTTAAGGTCACTCCGGGCCCGGGCGGCAAGGTTGAGATATCGGAAGGCGAGTATAACTCCGAGGGGTTCTCACTTAACGGACTTGACCCGCTGGAGCGTCACTCCGCAGGTATCGCATGCTGGTATTCCGGCCCCAAGACCGCTGTTCACGAGTGGCCTAACAACATCTTCTACGGATCATACGTAGCCTCATCATACGGTACTGACACCAAGTTTGACGCACCTTATGACCTGGCAAACAACACTAACCCGATAGTCAATAATACCGACGGCTCAATTGTAGGCTACAAGTATTTCAACTTTGACGCTACAAACGGACGCAAGGATGTCAAGTTGCTGCTCAACTTGATTCCGGAGGGCATAGACGGCACTATCACAGTCATGATTGACCGTCCCTGGACATCACAGGGAGGCAAGGAGATCGGTAAGATCCAGCTCAAGGCCGGCATGGCTCAGCAGCCTACGGAGATAAAGGTCAAGCTTCCGGCTCTGGGTGAGTACTCTGGCAAGCATGCAATCTACTTTACCTTCTCATCAGAGACCAAAGAGAAGTCTATCTGCACACTTTTGGACCTGGTGTTTGAGTGACACAATAGGGACGGTTCCTTCTGTGTACTAACTATAGTAAGGCCGGACAGTTTTGATAGCTGTCCGGCCTTAGTTTGTCAACAATTACACAGAAGGAACCGTACCTATCGTGTATTTAGAAATAACGGACGTAGCCAACTTGGATGGCAAGGAAGTCAATATCCCTGGATAAATTGAACTTGGAGAAATGTGCGTTGTTGTCGGTATCGTTCTTATGCTGCTTTGAGTAGCTGTAAGTTACCCCGACAAGAGGGAAACTGACTGTTAAGGCGCTGTTGTCACGCAGCTTGACGGCAAGACCGCCAGCCAGCCTGACACCAACCTCATAGCCTTTGTTGTTACGCTCTTTCTCTGTAGCATGACGGGTCTCACCGGTAGGAATCTCTATCTCTTCCTCACCATCTTCAGTCTCAACAGTCTCTATCACCATAACGTCCTGAATGGGGCAGGATACAATATTGTACAGCTCGCCAAACATACGCATCTCGCCAAAGACAGCGAATGTCTTGCTTCCAAAAAACGACTGGTATTTTTTTAGAGCCATAGATAAGCCCCATGAATCCTTTCGCATATAACGGCTGGCAATTTTGTAGTTTGCTGATCCGCCAAAGAGGTCATCCAGAAACTCAAGGCTTCTAAGGTCCAGTTTAAGGTCACTCTCCAATGAGTATCCGCTGTATTCAAGACGGAAATCAAGTGCCAGGTCATCGGCCACGAAATAAGAGAAACTGGGACTTACACTGTAACTGTCAAAATGACCGTCACCGATATTAAGGATAGTAAGAAAGGCAAATCCGTCACCCATCTCAGCATTCTCACCTCCAATCGAATAGCTACGGTATCCGCCCGATATCCCGACTGCCTTATTCCCCTTTGTGATAAAAGGAACCTTCTCCACACCCGGCTCAGAATAACGACCAAGAAGCCCCTGAGCACCGGCAGCTGCACTAATAAGCAGCATAGATACGGCTAAGAATAACTTTCTCATAACTATAGGTCCAATTAACGCTTATCAATGATCTTGGCATCTGAATAGAGAGCAGGATTATAAGTAACCTGATCCTCAGTGACTCCAAATGAGACATCCCTTATAGCAACTGAAACCAGAAGGCCCTTAGACGTCATGCTGACAGGATAATAGGTTTCCTTATCAACTACAAGTTCCATCTTCTTGATGTCATCCTTATTCTTGTTACTGCTTAATTTCTTGCACTTGAAATACCATGCCTGGGATGTCTCCTTTACAAGCTTGACCTTGTAACCGGCAGTGATACCCTTGAGCACGCTGACACTTCCACTTGCATCAGAATCAGCTGTGGCATTCCCAATGGTAACCTCATCCTTATGCAGGTCATAGGTCCAGGTAGTCTTGCCGTCACCCCATGTGACAGTGCTGCCATCAGCTATGGTTGCACAGTATTTGTCGCCCAGTGACATTATCCTGGTAGAAACGTCAACCAAAAGTGCAACCTTAATGTCCATTGTCATGATAACACCCTCGCTCTGGTGTGCCTCATACTCAGCCTCCATACGTGAAATGATCTCATCTGTTGTCTGGGCGTGTAATGTCATAACGCTCATCAATGCAACAGAAAACATAAGTAATAGTCTTTTCATAAATGCAAATATTTAGTCCTGTTTTTGCGAATATAAACATTTTTTACTAATATCATCAATAGAGCAAAAAAAATAGAGCCGGGACAGGATTGCCCCAGCTCTATTTTAATATCCGATGTATGATTAACGTACAGGGATGCTGTCAACGCGAGCCTGGTGACGGCCTCCCTCAAAGGGGGTGTTCAGGTACTCGTCCATGATCTTGCGGGCCATATCGTTGTCAATGAAACGGCCGGGCATTACAAGAACGTTGGCATCATTGTGCTGACGGATAAGGTGAGCTATCTCAGGGATCCAGCAGAGTCCGGCGCGTATGCTCTGATGCTTGTTCAGAGTCATGGAGATACCCTCTCCGCTGCCGCACATGGCTATACCCTTCTCTACCTCTCCGTTCTCTATGCCACGGGCCAGTGCATGGCCGTAATCGGCATAGTTGCAACTATCGGGAGAGTAGGTGCCGTAGTCCTTGAACTCCAGCCCCTTCTCCTTCAAGTATTCTATCACGAACTGCTTCAACGGGAAAGCAGCGTGGTCACTAGCTATTCCTATCATTACTTAAGCAATGACTTTACCTGGTTGTATACGTTCTCAGCGGTGAAGCCCAGCTTCTCATCGAGCACCTTGTAAGGAGCAGAGAAACCGAATGAGCTGAGACCCCAAACCTTACCGCTGGCACCTACCAGACCCTCAAGGGTAACAGGCAGACCTGCAGTGAGACCGAATTTCTTCTTGTTACCCGGCAGGATGCTGCGCTGGTAAGCCTTGGACTGGCTGCGGAACAGGCCCTCTGAAGGAACGCTTACGATGCGGCACTTGATACCGTCCTGACGCAGGAGCTCGGCACCGGCAACCAGAGTTGATACCTCTGAACCTGAAGCGAGCAGGATTACGTCAAAGTCAGCGTCTGAACCGGCAACGATGTAAGCACCCTTGGCAGCCTGGCTGTAGTCATTACCTGCGGGCAGGGTCTTGATGTTCTGACGGCTCAGGATAAGACCTGTGGGTGAAGTGGTATTCTC
>Ga0265300_10001186_pt1 | contig 25220 bp, 23 predicted proteins | sample AusTroGonzalo_MG_FD_193482 | JGI IMG/M metagenome (GOLD analysis project Ga0265300, IMG submission 193482) | Bovine rumen microbial communities from tropical cattle in Woodstock, Queensland, Australia - Gonzalo_03 | ecosystem: Host-associated > Mammals > Digestive system > Stomach > Rumen ...
GCAAAATTTAATTGAGATGAATAAAAAAAATATGAAATTATCCGTAAATAAGATGATGTAATTGTATAGGATGTTTAATACGCCATTTATTCTTCAATGTGAGATGTTTTTTTGTTTAAAGAAATATTTTTTTTGCGTATGAAAAAAAAGCGTCGGCCACAACCAGGCAAGGCGAGTGCCGCGGCCATGCTTGCATGGTCATGGTTGAGCCGTAAGGTTGGCGCTTGCGCCAGGATGGGGAGGGTGCAGGGAGGGGCCCGTGCGGCCTTCGCAACTCCGAGCTGGGGCCCCGCCCGCATACAGAACTTTTCTAAATTTGCTTTTGATGGAAAAAACAAATAATTTTGGCAAGGTTTATCTGATTGGTGCAGGTCCTGGCGATCCGGGACTCTTGACTCTGCGTGCCCATGCGATTTTGGAAAAGGCGGATGTCGTCGTTTATGACCGTCTTGTGTCACCCGCAATTCTTGGAATGTGCAATAGCAAGGCAAAGATGGTCGACGTGGGCAAGATGCCGACGCACCACAAAGTAAAACAGTCCGAAATTAACAAACTCTTGGTAAAGTTCGCCATCGAAATGCCGGGGGCGACCGTTGCACGTCTCAAGGGCGGCGACCCGTTCGTGTTCGGTCGTGGTGGCGAAGAAGCTCTGGAGCTCGTGGCTGCTGGCGTCGAATTTGAAGTTGTGCCTGGCGTGACTTCTGCAATCGCTGTGCCTGCCTATGCGGGAATTCCCGTGAGCCACCGTGGAATTGCAACAAGTTTCCACATCATCACCGGGCATGAAAAAGCGGAATCCAACGGCGAATTGTCCCTCGACTTCGAGACGCTCGCGCATTGTGCCGGAACGCTCATCTTCTTGATGGGTATTGGCAACATGGACTTTATCGCTCGTCGCCTGATGGAATGCGGCAAGGATCCGAAGACTCCGCTTGCATTTATCGAAAAAGGCACGACCCCGTTCCAGCGTACCGTTATGGCGACGCTCGAAACTGCGGGGGAGACGATTGTCCGCGAAAATGTGACGGCTCCGGCCATTACGATTATGGGCGGCGTTGTTGAATTGGGCAAGTCGCTTGCTTGGCGTAAGAATTTGCCGCTTTCGGGCAAGCGCTTGGTCGTCACTCGTGCTGCAAAGCAGGCCAGCGGGATTAGTGCTCGCCTTACCGCTCTCGGTGCCGAAGTCATTGAAACCCCGATGATCGAAACTCGAACATTGGAATGCCCTATGGTCGTGTGTCATCCTGAGCGTAGCGTAGCGGAGCCGAAGGATCTGGACCTTAAGAATTTCGACCTCCTCGCATTCACGAGTACGAACGGTGTAGAAAGTTTCTTCAAGCAGTTGTTTGCAGCAGGCTATGATGTTCGCGTGCTCGCGGGCAAGAAGATCGCGAGTGTCGGAAAGATTACCGAAAAGAAGTTGCTCGAATACGGTATCCGCTGCGATTACGTTCCCGAAGACCACACCGGCGAAGGGCTGGGCAAGCTGTTGGCCGCCATGAGCCATGAGCCGTCAGCCGTGAGTGGTGCGCAGGGCGTAGAGTCGAAGGATCTAGATGAATCCCGCATTCTTCTTTTGCAAGGAAACCTCGCAGACGATACTTTGATTAAACTCTTGCCGAAGGCCACCCGTTGGGTCGTTTATGAAACGCTCCCGGTGGCAGAACTTCCGGAATGGAAACGCGAAGCCGTCGCTTCTGCCGATGCCGTTGTGTTTGCCAGCACCAGCGCCGTGGAAAACTTTGTCAAAGCGATGAACATTGAGCCGTCAGCCGTGAGCGCAGAGTCGAAAAATCTGGATTCTCGCGTTCGCGAGAATGACGAGTTTGTTCCCTCTCGTCTCTCGTCTGGAATCTCTCCTCTGTCATTCTGCATCGGTCGCATGACGGAAGTTTCTGCTCGTAAGCATGGCTTTGAAACCGTCACATCCGACGAAACGACGATGGATTCTCTCGTGAAAAAAATCGTGGAGTATTACGCGTGAAAGTCATTCTGATTATTGCTCATCATTGCATTTTGCCCGGCGCTTTTAAAGGCTTCGAAGAAATTCTCGATCGCTTGCATCATGATATGCCGGGAACGCGCGTGGCTAGCACGAGCCTTTTGGATTTAGAAAATGACTTGCGTACGGTCTTGCGTGAAGATGTAGAATCGGTAACGCTTTTGCCGTATCTTTTGCTGAATGGTCAGCACACCAAGAATGATGTGCCGCGAGTTGTGGCCCGCTTGCAGGCCGAGTTCCCGCAAATCCCGATTACGCTTTTGCCCTGCCTTGGCGACTGGAAAGAATTTGCGAACATGGTGGTGCAGGGCTTGCGTTGCGCCCAATCAGACGAAAGAACGGACCTTCGGTCCTATAGACGAGAGACGAAAGAGTGTTTAAATAAAACTGCACAGGAAAATCTCATCGCTCAAAGGGAGCTGTGCGACCGACCTCAACCCTCACGCCTCTTTTCCATCGAACTCAATCTCGAAGGACGCAATGTGCTTGTGGTCGGTGGCGGCTCCATTGCACTTCGCAAGGTCAAGACGCTTTTGCCGACGGGTGCCCGCATTACCGTTGTCGCTCCGCAGATTCTCCCTGAGTTCAAATCTCTTGCGGAATCGGAACCGCTTATTTCGCTCAAGGAACGCGAATACGAACCGCTTGATTTGTGCGGAATCTTTATGGTGTTCATTTGCACGGACAAGCCGGCTGTAAATGCGATTGTCAACAACGACGCTCATGCCCGCCGCATCTTGGTGAACAACGCTTGTGATTACCGTAATGGCGATTTTATTGTCCCTGCCCGTATGGACTTTGGCGAAAGCGTTGCCGTGACCGTCTCGACGCAGGGACGCGCTCCTTCGCTTGCGAAAAAACTCAAGCAGAAAATTCAATCCGAATGGGGTGAAGATCTCGCGAAAATTGAACGCGAATTCAATGCGTGAATTGAGCCGGGGGCGTTGCGGGGCTGGCGATTGAAGGCCCCGCTAAAGAGGGTAGTGTAAGACCCGAAGGGGCTGAAACGAGGGGGATTTTTCCCCCCTTTTTTTTTCTATAATTTGATTTGTAAACTTTCAACCCAAAACTTAGTAGATTGCTATGATTATTCGTCCTCGTCGCTTACGTAAAAATGAAGTTATCCGCAACATGATTGCAGAAACCGCCGTGAACCCCAATTCGCTCGTTTACCCGATGTTTGTTGTCGAGGGCGAGGGTGTCAAGGAAGAAATTCCGTCGATGCCTGGACAGTTCCGTTTTTCGATTGATGAACTTTTGAAAGAAGTGGCGGGCTACGAAGCGCTTGGCCTCAAGTCCATTTTGCTGTTCGGTATTCCGGATCACAAGGACGAAAAGGCTAGCGGTGCTTATGACGAAAATGGAATTGTGCAGCGTGCCGTGCGTGCCATCAAGGCGAAGTATCCGAATTTGTATGTGATTACGGACGTGTGCCTTTGCGAATATATGAGCCACGGCCATTGCGGTATCATCAAGGATGGCGACGTCGATAACGATCCGACGCTTGAACTTTTGGCAAAGACTGCGGTTTCGCAGGTGGCTGCTGGTGCCGACATGGTTGCTCCGAGCGATATGATGGATGGCCACATCACGGTTCTCCGCGAAGCGCTTGACGAAGCGGGCTTTACGAATACGCCAATCATGGGTTACAGCGCCAAGTTTGCGAGTGCGTTTTACGGCCCGTTCCGCGATGCCGCTGATTCTGCTCCGCATTTTGGCAACCGCAAGACGTACCAGATGGATGTGCGCAACGGTCGCGAAGCCTTGCACGAAGTGGAACTCGATTTGGAAGAAGGTGCCGATATCGTGATGGTGAAGCCGGGCCTTGCTTTCCTCGATGTGCTCCGTCAGACGGCAGAAATTAGCAACGTGCCTGTCGCTGTGTATAACGTCAGCGGTGAATATTCGATGGTGAAGGCTGCTGCAAAGATGGGCTGGATCGACGAAGATGCTATTATCCGCGAAAACTTGATTGCGTTTAAGCGCGCCGGTGCCGATATCATCATTACGTACCACGCCAAGGAAGTCCTGGAACGCAAACTGATTTAGGTTATTCAAGATGAAATCGCAAGAGACTGTTATGAATACTTTTGATTCGTTGATGAAAAATCTTGGGATTGATAACCCGATCCTGTTTAAGTGCGTTGAAATATTGATAGTCCTTGTGGCGATTGTCATTATTTTGGCGATTATCAGGTTGATTCTTGGTTTTGCAATCAAGAAGGGTGCCGACGAATCGGTTAAACCGCTACTTTATTCGCTTTTCTCGCATGTGATTTACGTTTGCGGCCTGCTTGTCATTTTGCATATCCTCGGCGTGAATACCGCGGGAATCGTGACTGTCGTGGGTGCCGCTTCATTGGCTATTGGCCTAGCCTTGAAGGACACTCTTGGGAATATCGCTTCGGGAATCTTGTTGCTGTTCCTCAATCCGTTCCGCGCTTCGGACTACATCGAATGCGGTTCCTTGAAAGGAAAGATTGTAAGCGTCGGGCTTTTCAACACGACTCTTATTTCGTTGGACGGGCTTTACGTTTCGGCTCCGAACAGTATGCTTTGGGGCGCTCCGATTATCAACTATAGCCGTAATCCGGTTCGCCGTTTGGATTTGGCTTTTGGTATTGACTATGCGGACTCTGCGGAAAAGGCAATGGCCGAGATGAAGCAACTCGTTGAAGCTGACCCAGATGTGCTTAAGAATCCGGAGCCTTCTTTTTACGTGTCGTCGCTGGATGATAGCGCTGTTTGTGTGAATATGAGAGTCTGGGTCAAGACCGCGAAGTATTGGGATATGCGTTGCAAGTATATGAAGCAGGTCAAGGAACGCTTTGACGAAGTCGGTATTTCCATTCCGTTCCCGCAGCGTGTGGTGCATATTGTGAAGGAGTAGTGAGCGGTGAGTATATAATCAGGCGGCGAAGCCGCGATTAAAAAAAACTCAAAGGGGCGTGGTTCGGCGTGCTCACCAACCTAAGCCTTGACCTCAAAGCTCATTGCTCGCATTTTTTAAAGGATTTTATATGATTCATTCAATAAGCGAAAAGTTGTTTGCAGACGCTAAAACGCTTATGCCGGGTGGCGTGAACAGCCCGGTTCGTGCATATGGTAACGTGGGGGCGACGCCTCCGTTTATCGCCCGTGCAAAGGGTAGCCACATTTACGATGTCGATGGAAACGATTACATCGATTACGTGGGCAGCTGGGGCCCGATGCTTTTAGGGCATGCGCACGATGCTGTGATCAATGCTGTTGCCGAAACCGCTAAGAATGGCCTTAGCTTTGGCGCTCCGTGTGGTCTCGAATCGGAACTCGCTAAACTCGTGATGAGTCTTGTGCCGAGTGTCGAGATGATCCGTATGGTGAATAGCGGTACCGAAGCAACGATGAGTGCGATCCGTGCGGCTCGCGGTTTTACCGGTCGCGATAAGATTGTGAAGTTCGAAGGCTGCTACCACGGCCATAGCGATAGTTTGCTTATCAAGGCGGGCTCGGGAATGCTCACGACTGGCAAGCCGAGCAGCAAAGGCGTTCCGGCGGATCTCGCCAAGTACACGCTCACGCTCCAGTACAACGATGTGGCTGGCGTGAAGGAACTCTTCGACAAGATCGGCGACGAAATCGCTGGCGTGATTGTGGAACCTGTGGCGGGCAACATGGGCGTGGTGCCTGCAAAGCCCGAGTTCTTGCAGACGCTTTCCGAAGAAACTAAGAAGCATGGCGCTTTGCTCATTGTCGATGAAGTCATGACGGGTTTCCGCGTGGGCATTAATTGCGCTCAGGGCTTGTACGGCATTAAGCCGGACTTGACGACGTTTGGTAAGATTATCGGCGGTGGCATGCCGGTGGGCGCTTACGGCGGTCGTTTGGATGTGATGCAACAGATTGCTCCGCTCGGCGGTATTTACCAGGCGGGCACGCTTTCGGGCAATCCGGTCGCCATGGCGGCGGGTCTTGCAACGATGCGTGAACTTAACGCTCATCCGGAATACTACGTGCATGCCGAGGCGATGACGAAGCGCTTGGTGGCGGGCCTCAAGGACGCTGCCGCTGTGGCTGGAATTCCGCTGGCGACAAATCAGGTGGGCTCTATGGGCTGCATCTTCTTTACCGAAGGCCCGGTCACGTGCTTTGCCGACGTGCAAAAGTCCGATTTGGAACTCTTCCGTCGCTATTTCCTCGGGATGCTTAACGAAGGCATTTACTTGGCTCCGAGTCAGTTCGAAGCGATTTTTGTGAGCGCAGCGCACAGCGAAGCGGACATCGACCGAACGATTGATGCGGCCCGCAAGGTGTTCAAGACGCTGTAATTATGTTGTCATCCTGAGCGAAGTTCAGGACGTCGTCGAAGAATCTAGCGTATAACGCAAAAGCCTCGCTTCCGCGAGGCTTTCTTATATCCTGTTGACCTGTCACCCCGGCCTGAGCCTGCCCTGAGCTTGTCGAATGGGTGCCGGGGTCTCCTTACACAGTTCTCACTGCATTGGGCTGGGGATTCCTTTTACTCAGTTTTGCCTTCAGCGTTCTCGGCTGCATTCTCCGGAGCTTCGCTTTCCGCAGTAGTACCGTTTGCAGTGTCCTTGTCGCGGATCGTTGCACGGCGGATCTTACCGCTAATAGTCTTCGGCAACTCCGTCACAAAGTCGATGATACGCGGGCTCTTGTAGCTTGCGGCAATGTTCTTTGCGAACAGTTGGATTTCCTTAGCGAGTTCCTTCGACGCTTCGTAACCTTTCTGCAAAACGACCGTAGCCTTCACAGCCTGACCGCGGGACTTGTCTTCGACGCCCGTCACGGCCACTTCCAAAACGGCAGGGTGCTTGTGCAGCACTTCTTCCACTTCGAAGGGGCTAATGCGGTAGCCGGAGCTCTTGATCAAGTCATCGGTACGGCCCACGAACCAGTAGAAACCGTCCTTGTCGCGGGTAGCCGTATCGCCTGTGTGATACACGCCGCCCTCGAAGACTTTTTCCGTGCGTTCCGGGTCGTTGTAGTAACCGCCGAACATGCCAAAAGGCTTGCCCTGGTCAATCTTGATAATGAGTTCGCCGACTTCGTCGTCTGCGCAAGGCTTGCCTTCGGCGTTCACGATTTCCATGCGGTAGCCCGGGGACGGTTTACCCATGGATCCCGGGTGCGGTTCGCTAAAGCCAAAGTTACCCGTCGTAAGCGTCAGTTCGGTCTGGCCGTAGCCTTCTTGCATGCGGATACCCGTCTGCTGGTAGAACTTTTCATAAATGTCCAAGTTCAAGGCTTCGCCAGCGGTGGTGCAGTATTGCAGGCTCGAAAGATCGTACTTGCCAATCCCGTGCTGCAAAATGTAGCGGTAAACTGTCGGCGGTGCGCAGAACGTCGTCACCTTGTATTCAGCCATCTTTTCGAGCAACTTGCCCGGAATGAACACCGTCATATCGTAAGTGAATACGGCACTTCCGGCGATCCACTGTCCGTAAATCTTGCCCCAGAGAGCCTTGGCCCAACCTGTTTCTGCAACGGTCAGGTGGCGGCCGCCGTCAACCACGTGCTGCCAGTACTTCGCGGTCACGATATGGCCGAGCGGGTAGGTGTAAGTGTGCGCGACCATCTTCGGGTTCGAACTTGTTCCGCTCGTGAAGTACACGATCATGATATCGTCGTTCTTGATGGCGTTTTCGCCAGACGGACGATCAAAACTTGCGGGGTAGATTTCGTAGTCGTCGTAAAAGCTAATCCAGTTCTGGCGGGCGGTCTGGCCCACGGTCACGAGTTTTTCGACAGATTCGCACTTGGCCTTTGCCTTGTCCACTTCTTTTTGCAAGGAGGGATCGTCGTACGTCACGACCATCTTGACGCCGGCGGCATTGAAGCGGTACTCCAAGTCTTCGGCGGCGAGCATGTTCGTTGCCGGGATGGCGATTGCGCCAATGCGGTGCAAGGCGAGCAAGAAGAACCAGAATTCGTAACGACGGCGGAGGATGAGCATCACGCGGTCGCCCTTCTGGATTCCCTGTTCTACAAGAAAGTTTGCCGTACGCTGGGAGGCAAGCGACAAGTCCTTGAACGTGAAAATGTGGCTTTCGTCATTGTCGTCGCACCACACGAGAGCTTCGCGCTTGGGTTCCGTACGTGCGTATTCGTCAACTACGTCATAGGCGAAGTTGAAGTTGTCCGGGATGGTTATCTTAAAGTTCTTGTAGAGATCTTCGTAAGAGTTGTAGTCTATTTTCGAAAGAAACTTGTTCAGTAACATGCTTGAATCCAATAATTAAGGACCTTACAGATCCCGGTACATGATTTTTTCGCGCATCGTCGAGGTGTAGCGCACCATGTTCAGTATTCGTTTTTCGCCAATCGTCCTAAAGTCCTTGTCGTGGAACACCAGGCGATGGACTCCGCCCGGCAAGAGCATCTTGAGGCAGGCGTACGTCTGGGCAAGGCCAAGGATTGCAGAGGGGAGAATCGAAAAACTCAGCGTGCTAGAAGGGGTCTTCTTGATCTTACCATCAACCTTGTGGTAAATGCCGCTAAGGTCTTCGTAGTAATCGAAAATATCAAGAGCTTGTTTCTTGAGGTACTTGTTTCCGCACCAAATCGGCGGGATGAATCCGGACGGCTTGCCCGTGCCATGAGCCTTCCAGAGGGCAAGGCTGCGCTTCAGCAAAGCTTGCGTAAAGCGTTCGTCGATACCTGCAAATTCGGCTTCGTTGTTAGAGAACAGGAGGGCAATCTTTCCGGGAATGCTACGCTTCAAGGAAAGGTCTGCACGGTGACGTGCGCCGTGGAGCATGATTTCGTAGCCCTCTTTCACGAACTTTTCAAGTTCTTCACGGAACTGTTCGGCTTCGGATTCCGGGGCGGCACCGAAAGCGGGAATCACGGCAATGCTGATGGGGGAGCCTGCCGCTTCGGCAAGCTTACGAATCTGGACGGAAGCCTTCTTGAAGTTGTTCACGCTAAAGCTGTGGTAGCACAGAATGAACTTCTTCTTTTTCTGGAATGTCGCTTCGGCTGCCTGGATATCGGCGATGTCTTTATTCTGTTCCATAAATTACTCTTGTTCCTTTGTGTTTGTGGAGGTTTCTTCATCAAGCTTTTGCGAAACAAAAAGATGGTAAAAGAAAAACAGCACAGCACTACAGATGGAAAACTTCACGCACGTCTTGAAAAACTTGTCAAACATACGACACTCCTTTGCGGTACGCCATTCCTGCTCAATTGCCGAAAATGGCGGGGATATGTTCATTTGAAAGATATAAATTTTTGCCTGTTAAGGAATACAATAGTTGCTTTTTTGCCTGTTTCAGCGTCTTGCGGGTTCCGATTTCATCGTCGCTTTCATGGCATACATGCGTTCATCGGCCAACTGGTAGACTTTTTCCGTGGCGACCAAGGTTTTCTCGCTAGCATTCGTGGCTTTAGTTTCGACGATTTCATGCCTGTAGGCGATTCCGTAAGCGGCTTCCAGCGGGATCGGCAAATTCTCGCTGTGCTTCTTTTGGAGTTCGACCATCTTTGCTACTGTAGATTCCACTTCGGAGAGGTGCTCGATGCGTACGATGGCTAAAAATTCATCACCGCCCATGCGAATGCTCGTTCCGATTCCTGCAAAAGCGTCGTGGAATGATTTAGCAAAAGCCTTGATCAACCGGTCGCCTTCGTTATGCCCGTAATGGTCGTTGACGTGCTTTAACCCGTTCATGTCTATGCTGATGATGGCGAAGTCGATTTCCGCTTTATCCAAAATGTCAAATATTTGCTGGCATTTGGCGCGGTTGTAAATTCCCGTCAGCGAATCCCTGTAGGCAATGATCGACAAGGCGTCTTTTTCGGCCTTGGCAGACATCAGGCGGAACATGTAAACGATGTAGCTTACGACGAGCAGAATGACAAAGGTCAGTGTCCCGATGGGGAGCCATGTTATTCCAAGTGCGGTATGTTCTAGGTGGAATCGCATCACCAGATTATAACGCAAAAGTTCGAGTATCGCAAATGCACCGAACGTGGATACCCCTGCGGTCAATATTTTAGTCGGGGTATCTAAACGGTTGATGTTCGAAATTTCTGAGGCGAATAAGTAGATGATGCACAAGACCACGTAAGAATGGAAAATCCACAAGGTTTGCGGGAAATGGACGATATGGGTAAAGTTCAGGATGGTTGTTGCCAAGAAAATTACGACATCGATGCCTGCGACAACAACGAGGCCCCACCAGCGTACTTTGCTGATCTTCTTGTAACGCATGTGGAGCAAGAGCAAGCAAAGAGGAATTGGGGACAAGTAAAGGGAGATGTATTCTAGGCAAGTGTTGAATGCAAAATTAAAGGAGAATAACTGGAAAAGCTTGGTATAGCACAGAGTCCAGATTCCAAGACAGACCGACAGACAGCCTATCATCAAGATTTGGAAAAATTTCATCCCGTAAAAAATCATTCCGGTACTTAGGAACAAAGCTAAAATGCCGAACAGCAATAGGAACAGCCCGACCACTAACGCCAAAGAGTAACGTGCGTAAAAATCGCCATAGGCATAGTTCGCCGGGAGAATCTCAAAAGAGGGGAGGACGTTCCACGCATCGTTTTCGGAAAAGTGGAATTTGAGGTCAAGGTTTTTGCCTTCGAATGCGTATGCGCCCAGGTACACAAAATGATGGCCGCTCCCGACAATGTCGTTCTTGTTGAAGTTGGATTCTCCGTTCGAATAGAGCCTGCTTCCATCGCGGAACGCTTCCACGAAAGTCTGGTAGGTCTTAAATCGAAGTATCGGGTTGTCGGGGAGGTCTCTAGTGAGGGTTCTCCTTAGAATCAGGGAATCGCCTCTGACAATTTTTTCGGGTATGGCGTATTTTTCCGTGGATTCCACTTCAGTCGTGTCGCCGTGAAAAATGAGTGTCCAACCTTGATTGAGCTTGATGACGGAATCGTAGACGCCTTGTTTTCGGATATCGACAAGAACGAAGCCGATCAATACAATCAGCAACATGGCCATTACGCAGGCGATGATTTTTCGTGTCTTGTCTTCCATATCCTATATAAATTTAGTTCCAATATTGCCGAAAAACAACAAAAATGGCGGAATGACTCCGCCATTTCTGCAAAAAATCGCCATTTTCGCGAGAATTTAGTCCTTATACTTCTTGATTACCACAATGCCGTTGTGACCACCAAAACCGAGCGATGCCGAAACTGCAACGTCGATGTTGCCTTCGACGCCCTTGTTCGGGACGTAATCGAGGTCGCAACCTTCGTCGGGATTGTCGAGGTTCATCGTAGCGGGATAGAACGAGTCACGGACGGCGAGCGTACTGATGATCGCTTCGATAACGCCTGCTGCACCGACGCAGTGGCCGGTCATGCTCTTGGTGCTCGAAACCTTGATCTTGTAGGCGTGTTCGCCGAGGGCTATCTTGAGCATCTGCGTTTCCGTGAGGTCGTTCAGATGCGTCGACGTGCCGTGTGCGTTGTAGTAGTCCACGTCGGTCGGGGCGATGCCGGCATCCTTCAATGCCTTGGTCATGGCCTTGGCGCAAGTTTCTCCACCCGGGCGCGGGCTCGTGATGTGGTAAGCATCGGCAGAAGAACCGTAACCGGCAAGTTCTGCGTAAATCTTTGCACCGCGTGCCTTGGCGTGTTCGAGTTCTTCGATCACGAGAATGGCACCACCTTCACCCATCACAAAGCCAGAACGGTCCTTGTCGAACGGACGGGAAGCCTTTTCGGGGGTGTCATTGAATTTGTCGGTAAGTGCGTGCATGCCGGCAAAGCTCTTGATGGAGTAGTCCGTGATAGCGCTTTCGGAACCACCTGCGAGGCAAACGTCTAAGCGACCGGAGCGAACGGCATCCATGGCGACACCGATGGCGTCCGTGCCGGAGGCACAAGCGGTGCATACCGTCCAGGCGGAACCCGTGATGCCGAGGGCAATCGAAACGTTCGCGCAAGCTTCGTTGGCGATGAGTTCGGGCATGGCGAGCGGCGAAACGCGGCGTCTGCCACCTTCGAGGTACTTGTTGTACGTTTCTTCGACGACGTCCATACCGGCAAGACCGTTACCGGCGACGATGCCAGTCGTATCCGCTGCGATTTCTTCCTTAGAAAGGTTGGCGTCCTTGACGGCTTCGTTTGCGGCGGCCACGAGGAACTGCGTAAAGCGCGCCATGCGGCGGGCTTCCTTCGGGTCGATGCCGTGTTCTTCGGGCTTAAAGTCCTTGACTTCGGCGGCGATTTTTACAGGACAGTTCGTGGCATCAAACAACGTGATGGGGGCAATCCCACTCTTGCCTGCCTTGATGGCGTTCCAAAGTTCGGGGGCGGACTTGCCTACGGGGGTCACGGCTCCCATACCGGTAATAACAACTCTTCTTCTATTCATATAATGCCAAGATAGCTTTTTTGTGTCGTGTAATGGAAAATATAATTGGATATAATTGCATTTTCTATATTTAAGATGTCATCCCCGACTTGTTCGGGGATCGCCATACACGGTACTGATTACAGATACTATTTCGATGGCAAAACTTTTTTAATGAGGTTTATGGCATGATCGTCTCTTGGATGACAACGAATAAGTGTAACTTGACGTGCAAACACTGCTACCAGGATGCTGGCGAAAACAAGTCGGCAGAACTCACGACTTCAGAAGCGCTCAAGCTCATTGACGAGATTGCCAAGGCCGGATTCAAGATCATGATCTTTAGCGGTGGCGAACCGATGACCCGTCCGGACATCGTGGAACTTGTGGCCCATGCTCGCGAACGCGGACTCCGCCCGGTATTTGGCACGAACGGCACGCTCATCACGCACGACCTCGCGATTAAGCTCAAGGAAGCTGGCGCCATGGCGATGGGCATTAGTGTCGATAGCATCGATCCTAAGCGTCATAATGATTTCCGCGGCCTCCCGAACGCTTTTGAACTGACCATGATGGGCATTGAAAACTGCAAGGCGGCTGGCCTCCCGTTCCAGATCCACACGACCATCATGGACTGGAACCAGAACGAAATTTTCGACATCATGGACTGGGTCAAGGAAATCGGTGCTGTGAACCACCAGATTTTCTTCCTCATCCCGGTCGGACGCGGCAAGGAAATCGAAGGCCATGCGCTTCGCGTTGCCGAATACGAAGGCCTCCTCCGCAAGATTATGGAAAAGAGCCGCACGCTCGGCATCCCGGTAAAGCCGACTTGCGCTCCGCAGTTCCTCCGCATCGCAGACCAGCTCGACATCAAGACGCGCTACAGCCGTGGCTGCCTTGCGGGCCTCGACTACTGCATCGTAAGCCCGATTGGCAAGGTGCGTCCGTGCGCGTACATGATGGAAGAAGCGGGCGATGTTCACGATACGCCGTTTGACGAAATCTGGGCGAATGCTGAAATCTTCAAGCAGTTGCGTACAAAGGCTTACAAGGGTGCTTGTGGCAAGTGCAAGTTCAACGACCGCTGCGGAGGCTGCCGTGCCCGTGCCGCTTACTACCACGATGGCGACTTTATGCAAGAGGATTCTTACTGTGCATACGGTCGCGGACTTAAGTAATGTGGGAACGCCGAATAAAATTTTTGCAGGAGTTGATTGACTCTCCATTAGATGTGTTGGGGAGTATGTGGCCCTGTTTGTTATTTATGCTAATAATAACTGGAGTCCCTGTATGGCTTTCTTTTTTTTGTTTGGTTCGTTTTGCTCCCATTCTTTATAACAGGAAGCCGAATACGAGCAAAAATTGAAAGATCTTGAAGAAATAAGCAATTCAAATAAGTCTAATTGGTTGTCAAACGGAAATGATTGATTTTATAACGCAAAATTTTGATCAGATTTTTTTTATTTGCTTTTTTGTGGTGGGGTTAGTTGTTCCTATTTTGATGGGGTGTGATGAATATCCATACAATGAACCGAAAATATGGAAAATCCGTTTGATTGCGTTGCCGATAATAGGTGGTTGTGTCTTTTTTATTTTTAGAAATACTGTTGGTGTTTTTGGAAGAATCTTCATATCATTGGGGCTTTGGCTTGTTTTTATGTTCCCTCGAGGTTATGTTGAGTACATGCTTTATCGTAATAAAGGCGACAACGAAAAGAAATAGGTTACAGTATGGATAACGTAAACGCTAAAGAAAGTTCCTCATCTCTCTCGTCTCTCGTCTCTCGTCTTTCGTCTGAAAATCCCGACGACGTTCGCTTTATGCGCATGGCTCTTCGCCAGGCCCAGATTGCCTTTGACATGAAGGAAATTCCTATCGGTTGCGTTATCGTGAAAGATGGAGTCGTGATAGGGAAGGGCTACAACCAGGTCGAACAGCTCAAGGATGCGACCGCACACGCCGAAATCATTGCCATTGGAACTGCCGCAAGCACGCTTGACAACTGGCGTTTGGATGGTTGTACTTTATATGTAACTCTTGAACCGTGCCCGATGTGCGCAGGTGCCATCCTCAACAGCCGTATTTCCCGCATTGTCTACGGTTCCCCGGACACGCGTTTTGGCGGTTGCGGTACGACGGTAGACGTGATTACGGGTAATGCCCTCAAGCGCGCGGTCGAAGTGACCGGCGGAATCCTTGCTGACGAATGCCTTGGCCTCCTCAAGGGCTTCTTCCAGCAAATGCGCCTCGAAAAAGGCGATACGGGGAATAAGGGACAATGAGCGATCAGCCGTCAGCCATGAGTCTTCAGCGATGTGTCTTCTGTGTAATTAGTCGCCTCCTCCGCGACTTTTAAAACTCTCTCCTCACCGCTCATAGCTCACAGCTCAAGGCTATAAACCCTACTTTTCTCTCTTCTCTCGTCTATACTCTCTCGTCTATTATCTATATTCTGTGTATGAATTTTGTAAAGTTAAGTGCGCTCTCTATCGCTTTATTGGCTCTTTGCTCTTGCGAACGAAATGATATCCATCTCGTATTTAACACGCAGACGGTTTCTCCGCAGTCTTTCGTCCTCGAATCTACGCTGAATGCGTCTGTTCCGGGCGATTCTGTCACGTTGCCAGAATCCATGCGGACGCATGTGAGTGTCCGTAGCACGATGGGCCTTTTGATGTCTTATGACGATGGCTCGGGCCGCTTTGAGATGAAGATCGACTCTGTCGATTACAATAGCGACAAGCGTTCCGTCGATGAATTCCGCAATATCGAAAAGTACCTTTCCATTCAGAATTTCCAGTTCAAGATGGACCATGACGGTATCATCTCGGACCCGATGATTGAAAACGCTTTGGATGTGGCGTCCGAAGACGAACTTAACTTGATTCCGCTTTTCCTCAAGGCTCAACCGCTCTTGCCCGAAAAACCGGTCAAGCTCGGCGAATCCTGGGAACGCCAGATGCCGATTCACGGCAAGGGCAACAGCACGACGACCGTCTACAAGACTTTTACGTTGCAGGACGTGTTCCTCAAGGATGGCGTTCGTATCGCCAAAATCCACATGGGCATGAAGTATCTGGAACTGCCGGATACGACTGCTAATTTCCAGCTGAAGAGCGACGATTACGTCGTGGGCGATGGCGTGGTCCTTTTTGACGTGACCCACGGCACGCTGACTTCTGCCGAAATGAATATCATCGCTAAACTCGATGTGCGTGACCTGATTGCGGGCGACACCATCCCGAGCATGAACGTCAACCAGAAAATCACTTTGAGGAACTTGCAATGATTCGTACAAGTAATTTAATCCGTTCCTCGATCCTTGCCCTTGCTTCCGTTCTTGTATTGGCTAGCTCGTCCTTTGCATCGGGGAGGCCTTTCCCTGCGGCTGAAAACGGCAAGGTTTTCTTGGAAGAAAAGAATAGCCCTTATGTGCTCGAACAGGGCGTGGTTGTTGCGGCGACGGATTCGTTTGTCGTTGAACCGGGTGTCACCGTCCTCATGGGCGAGTTTGCAAAGCTCATGCTCCAGGGAACCGTTAAGATTATGGGTTCTAGTGACAAGCCTGTCGTATTTTGCGGTGCCGATTCCGTTGTGAACTGGAACGGTTTCCACATTATGTCGAGCGCCACTCCTTTCCAGATCAAGAACTTGGTTGTCGAGAACGCTTTCCGCAATACGGTGTTCCGCTCTAGCGGTTCGTTCGAGAATGTCCGCTTCGACAACAATTACTACGGCCTTTGGATTGACGAAAGTCCCGATGTTTCCTTGGTCCGTTGCACGATGTCGCACAATCGCTATGCACTGTCCGTCAGGGCCGGTCGAGCCGTCTTGAACGAAACGAGCATTTCCGAAAACGTTTACGGCCTTTACCTCGAAACCGAAGGTAAAATCGATGGCGATACCGACCAGATCCGCAACAATCAGGAATCGGATATCCGTAGCGAAGCCACCGACTTGAAGACGAGCAAAAAGCGCGTCCGTCGAAACGTTTGGCATAACGTCGAGTCTTTCTTCTAAGGGGTATTCGTGGAAGAGGCTTTCCGTAGAGCAATCCGTAAGATGACTGGGGCGAGCGTCCGCTTGGCGGTACGCCCGAACCGTTCGGCTATCGTGGCGACTCTCTCGCAGTCTATGATGGTCACGTGGTCTATTGCCCTGTTCGAACATCTCGATGCGATGCTCAACAATCCGTCTGCAAACGTGGGCGGTTCCGAACTCATTTCATACAGTGAGTCTGCCTGGAAACTTTGCGAGTCCGGCTTCCCGCAAATCTTTAAGGATTGCGAAAAACTTTATAGCGAGTTCCGCGCCAAGTGGATCCAGCGTTTTTCGACCGACGAAGTGCTTCGTCTGTTACTCGAAGGCGGCGACTTCTTGGTGCATGACGAAGAAAAAGGCTGGGCACTTACAGTCAAGAACAACAAGCAGGACATCAACAACTTCTATTCGGCGACCATCCACTTGCTGGTCAGCGATGCCGAACCGTTGTTCGTCCGTATGCACGGCCGCGTGATGCAGTTGCAAGAAAAACTTTGCAAGTACTGGCTTTCCGAAAGTGCCGTGGACCCGGTGTCCAAGCTGTTGCCGTGCCTCGAAGCCTCGCTTCGTGAAAAAGAAAATGCGATGGTCGTCTCGCTCCGTTCGTCGTTGAACGCTCTTGCCAAGAAGCGTTTTGCCCAGGCGTTCTCGTCCAAGGGACCGGTCCGTTACTATTCGTCTGCAATGTCGTGTGCAAGGAACGTCGGACGTTTCTGGAATCCGCATTACGCTTACGAGAACTGCTTCCTTGCCTTTACGGATGACTTTTGCGATTATGCGCAAGGGCTCACGACGCAGATTATCGAATGGTACCAAAGCAAATGGTCTTTGTTCCTCCGCGGGTTCTCTCGCGGTCAGTTGAATTTGTTTGAAACTATTGCTCCTTATCAAGCTCAGAATGTGTAGGTAAAAAATGAAAAATGCATTCAATATGATTCTCGCTTTGACGGTGGTGGGTTTTGCAACCCTTATCGTAGGTGCCCTTTACTTTGGCGCACCTGCATTTGGTTGGATCATCATGATCGCCATTATGGCCGTTTACCTGGTCGAACAGTTCTCTGCCATCCGCAAGATGAAGCAGATTATTTCCGAAGACGGCGTGATCGACGCTTGCGAAAAGGAACACGTTTATCCGGAACCGAACAGTGGTGTCGTTGCCAAGAGAATTGACTTGGCCAAGCGCCTTTTGCAAAAGAACATCCGTCTGGATTCGCCGATCGCCTTTGATGTGCTTTCGTCGGGCTCTACGATCCCGCTCAACCGCAGTGTCGGTTCGACGGTCATTCTCCTTGGCTTGATGGGTACGTTCTTCGGTCTTATGCAGTCTGTGGCAACGGCCGGTGGCGCTATCGACAACTCGACGACGCAGGGCACGCTCGATACAATCCAGGTGCTTTTCCAGAACATGAAGGGCATTTTCGGTACTAGCCTTTGCGGTTTGTTTGCCGCCTTGATTCTTAGCGCTAGCCGCACGATCTTGAGCGCCCGCCGTGACGACTTTATGGCCCACCTCGATGCCTTTACGCTCGATATGCAGGGCGAACAGAGCGAAGAAGGTGTTGTCGAAGAAAGCAAGAACGAACTTGAACGCCTCTTTGATTCCGTGGAACAGAACTTGTCCGTGATCGCATCTTCCGTGAAGGATGGCTTGTCCGGTGTCGTTTCGATGGTCGGCGAAGAACTTTCGGCCATGACTTCCAAGCTCAACCAGGATGTCGTGGAATCCGTCCAGAAGGTTTCTTCCGAAATGACGTCTTCGATCAAGGTCGTGAACGATTCCTTGGCTCAGTCTGTGGCCAACATGAACGAATCTGCCCAGAAGTTTGGCGAACTTGTCGGTGCTTCTGTGACGGATGCCTTCAAGCCGATCAATGAAAACATCAGCGCCCTTTCGAAGTCTGTTGAAGCTATTCCGGAAAGACTTGATGAAAAGCTCAATGGCATTTCTAGCGCCTTGAACGCAGGCCTCGAAGGGATTTCTTCGGGCGTCAAGAGCTCGCTCGACGGTGTGGCTTCTGACGTGAAGGCGGGTCTCGATGGTGTTGCCTCCGATGTCAAGGCCGGTCTTCAGGACGTGGCGAAGGGCACGATGGATGTGGCTTACCTCACGAAGGATGCCATGGACGAAGCTTCTAAGAGCATTGGCGATTCTGTTGCCGAACAGGTCAAGCAGTCCGGCGAACAGTGGGCTAGCTTTATGGAACGCCTCGAATCCGAAACGACTGCCAATGTCGATTCCCAGCGCGAAGGCCTTGAAACGCTCAAGAACGTCGCCTTGCAGGTGGCCGAAAAGGCTCAGGCCGGTTCTGCCGAACTCTCGCAGAATGTTTCCGAAAAGCTCGGCGCTCTTTCTTCCGACATCCTCGGTGCATTCCAGAAGCTTTCCGAAACTTCTTCCGTGCTTCTCGAAGCCCAGAAGGCCCTTACCGAAAGCATCGACAATCGCGTGGTCAAGGAAAAGGAAGCGACGGACGCTCTTGGCGGAAACATCGTGGAAACCGCAGAACTTATGCGCGTGAACCAGTCCGAACTCAGCGCAAATCTCGAAATGCTGCGTAGCGGCCTCGAAACGATTCTCGAAAAGCTCTCGGGCGATACGGCTGAACACGAAGAAGAAGACAACTTTGTCGAACACCTCAACCAGTCTCTCGAAGCCTTCCACGAACGCGCTAGCGAAGTGCTCATGGAAAATGCGGTCAAGACTCAGGAAATCTTGCTCGAAGTTCTCGAACAGACCCAGCGTTCTGCCATTGCTCAACAGCCTAAAGCCGAAGGTTAATCATGCGTCGCAATAGAGAGGAAAACAGCAATCCCTGGATGGCTTACACGGACTTGGGTGTAGCCCTTGTGTCGCTATTTATCCTTGCGTTTGTAGCGATGGCCACCCTCAAGGAACAGAAAGCCGAAGACTTGACGCGTACCGAAGAAGAAGTGCTCACTTGCCAGGAACAGATGCGAAAGATTGCGGCCGAACGCAATGCGCTTTTGTCCAAGAGCTTGCAGACTTCCATCGAAGCGGGCCTTATCGCTCTCGAAGATGGCAAGATTCAGATTCAGGCTAGCTTCTTGTTCCCGATCAACGGTGCAAACCTTACCAAGGAAGGCGAGGGCGTGATTCGCGGCATCAGCAAGGGCCTTTTAGAAGCGCTCGATTCCACGGACGTGATCATGGTCAGTGGCTTTACCGACGACATCCCGTTTAGCGGCTCCACGTCTTATACGAACTGGAACCTGTCTACGGAACGTGCCGTGAACGTGGTCAAGATGCTCGTGAAAATGGGCTTTCCGCCCGATAGACTTTTTGCCGCAGGCTTTGGCGAACACCGTCCCAAGTATCCGAACGATAGCGAAGAACATCGTCGCTTGAACCGTCGTGTGGAAATCGGTGTCACACCGCTCCAGTCGAATACGAAGGAAACCGCAAAAATTGAGGTGACCCGTTAATGGAAGAAGCGCTTAACGAAAAACTGTCCGAAATCAAGCAGAGCATCGATGCCATTCGCAAGAGTGGTAAGCTTTCGCATTGGCGGATGGTTTATGCGGATACGCTTTATTCGCGAGCCCTCGAGTACGTGGCGGTGGACCGTTACCCGGAAGCAAATCTAGTCGCTCAAAAGCTGGATCGTTGGATCAAGGCGCACGAGCCTGCTCTGGTGACGAATGCTGGCGACGCTCGTCCTCCGATGATTTTCTGGAACGCCGAACTTTTAAACAAGATTGTCGGCCGTATCCGTTCGACGCTTATCGCAAAGCAGATGCTTGTGCCTTCGACGGAACGCGAGTCCATCAATCGTCGCTTGAATATCGTCGAAAGTTGGATCCAGAAGGGCGAATTCCTCGTCGCTCACGATGAACTTTTAGCGCTTCGCAGTGCCCTGATTGCACGACTTCGCCGCAGTTACCGCGCCCGCATTGTCGCTTCGTCGGCCTATGGCGGAAGCTATGTGCAACCGACAAGTTCCATGGTCGGGCTTTACAACTCACTCCACACGCTCGAAGAAACCTTCCATATCGTGGGCGAACATGACCCGATTTGGATCGAAGACTTCCTCGAAATCTACAACAATTTGTTTAGAATCGTCGATAGACTGGTCCCGCAAGAAAAGAAATAGTATATTCATAAACTAGAGGTCTAAGTTTTTGAGGAGAAATTATGAACTTGTACTCTAGTAAACTGTTTCTAGCGGGGCTAATGGGCTTATCGTTCAACTATATGGGCTGTGATTCGCGTTCGTTAGGGTCCGCGGATTATGAAACCGTTAGTATCGAGAACGGCAAATTTATTGACAGCCGCGATGGCAATGAATATGGCGTGACTCAGATCAATGGCATCTATTGGATGACCGAAAATCTGCGCTATGCGGATTCCTCAAAAACGAAGAATCTCAAGGAAAATTCCTGGTGCCATGAAGACGATAAAGACTGCTCCAAGTTCGGTCGTCTGTATTCATGGTCCGCTGCGATGGACGTCGAAAAGAAATACAATTCTACCGGCCTGATTCGCAGTGAATATGATGCATACGGGATTTGTCCTGAGGGTTGGCGTATCCCGAATTTAAATGATTGGGCCAATTTAAAGATTTATATAGAAATGCAAAATGGTGGAGAAGGCTCTGCGACGAGTCTCAAGTCCATAAAAACGTGGGACAAATCCGAAAGTGTGAACGCACCGACGAATCGCTTTGGGTTTAATGCCAAAGCGGCCGGACGCCGCAATAACGATGGTGAGACGTTCTTGAGCACGGGCCGAATCGCATTTTTCTGGACCGCAAATGAAAAGGATGTCGGAACGGCTTCTGGCATTCAGCTCAGTAATGAAGTGGATGATATCCAGGTAGGCCAATTCTATAAGGATCATGGCTTGTCAATTCGTTGCGTTGTAAACAAAGAAAAGGCAACGCTTGTCGGCTCTTTGGATTCATCGTATATTGATGAAATTCCGCATAATTACGGCTCTTTGGAATACGAGGGCGAAACCTACAGAACGGTAAAGTTTGCGGGGCTTGAATGGATGGCGGACAACATGAATTATGCTGTTGATGGGAGCCATTGCTATAACGATGATAAAAGTTACTGCAAGGAATATGGACGACTTTACACGTATGAATCGGCAAAGACGATTTGTCCTGAGGGTTGGCGTTTGCCCACGGCAAGTGATGTTTCGGGTTGGTCGACTTATGCAGGGATGAGTGCTTTTTTACGCTCAAGGTCGGGCTGGACAGACAAGGCGTTTAGAGGGCTTGACTTCTGGGGCTTGGACTTTAAGGCTGGCGGTGGACGTGATGCTGGTGATTACTTTGACTTGAAGTCCAGCGCTTATTTCTGGCTGGATGGCGATGTCAAGGATGGTAATGCTTCGGCGTGGTGGATCAACTATTACGACAATTATCCGAAGGTTACGGCCAAGAAATCTTCGAACGAATTCTCCGTCCGCTGCGTGAAGGATTAACCGCATTTCACACCGACGAAAAAAGAGGCCTCACGGCCTCTTTTTTTATAATGTCACCCCGGCCAGAGCCTGTCCTGAGCGAAGTCGAAGGATCTCGGGGTCACCTTTCCCTGCTTCGCGTCATGCTGAGCGCAGCGAAGCATCCAGTTATTTCTTGAAAGAACATTGACTAGATCCATCAGCCCTTTGGGCTTCAGGATGACGTAAGCGAGTTGCGATGTCACCCCGCACTTGTTGCGGGGTCACCTTACACGGAATCCACTTACTTCTTGAGCTTCTTCAGAATCGCGGCAGCCTTCGTGAACTGCTGCTTCACGGACTTCGGACCCGTACCACCTTCGATGTTACGCTTGCTGATGCTGTATTCAAATGTGAGCGTCTTCTTCATCTTGGCGACGTCCGGGACGCCAGCGGCGGCCCAAGCCTCGTCGGAAAGTTCCGTAAACTGCTTGCCCTGACGTGCGGCATCACCGACGAGGCTTCCCACGACGTGGTGGGCGTCGCGGAACGGAACGCCTGCTTCAACGAGCAAGTCAGCAAGGTCTGTCGCAAGGAGTGCCGGGAGCATCTTGGCGTGCATCGTTTCGAAGTTGAAACGAGCCGTTTCCAAAGCTTCCTTCATCACGCGGAGAATCACCTTCACGTTGTGGACGCTATCGAAGACCGGTTCCTTGTCTTCTTGCAAGTCGCGGCTGTAGCTAAGCGGAGCGCCCTTCACGAGCGTGTAAAGCGAAGTGAAGTTGCCGAGCATACGGCCAGACTTACCGCGGATAAGTTCCATGGAGTCCGGATTCTTCTTCTGCGGCATCATCGAAGAACCGCTGGAGAATGCATCGTGCAACGTGAGGAAGCCAAATTCGCAAGAACTCCAGTTCACAAAGTCTTCGGCGTAGCGGCTCATCGTGTTCGCGATGATGGCGAGGTCGGCTTCGAATTCGAGCATCATGTCGCGATGGCTCACCGCGTCAATGCTGTTCGGGCTCACGTCCTTGAAACCGAGAGCTTCGGCCACGAGAGCGCGGTGGTAGGGGAATGCAGAACCGGCCATAGCGCCACTGCCGAGCGGGAGCTGGCTATGCAAATCCAAGAAGTTGTCGAGACGCTTCACGTCACGGCTCACGGCAAAGAACATGCTCATGAGGTAATGGCTAAAGTAAATCGGCTGTGCCTGCTGCAAGTGCGTGTAACCCGGCATCATCTTGCCGAAGTACTTCTTGGCAAGGTCCAAGACCGTTTCCATGAGTTCTACTTCGAGAGCGCGGATTTCGGCAGCGCGGTGACGCATGTAAAGCTTGAAGTCCGTGCAGACCTGGTCATTGCGGCTACGGCCCGTGTGGATCTTCTTGCCGAGAGCGCCGATGCGTTCGGTGAGCACGCGTTCTACGGCCATGTGAATGTCTTCGTCGCTATCGCACCAGAGGTTTTTGCCGGCGTGATAGTCGTCGAGGATGCTCTTCAAGCCATCGCAAATCTTCTTGTAGTCGGCCTTAGAAAGAACGCCCGATTCCACGAGACCCTTGCCGTGACCGATGCTTCCTTCGATATCTTCTTCGATGAGTTCTGCATCAAACTGCAAGCTGAAACTTAAATCGACCATGCTCTGAGCCATACCGCTAGCAAAGCGACCGGTCCACATGTTCGTCTGGGTATCTTTCTTCTTAGCCATTATAAACCTCGATTAAAAAAGCCGTGAAATCGGCTGGATTTTCACGGCAAAAGATAAAAAATTTTTTATTCCGAAAGGAGCTTTTCTACGGTTGCGATAATCTTGTCGCGCTCGCCGCACCAGTTCGGAGCTATCAGCATCTCGCTCGGGCTTTCGCCGCTGAATCGTTCAATCGCAATTTCGGTGCCTATGATCTTTATCATTTCGGCGACCGCTTCGCAATACTGTTCGAACGATAAAAGCTTGAATTCGCCCTTGATGTAATCCTGCGCCATGTCCGTCCCTACGACAATGTGGAGCGGGTGGATTTTTACGGCGGCAAGCTGCAAGTCGTGAACGACCTGTGCGGTATGCTTGAAGTCATCCATCGTTTCGTTGGGGAGCCCGACAATCACGTGCGTCGTGACCGTAAGACCAGCGGCCTTGCAGCGCTTGACCGCATCTTCAAACTCGGCAAGAGTGTGGTGGCGGTTGATCCCCGCAAGGGTCAAGTCGTTGGCCGTCTGTAAACCGATTTCCACGATAATTGGCTTTTGACGGTTCAGCTCGGCGAGGTAGGCGACCTTCTCGTCTTCAAGGCAGTCCGGGCGCGTGCCAATCGCAAGCCCTGCAATTTCCGGGTGCTTGATGATCGGGTCGATGATTTCGCGCAAATGTTTCAAAGGCGCATGCGTATTTGTATACGGCTGCAAGTAGGCGAGGATACCTGCATTCGGGTACTTTTCGCGAAGTTTCGGAACAAATTTTTCAAGCTGCTCCTGAATGGAAACCTTCGCCTGGTCAAAGACAGGGCTAAAGCTGCGATTGTTGCAGTAGCTGCATCCCGAGAATCCCTTGGTACCGTCGAGGTTCGGGCAACTCATACCGCCGTTGAGCGGGAGCTTGCGCACTTTGAGGTAGTTGGGGAAAAGTTCCAAAAGTAAATCGCGATAAGGTTTGTAATGCATGGCTTAAAGATATAAATAAATCAAGGGAGAAAAATGTCAATGATGCGTAGAAGGGACGATTGTATCAATTTCTATGTTTCGTTTAATCAAGCTATCTTTAATAAAAATTGATTTCATTTTTAACTGATAGGAGGTGTCATGAATGGTCGTGTCAAAAATGAATTTTTCGTTATATCTTCGACCTTTAATTTTTTTATTTGTTTCGTATACTATTCCATTTTTAAATAAGAACTCTTTCTTTAATTTAACTTTTATGGAATCGGGTTTTATAGAATCTGTATTATCGGTTTTGTGCAAATTCTTACAACTTATGCGATCATAACAATTCATTTGTTTTGCTTCAACCCAGCCGTGTAATTGGAGTGAAAATCCAGGACATTCTTCTGCACGATAAAGAAATGTTATATGATTGCAATCAATTGTGGTGTCTTTTAATATCGTTGGCGGAATTTCAGAATAGCAAGAACTTTCGACATAAACGAAAAAAACAAATATAAAGAGAAATGATAATTTATTCATCTTGAGCATCCTTTTTATCGAAAGTCTCTACAATCATACAAAAATTTTAACCATTTGAATAGGTTTTCTTTTAAAAGATGGAATCTCTCGTCTTTCGTCTTATGGATACACTTGCTACACATTTTTCTATGTTTGTGTTATAATGGGGCGAAAATGGACTGTGTGTTTCGCGGATTTCCTAGTTCGATTATATATTTAAGCTAGAAATAACTGGATCCTTCTCTGTCGTTCAGGATGATGGCAAAAATGTTGTCTACGGCTGATGAAT